>Ga0079224_100008101_pt1 | contig 14185 bp, 13 predicted proteins | sample Stecom2015_FD_80414 | JGI IMG/M metagenome (GOLD analysis project Ga0079224, IMG submission 80414) | Agricultural soil microbial communities from Utah to study Nitrogen management - Steer compost 2015 | ecosystem: Environmental > Terrestrial > Soil > Agricultural land | place: USA: Utah...
CGTCGTCTGCGGCTACGCGGCCTCATACGGGTTCGCACTCACGAACCCCGACGCCACCACCCCCCTGATCGGCGCCTCGGGCGCCGTCGCCGGCGTCCTCGGCGCCTACCTGGTCCTCTACCCGAAGGCCCGCGTCTGGGTCCTCGTCCCCTTCCTGATCTTCCTGCCCCTGCGGCTGCCGGCCTGGATCGTGCTGGGCCTGTGGTTCGCGCTCCAGGCGGTGTACTCCTCCGGCGCGGGCGTCACCGGTGCCGGGACGGTGGCGTATCTGGCCCACGTGGTCGGCTTCGTCGCGGGCATGCTGCTCGCCTGGCCCCTCAAGCCGGGCACTCCCCCACCACCCGAACCGGGCGGCATCCTCTTCGGCCGGCAGGCGCGACGGACCTGGTAGGGCCACCCGCCAGGAGCCGGGCAGCGCAGGGAAACCCGGTCCGGAACCCGCTGAGCGGCACCCGCTGCACACCACCGGAGCCGCTTGACCGTCGACAGGAGCATCGGCGGTGGGACCGGCCCCGCCGGGTGCCGACGGGGCCCGGTACCGGCCGCTCCTGGTCAGCCGACGGGGCGGGACGCCGCGAGGTCGAGGGCGATGTCGGTGATCATGTCCTCCTGGCCGCCGACCAGTCCGCGCCTGCCGACCTCCACCAGGATGGCGCGGGTGTCCAGGCCGTAACGCGCCGCGGCGGCCTCGGCGTGGCGCAGGAAGCTGGAGTAGACCCCGGCGTAGCCGAGGGTGAGGGTCTCCCGGTCGACGCGGACCTCCCGGTCCTGCAGCGGGCGGACGACGTCGTCGGCGGCGTCCATCAGCGGGAACAGCTCGCAGCCGTGCTCCCAGCCCATCAGGTCGGCGACCGCGACGAACGCCTCCAGCGGGCAGTTGCCCGCCCCGGCTCCCTGACCGGCCAGGGAGGCGTCCACCCGGGTGACGCCGTTCTCCACGGCCACGACCGAGTTCGCCACGCCCAGGCCGAGGTTGTGGTGTGCGTGGATGCGCAGCCCGGTCGCCTGGTCGAGGACGTCGCGGTAGGCACGGACGCGGTCGCGGACGCCGTCCATGGTCAGCCGTCCGCCGGAGTCGGTGACGTACACCGCGTGGGCGCCGTAGGACTCCATCAGCTTGGCCTGGCGGGCCAGTTCGGCGGGCTCGGCCATGTGGGACATCATCAGGAACCCGGCCACGTCCATGCCCAGCTCACGGGCGGCGGCGATGTGCTGCGCGGAGATGTCGGCCTCGGTGCAGTGGGTGGCCACGCGCACCGAGCGGATGCCCAGGGCGTGGGCCTGCTTCAGGTCGTGCAGGGTCCCGATGCCGGGCAGCAGCAGGGTGGTGGGCACCGCGTGGGTCACGGCGTCGCAGACGGCCTCGATCCACTCCCAGTCGGTGTGGGCGCCGACGCCGTAGGTGATGCTGGAGCCGGACAGGCCGTCACCGTGGGCGATCTCGACGGCGGCGACGCCGGAGGCGTCCAGGGCGGCGGCGATGGTGCGGGCCTGCTCGACGGTGTACCGGTGGCGGAGGGCGTGCATGCCGTCCCGCAGGGTGACGTCCTGCACGTACAAGCAGGGCTTCTGGGTGGGCGTGGTCATCGGGATGCCACCTCCGGGGTGCGGTGTGCGGCCATGCGTTCGGCGGTGCGCAGCGCGGCCGAGGTCATGATGTCGAGGTTCCCGGCGTAGGCGGGCAGGTAGTGGGCGGCGCCCTCCACCTCGAGAAAGACGGACACCTTCGCGGCCTCGCCGGTCCGGGAGCCGGCCGGCAGCAGGGAGCGCAGCGGGTCGTCGTCGGCGACGCGGTCGAACTGGACCTGCTGCTTGAGGCGGTAACCGGGGACGTAGGTCTGGACGCGGGCGGCCATCTCCTCCACCGAGGCGGCCACCGCGGCGTCGTCGCAGTCGCCGACCAGGCAGTGCACGGTGTCCCTCATGATCAGTGGGGGCTCGGCCGGGTTGAGGACGATGATGGCCTTGCCGCGGGCGGCGCCGCCGACCTTCTCGATGGCGGCGGAGGTGGTCTCGGTGAACTCGTCGATGTTGGCCCGGGTGCCGGGGCCGGCCGAACGGGAGGAGATCGAGGCGACGATCTCCCCGTAGTGCACCGGCGTCACGGCGGCGACGGCGGCGACCACGGGGATGGTGGCCTGGCCGCCGCAGGTGACCATGTTGACGTTGGGCGCGTCGAGGTGGGCGTCGCCGTTGACCGGCGGCACCACGTACGGGCCCAGCGCGGCCGGGGTGAGGTCCACGACAGTGCGGCCCAGCGCGCGCAGCACCTCGTCGTGGCGGCGGTGCGCGCCGGCGGAGGTGGCGTCGAAGACGAGCGACACGTCCGCGAACTCGTCCATCGCCACCAGGCCGTCCACGCCCTCGTGGGTGGTGGCGACCTTCAGTCGGCGGGCGCGGGCCAGCCCGTCCGAGTCGGGGTCGATGCCGGCCATGGCGGCGATCTCCAGGGAGTCGGAGAGCCGCAGCACCTTGATCATCAGGTCGGTTCCGATGTTGCCCGATCCGATGACGGCGACCTTCGTGGTCATGCTCCCGCTCCTTCCGCGGTGGCGGACGCGAACACGGCTCCGACCGTGCCGAGTCCTTCGATGTGCGCCGAGAACTCGTCGCCCTCGGCGGCGGCCGCCATGGGCCCGAGGGCGCCGGTCAGGACGATGTCGCCGGCCCGCAGCGGATCGCCCAGGCGAGCGAGGGTGGAGGCGAGCCAGAGGGCGGCGGTGAGCGGGCTGCCCAGGCAGTCGGCGCCGGTGCCCCGCGAGGCTGTCCCGCCGTTCTTCGTCAGCGTCATCCGCACGCCGCGCAGGTCGACGCGGTCGAGCGGCACGGGGGTGCCGCCGAGGACGAACAGGCCGCAGGATGCGTTGTCGGCGACGGTGTCGACGATGGTGATGTCCCAGCCGGCGATGCGGCTGTCGACGATCTCCAGCGCGGGCAGGGCGAAAGCGGTGGCCCGCAGCAGGTCGGCGACGGTCGGTTCGCGGTGCGGCAGATCCTCGCCCAGGACCAGGGCGACCTCGGCCTCGACCTTCGGCTGGAGCAGCCGGCCGGCCGCGATCGGCTCTCCCTCGGGCACCGCCATGTCGGCGAACAGCGCGCCGAAGTCGGGCCGGTCGACGCCGAGCTGACGCTGGACGGCGGGTGACGTCAGACCGATCTTGCGGCCCACCGGTCGGCGGCCCTCGGCGACGGCCCGGTCGACGTACAGGCGCTGCACGGCGTAGGCGGTCTCGCCGTCCGCCTCGGGCAGGAGCGAGCGGACCGGCGGGCAGGGCACGCCCGTGCGGGCGGCCTCGGCCAGGACGGCCGCCGCCTCGGTCACGGCGCCGGCGGGCGTGGGGGCGCTCATGTGTGCCTCCCGTCCTGGTGGATGAGAGAGCGGTGCGGAGCGGGCATGCGGGCTACCTCCGAGAAGGGACGGACGGGGTGGTGAGGGGGTTCGCCGGACGGGACGCGGGGGTCGCGTTCGCGCACCACAGGCAGGTGCGGGCCGCGTGCTCACCCCCGTCACCGGCTGCGGGGACGGTCCGCGGCGCTGCCGCAGGCGGCGGGGGCGGTTCCCGCGGGTCGCTCAGAAAAGCACCGACGCGGGCAGTGGGTGACCGAACGTGTTCAGACCGTAGGCCTGGTAGATCGGGTCGGCGTTGTTGCTGGCGTGGTTCATGGCCGCGTGGAGGTCGCGCCAGCACCGCTGCAGGGCGGAGTCGCTGCGCAGGGCGGAGCCTCCGGCGTGCAGGAACAGCTCGTCGACGGCGTCCACCGCGCGGCGGGCGATGCGGACCTGGTTGCGGCGGACGCGCAGCCGCTCCTCCGCCGGGAAGCGCTCGTCCCGCTGTGCCCGCTCCCACATCTGCTCGATGTCCCCGAACAGCTGGACCTCGCCGGCCTCCAGGTCGGAGATCGCCCGGCCGAGCACGGCGAGCTGGTGCGGGTCGTTGGCGGTGCGCACCCCGCGTGCCGTGACCCGGCCACGCATCGAGGCGATGAACGCGGCCAGGGCGCCCTGGGCCATCGCGACCGTCGCGGTGGTGATGCCCGCGGTGAACATCGGGTGGAACGGCATCCGGTACAGCGGTGAGTCGCCCCGGCCGACCCGGTGGGCCAGGCCGCCGTCCTCCATCGGGGCCGGGTCGAGGACCCGGTGCGCGGGGATGAACTTGTCCTCGATGAGGATGTCCTTGCTGCCCGTGCCGCGCAGCCCGACCACGTCCCACGAGTCGTGGATGATCTCGTAGTCCGCCCGCGGGAGGACGAAGTGGCGCAGTCCGCCCGGGACCGGCTTGCCGTCCTCGTCCACGATCAGGCCGCCGAGGATGATCCACCGGCAGTGGTCGGTGCCCGAGGAGAACGGCCAGCGGCCGGAGAACCGGAAGCCGCCGTCGACGGGGGTCGCGCGTCCCAGCGGGGCGTAGGGCGAGGCGATCCAGGTGTCCGGGTCGTCGGACCAGATCTCCTTCTGCACCGCCACGTCCATCTGTGCCACCTCGAACGCGTGGACGCCGACTACTCCGGCCACCCAGCCCGCGGAGGAGGAGTGGATACCGATGTCCCGCTGGAGGCGGAAGAAGTCGACCGGACTGGCCTCGTGGCCGCCGAACTCGGCCGGCTGCAGCATCCGCATGACGCCGCTGGTGCGCAGTATGTCGGCCGCCTTGTCGGTGAGCCGGCCCAGCTCGTCGCTGGGCTCGGCCTCGGCTGCGATCTCCTCGGCGCGGGCCAGGATCCGCTCGTGTACCTCGTGCATGGCAGAAGCGCTCTCTTCCTCAGTTGTGGAGCAGGAAGTCGGTGACGGTGCGGTTGAACTCGTCGGCGTGCTCGAGCTGGGCCCAGTGGCCGCAGCCGGCCAGCAGCACCATCCGGGAACGGGGCACCAGGGAGACCAGCTTCAGCGAGCTCTCGTAGTGCACGACCCGGTCGTCACGGCCGTGGAAGAACAGGGACGGGGCGGTGATGCCGGCGATCTCGGCGTGGGTGGCCATGTGCGGGCGGGGCCTGCCGAGGCCGGCGGCGAAGTTGGCGAGGTGGTCGGGCCGTTCGACGGCGGCGCGGTGGCGCTGACGGACCAGTTCCTCGGAGGCGTGCGCCGGGTCGAAGGTCATCACGTCGACCAGGTCGCGGAAGTTCTCCTCGGTGGGCTCGCGGTAGGTCCGCTGCAGCACCTTCACGCCCTCGCTGGGGCCGCCGCCGGGCACGAAGAGGTGGGCGCCGCCGACCCCGGCGCCCATGGTGACCAGGTGGCTGATCCGTTCCTTGTGGAGCGTGGCGAACATGATCGAGGTGGCGCCGCCCATCGAGTTGCCGATGAAGGCGGCCTTCTCGATGCCGAGCGCGTCGAGGAACTCCAGCGCGGTCCGCGCGTGGTCGCGGTCGTCGTAGCTCACCGGGTCGGACTTGCCCCAGCCGGGCATGTCGACGGCCAGGCAGCGGAAGTTCTCGCCGAGGGCGCGCATGTTCGCCGCGAAGTTGCTCCAGCCGGTCGCGCCCGGGCCGGAGCCGTGCAGCAGCACGAGCGGATGGCCCTCCCCGTACTCGTGGTAGTGGACGCGCCCGCTGGGCAGGTCCACGAACCGGCTGGTCGCTTCCTCGGTGAAGGTGTCGGTCATCGTCGAAACTCTCCTGGTGTGGGGTCGGACGCGATCAGGGGCGCGTCCGGTGGAGGGGAGGCCGGGTCAGCCGCGCTGGGGCGGGCCGGTGAGAAGTGTCTGGAGGTCCTGGGGCTCGTCGGCGTCCGGGACGGCGTACAGGGCGTCGAACCAGGACCGGGAGGCCGGCCCCTGCCCCGCGCACTGCTGGAACTTCCCGGCCAGCTCGGCGGGCGAGAGCGGGCGGTGCGCGTCGCCGCGGGAGTGGTGGACGTCCCGGACCAGGATCCGGCCGTCGTCGGTGTGCAGCCGGACGACGGTGTGGCCGGGCTCGGCGGCCGGCGGACGTTCGGTCAGTTCGATACGGGCCATCAGGTCGGCCACGCCGGGACGGTGCAGGGCCTCGTCGGTGAAGTCGGCGAGCCGGACGTCCCCCGTGAGCAGGGCGACGGCGAGGGTGTACTCCAGGGAGAACTTGGCCTCCAGCCCGTTGCCGGGCGCGGTGTCCCGCAGCGGGCGGGTGCCGCCGTGCTCCAGGGTCACCTCCACCCGCACGACCCGGCCGGTGCCGGCCGCCGCTCCGCGGCAGAGGTCCTCACCCAGTTCCCCGCGCAGCGAGATGCCGGCGTCGATGGCGCGCTGGGTGGCGAAGCAGGAGGGATAGGCCTTGATCGCGTAGTCGTGGACCCACGCGGTCGCCCAGTGCTCCAGGCGTTCGTGCAGGACGCGGGTGCGTTCCGGGTCCGGCTCGCCGAACAGGTCCAGGAAACCGCCGCGCGCCTCCAGCTGGGCCGGGTGGGCGGTGAAGCCGCGGGCGGCGAGACCGACGGCCATCACGGCGTCCCGGGAGGCGAGGCCGGCGTGCATCGGCTTGGTCATCGTGCCGAAGTTCGCCAGGCTGCCGGCCGCCTGGGAGGCGGCGATGCCCAGGGCGTGGGCGGTCGCCTCCCGGTCCAGGCCGAGCAGCCGGCCGGCGGCGGCCGTCGCGGCCAGCCGGCCGGTGGTCGACGTGTTGTGCCAGCCGCGGCCGTAGTGGACGGCGTGCGGCAGCGTTTCGCTGACCGCGCGGAAGACGGCGGAGCCGACGCTGTACGCGGTGACGAGCTCGCTGCCGGTCACCGGCCGGCGGGCGGCCAGCGCGAACAGGGTCGGCAGGAGGACGGCAGCGGGGTGCATCGCCATCGAGGGGGCGGCGTCGTCCCAGTCCAGGGCATGTGCCGCGGTGCCGTTGACCAGGGCGGCGTCGGCAGGGCCGAACCGGTCCCCGGTGCCCCACACGGCCGCCGTCCCGGCCGCCCGGAGGGCACCGGGCGGCGTCTGGTCCTCGACCCAGTCGCGCACCAGCAGGGCGGCGGGGGTGGCGAGCCCGGCGACCGCGACGCCGACGGTGTCGGCCACCAGACCGCGCAGCGCCGCCCGGGCCGCGGGCTCGGCACGGCGGTCCGGCCGGCAGACGAAGCCGACCAGCTGCGCGGTGGCGCCGGTCTGCTGCGACGTGGGGGAGGCGACGCTCACTGCTGTCCTCTCGACGGTGGGTCCGCGGGCGCCTCGGCGCCCCGCGGTGACCAGTGTCGGAGCAGGGGGTGTCGCGTGGCCGCCGCCTCGCATCCAGCGGAATGCGAGTTCCCTCCGGGGGTGCGGGGCGGCTCGTCCCCGGGGCACGCCGACCGGGCCCGGATGCCCCGCACGAGAGGTCGGCAGCGGGCTGGGTGCTGCGGGCAGGACGGTGCCGCCGGCCGGAGCACCTGCTGACAGCGCGACGCCTCGGGCCGGCACGCTTCGAGTGCGGTGTCCGACGTCACCGCCGTCCGGCGGCGAGAGCGGGACGGTACTCCCGGACGGGTCGGGGCCCGTCGTCACCCTCCCGTCGTCCGCCCGAAGGGCGGGAGAGGCGTGCAGCCGCCCTGTCCCGTCGGGCCGGAAACCGCCGTGTCGGCGGCAGGTCCCGGCCGGAGGCCGGAGCAGCCGGACCGACGGCGCCGACGGCGCCGACGGACGAGGAGGCGCACGGGGCCTCCTGCCACCGGCAGGATCCAGCCGCCACCGCGTCCGTCACCCTCGGCACGCTCCGTGACCGGACGGCGCCGGCACGGCGCACGGGAACCGGGGCGGGCCGGCTCAGGCGTGGGTGCGGATCGGCGGTGTGTCGTCGTCGTCCGCCGCCGCGCGCAGGCCCGCGGAGATGTCGCGGGCCGTCGTACGGGCCAGACGGCCCAGGGACACCGGCGGGTGCTCGCCCCGGCGTCCGCCGATCATCACGCAGGTGTTGACCGTCTGGTCCTCGGCGAAGACCGGGGCGGCGGCCCACACCAGCGAGGAGGTGTACCCCGCGCCGATGGGCGAGTGGGCGAAGCCGAGCCGGCGGACCTGGGCGATCTGCTGCCGCCAGGCGAACTGTTCCTCGCTGCGCAGCGGGCGCGACGCCGGACGGCGCTCCGGGTCGTTCCCCCAGGCCAGGAGGACGAGGCCGGCGGGGTGCTCGTCCAGTGCCGGCGTGCCGAGCTGTTCCCAGACCCGCACCGTGCCGCGCCCCGCGATCTTGTCCATGATGTGCAGTCGGTCACTCTTGCGGGTGGCGAGCGCGACCGGCAGACGGGTGCTGGCGTGCAGATCGACCAGGGCGGGGCGGGCGCAGTCGCGCAGCAGCCGGATGTCCGGGACGCCGTGGCCGAGCTGCCACAGGCGAGGGCCGAGCCGGTACCGGCCGCGGCCGGTGCGTTCGATCGCGCCGTGTTCGGAGAGGGTGGCGAGCATCCGGTGCACGGTCGCGGGCGGCAGGTCGGTCGCCGCGCAGATGTCGGCGACCGACCGCTCGGGCATGCCTCCCGTGAAGCAGCCGAGGATGTCGAAGGCCCGCGCCAGCACGCCGCGCTTGCCGTTGATCTCGCTCATTCCGCCCCCGCCTCTTCACCCTGCGTTCCCTCGGAGAGAACAGTTCCAGCCATGTGACAGATGTGTGTAGGTGGAACGTACGTGATGGCATCGTGTTACGTCGAGGTTTCCGGATCGGTCGAGATGAAATTCCGATTGGTGAGCGATCGGGCCACTCGGGACCCTCTGTTTGTCACTGTCGGTCGTGCCCGTCACGGACGCATCCTCTGCACGAGCCGAGCTCTCGGGCATGACCGAAGGACTGGACCTCCCATGGCTTCCACTCGATTCCGCGCACTCGCCACGACCGCCGTCGCGGCGCTCGCACTGTGTACCGCCTGTTCCTCCGACAGCTCCGGCTCGTCGGACGCGTCGTCCGCCGACAAGCCGCTCAAGCTGGCCGTCTTCGCCTCCCTCAACGGTGTCCCGGCGTTCGCCGCCGACGAGGAGGGCGTCTTCGGCAAACACGGCCTGGACGTCGAGATCGGCACGGCGAAGACGTCCACCGAGATGGTCCCGCAGCTGCTCGGCGGCAAGGTGAACCTGGCCCTGCTCGACACCGCCACCTCGCTCGTCGCCGCCGGTCAGGGCGTCGACCTGGTCTACGTCGCCGCGGCCACCGACGGGGGCATCCCCGAGGGCCAGGAGGACTTCAGCTTCGCCAACGTGTGGGTCAAGAAGAACTCCCCGATCAAGTCGCTGGCCGACCTGACCGGCAAGACCGTCGGTGTGCCGCAGATCAAGAGCGCGCCCTGGGTCGACCTGCGCGGATCGGTCGACGAGGCCGGCGGCGACAGCTCCACCATCAAGTTCGTCGAATCCCCGGACCCGCTGGCCGCCCTGAAGTCCGGCCAGGTCGACGCGACCACCACCCCCGAGCCGGTGGGCACCGTGGAGCGCGCCAAGGGCGAGCTGCACCCGCTCGGCCCGGTCAACTCCGGCGGCGGCGGATCGGCGTACGTCTGGGTCACCACCCGGGCCTTCGCCGACGCGAACAAGGACATCGTGAAGGCGTTCGCGGAGGCGGTGCGCGAGGGCAACAAGGCCGTCAACGACGACCGCGACCTGCTGGTGAGGACCGCCGCCGAGGTTCTCGGCGCGGACGCCGAGCTGCTGGAGAAGGCCGCCTTCCCGGTCTACGCCGAGAAGCCGCTGACCAAGGACGACATCGAGTTCTCGGTCGAGTACATGAACAAGTACGACATGTTCGAGAAGGCCGCACCGGACGCCGGGAAGCTGATCCTGCCGTGACCCGTACCACCCTCCGAGCGGCGCCACCCGGCGCCCGGCGCCTGGTCAACAGGCTTCTGGCGATCCTGGTCGCGCTCGTCGTCTGGCACCTGTTCGCCCGCGGGCCCGGATCCGCCAGCGGCTTTCCCACCCCACTGGAGAGCGCCGAGTCCGCGGCCGGCCTGGCCGGCACCTCCGCCTACTGGTCGAACATCGCCACCTCGGTCGAGACCGCGCTGATGGGGCTGGGCCTGGCCCTCCTGATCGGCCTGCCCATCGGCCTGCTGACCGGGGCGAACGAGCACGTCCGGCGCAGCACCCAGCTGATCCTGGACTTCGGCCGGACGGTGCCCGCGATCGCGCTGCTGCCGCTGTTCCTGCTGATGTTCGGCGCGACCCGCAGCCTCGGCCTGATCCTCATCGTGGTGTCCGCGGTCTGGCCGGTCATCATCCAGACCTCGTACGCCGTCGGTGAGATCTCGCCGCAGCTGCGCCGGGTGGGGCGGGCCTACCACCTCACCCGGTGGCACCGGCTGCGCTACCTGATCGCCCCGTCGATGCTGCCCTTCGTCTTCGTCGGCCTGCGGATCGCCGCCACGCTCTCGCTGCTGATGGCGATCAGCTCCGAGTTCCTCGGCGGCTCCGACGGACTGGGATACCTGCTGCTGCAGTCGATGCAGATCAACGACACCCACCGGGCGTTCGTCTACTCGTTCACCGCCGCGGCCCTCGGCCTGGTGCTCAACCTGATCTTCGTGCTGCTCCAGCGCCGCGTGCTGTGGTGGCACCCCTCGGTCCGCAAGGGAGGTGCGCAATGAGCAGGACGCTCCGGGTCGTCACCGCCGTCGCACGGGAACTGTGGCTCCCCGTCCTCCTGATCGCCGCCTGGTGGTGGTTCAGCGCCGGCAGCACCTCGCTCTACTGGCCGCCGCTCGCCGACATCACCGACCGCTTCGTCGACCTGTGGTTCTTCGAGCACCTCGTCGATGACGCGCTGCCCAGCGTGATCCGGCTGGTCTCCGGCTTCGGGATCGGGTTCGCCGTCGCCGTGCTGCTCGGCCTGCTGCTCGGGTCCGTACCGGCGCTGGAGGACGCGACCCGGCCGCTGGTGGAATTCATGCGGGCCCTGCCCAGTGTGGCGCTGCTGCCGATCATGATGCTGCTGCTCGGTACCGGCGACGACATGAAGGTGGTCACCATCGCCTTCGTCTCCACGTGGCCGATCCTGCTGAACACGGTCGAGGGAGTGCGCTCGGTCGATCCGGTGCTCCACCGGGTCGCCGCCGGCTACCGGCTCAGCACCTGGCACCGGATCCGCTACCTGATCGTCCCGGCCGCCATGCCCCAGGTCTTCGCCGGCGCCCGGGTGGCGCTGTCGATGTCGGTGGTGGCGATGGTGCTCACCGAGATGCTCGGCAGTCCGGGCGGGCTGGGCTACTTCGTCCTCGACTCGCAGCGCACGTTCGACATCGTCGCGATGTGGACCGGCCTGATCGTGCTCGGCCTGATCGGCTACGCGGCGAACAAGGCGTTCGGCCTCGTCGAGGCCCGGGTGCTGGCCTGGCACCGCGGCTTCACCAAGCAGAAGGAGGACCAGCGATGAAGACGCAGACCACCCTGAGCAAGGGCGAGCCGGAGGGCGGCGCCTCCGACCCGATCATGCGGATCCGCGAGCTGGGCCACAGCTACGGCGAGCGCCAGGTCCTGAAGGGACTGGACTTCGAGGTCGGCCGCGGCGAGATGATGTGCATCGTCGGCCCCTCCGGTGTCGGCAAGACCACGCTCCTGGAGTGCCTGACCGGACTGCGCCGCCCCAGCGAGGGCGAGGTGCTCTTCGCCGGTGAGCGGATCGAGGCACCGCCGCGCGGCCTGGCCATCGTCTTCCAGGACTACAGCCGCTCGCTGATGCCGTGGCTCAGCGTCCTCGACAACGTGGTGCTGCCGCTGCGCTCGGCGGGTCTGGGCAAGGCCGAGCGGGAGAAGACGGCCCTGGAGGCGCTGGCCGAGGTCGGTCTCTCCGACTTCACCGGCCACTACCCCTGGCAGCTGTCCGGCGGCATGCAGCAGCGGGTCGCGATCGCGCGGGCGCTGGCCTACCGGCCGTCCGTCGTGGTGATGGACGAGCCGTTCGCCTCGGTCGACGCCCAGACCCGGGCCGACCTGGAGGACCTGCTGCTGCGGGTGCGTGAGCACCTCGGCATCACGGTGCTGCTGGTCACCCACGACATCGACGAGGCCGTCTACCTCTCCGACCGGGTCCTCGCCCTCGGCGGCAAGCCGGCCGGGATCCGCTCCCTGCTCACCGTCGATCTGCCCGCCTCGCGCGAGCAGGTCTCCACCAAGGCGCTGCCGCGGTTCGCCGAACTGCGCAGCCAGGTCTACAGGCTGATACGCAATGTCTGAACCCACCACGGGCGCGGCCCCGGCCGCGATCGACCCGCACACGTTCCGCGAGGCCCTCGGGCACCACCCCACCGGGGTCGCCCTGGTCACCGCGACCCTCGACAGCGGCGAGCACATCGGGATGGTGGTGGGCACCTTCAACTCCGTCTCGATCGACCCGCCCCTGGTGTCCTTCATGCCGGACCGCACCTCGCGCACCTTCGCCCGCCTGCGGGAGGCGGACACGTTCTGCGTCAACGTGCTCGCCGCCGACCAGGCCGACCTCGTCACGAGCTGGCGCGGCCCGGAGTCGTTCGACGGCGTGGAGTGGCGGCCGTCGCCGTCGGGCGCGCCGATCCTGAGCGACTCGGTCGCCTGGATCGACTGCTCCTACCACGAACTGGTCGACGCCGGTGACCACTACATCGTGCTCGGCGAGGTGCACGAGCTGGAGGTGCAGCGGGCGACCAGCCCCCTGCTCTTCTTCCAGGGCGGCTTCGGCGGCTTCGCGCCGTCGTCCTTCCTGGTGCCGGGCGAGCACGAGCTGATCAGGGCCGCCCGCCTCAGCGAGGCGGCGATGGAGCCGCTGGCCGCGCTGGCCGCCGAGGAGTCGGCCGACGTGTCGCTGCTCGCGTCGATCGGCGACCACGACGTGGTGATCGGCACCGAGCGGGGCTCGGCGACGCCCACGTACTTCGAGATCGGGCTGCGGCTCCCGCACCTGCCGCCCGTCGGCGCCGTCCACCTCGACCCCGGCGACGACGCGGGCCTGACCCGCTGGCTCGACCGGCTGCCCCGCAAGGACGAGGCGGCGCGCGAGCGCTGCCGTGAGCTGGCGGAGCGGGTCGCCGTCCAGGGCTACTCGCTCTGCCTGGTCGGACACGCACCGGACCGGGACACCTGGCAGGACGTCACCCGCTACATCCACGGCGAGCCGACACCGCGCCGCCACCGCCAGGTGCTCAGCATGCACCTGGACCGCCTCGACTACTACGAGCCCGACCTCGCTCCCGACGGCACCTACGACGTCCGCTCCATCACCGTCGCCGTGCCGATGGCCGGCACCCCGCGGCTGGCGGTCCGGATGTCCTTCCCGCCGGCCGGAGCCGACGGCCGGACCGTCGCCCGGTGGAGCGCGCAGGTGCGCGACCGGGCCGCCGAGGTCGCCGACCTGATCCAGATCCGGTTCGGCCAGGACCGCGTGCTCGGCTGAGCCCGGCCCGCACGTTCGACCGCAAAGGAGAGACATGACCGCCCGCGTCACCGCCCTCGGTTACCTGCAGTTCACCGCCACCGACCTCGACCACTGGCAGGACTTCGGCCAGCGTGTGCTGGGACTCATGGCCGACCGCCGCAGCGACGACCGCCTGCTGTTCCGCATCGACGAGAAGGCCTACCGGCTCGAGGTGCGCCCCGGCGAGCGCGGTGGCGTGAGCGCGGTGGGCTGGGAGACCAGGGGCCCCGCCGAACTCGCCGAGCTGGAGGAGCGCCTGACGGCCGCCGGGTACGAGGTGACCCGCCCGGGCCCCGAGGCCGCCAAGGAGCGCATGGTCTCCGACCTGATCCGCTTCCGTGACCCCGACGACGCCTACGACCACGAGATCTTCTGGGGACTGGGCACCTCCTCGGTGCGGTTCGCCTCCCCGATCGGCGCCGAGTTCGTCGCCGGCACCGAGGGCGTCGGCCACGTCCTGCAGGTGGTGTCGGACCGGGACCGCTACGAGTCGCTGTTCACGGACGTGCTGGGCTTCCGGCTCTCCGACCACATCGACCTCGCCCCGGGCCTGGCCGCGACGTTCCTGCACTGCAACCCCCGCCACCACTCCTTCGCGTTCACCCCGCAGGTGCCGGGACGCCCGCTGGGCGTGGGCCACTTCATGCTCGAGGTGACCGACCTCGACGTGATCGGCCGGGCCCTCGAGCACATCGAGGACGAGCCGCACCGGCTCCTGAAGACGTTCGGCCGGCACAGCAACGACCGGATGGTCAGTTTCTACCTGCTCACCCCGTCCGACGTGGGGCTGGAGTTCGGCACCGGCGGCATCAAGATCGACGACGCGACCTGGACGCCCACGCGGTACGACACCGCCCACTTCTGGGGTCACCACGCCGTCGACCAC
>Ga0079224_100008102_pt1 | contig 14185 bp, 15 predicted proteins | sample Stecom2015_FD_80414 | JGI IMG/M metagenome (GOLD analysis project Ga0079224, IMG submission 80414) | Agricultural soil microbial communities from Utah to study Nitrogen management - Steer compost 2015 | ecosystem: Environmental > Terrestrial > Soil > Agricultural land | place: USA: Utah...
GAGGAGGCCAAGGCGGTCGCCTTTGACGTGGTGCAAGGCGATGGCGGCGTGGCGCGCTTCGACGTGAAGGGCCGGCAGTACACGCCGGAGGAGATCAGCGCGCAGGTCCTGCGCAAGCTCGCCGACGACGCCGCGAAGTACCTGGGCGAACGGGTCACGCAGGCGGTGATCACCGTGCCGGCGTACTTCAACGACGCCCAGCGCACGGCCACCAGGGACGCCGGCCGGATCGCCGGCCTTGAGGTGCTGCGGATCATCAACGAGCCGACCGCGGCCGCACTCGCCTACGGGCTCGACAAGCAGCAGCACGAGACGGTTATGGTCTTCGACCTCGGCGGCGGGACCTTCGACGTCAGCATCCTCGACGTCGGCGACGGGGTCATCGAGGTGCGAGCCACCGCCGGCGACACCCACCTCGGCGGTGACGACTTCGACCGCCGGCTCGTCGACCACCTCGCCAACGACTTCCAGCGCGAGCAGGGCATCGATCTGCGGGCCGACCCGCAGGCGCTCCAGCGGCTCTTCGAGGCCGCCGAGAAGGCGAAGGTGGAGCTGAGCTCGGTGACCCAGACACAGGTCAGCCTGCCCTTCATCACGGCGGACGCGTCCGGGCCCAAGCACCTCACCGCGACCATCAGCCGGTCGACCTTCGAGCAACTCACCGCCGACCTCGTCGAGCGGTGCCTGGGTCCGGTCAAGCAGGCGATGGCCGACGCCAAGGTAGCGGCGGCCGACATCGACGAGGTCATTCTGGTGGGTGGCTCGACCCGGATACCGGCGGTGCAGGCCCTGGTCCGGCGGCTCACCGGTGGCAAGGACCCCAACATGTCCGTCAACCCGGACGAGGTCGTAGCCCTCGGCGCGGCGATCCAAGCGGGCGTGCTCTCCGGTGAAGGCCCAGACGTCCTTCTGCTGGACGTGACTCCGCTCTCGCTGGGCCTGGAGACCCTGGGCGGGGTCATGACCAGGGTGATTGAGCGCAACACCACGATCCCGGTGCGGCGTACCGAGGTCTTCTCCACCGCCGAGGACAATCAGCCAGCGGTCGATGTGGTGGTGCTCCAGGGCGAGCGAGAACGGGCCGCTGACAACCGCGTCCTCGGCCGGTTCCGGTTGGAGAACATCCGGCCTGCGCCGCGCGGCGTGCCGCAGATCGAGGTCACCTTCGACATCGACGCCAACGGCATCCTCAACGTCTCGGCCCGCGACCGGGACACCGGGGCGCAGCAGCAGATCACCATCACCGAGAGCAGCAATCTCGATCGCTCCGAAGTGGAGCGAATGATCGCGGATGCCGAACGGCACCGCGAGGAGGACGCCCGGGCTCGCCGCCTCATCGACGCGCGAAATGAGCTGGAATCCTTCGCATATCAGGTCGAGCGACAGCTCGGCCAACTCGGAGACGCCGCACCCGCCCACGATCGGGCCCGCGCCGAGATGCTGGTGAGCGACGCCCGGCAGGCGCTCAAGGAGGATACGCCCTTGGACCGGATCCAAACCCTCACCGCCGAGCTGCAACAGATGCTCCAGGCGCTGCGCACACGCGGCGCGGGGGGACCGGCCGGCCCGGGTGGCCCAGCCGGACCGGGGCGGCCGGGCGGAGGCCCCGGCGAGCCGGGTGGCGGCGATGACGTGATCGACGCCGACTTCAGGCCGAGCTGACCGATGACAGAATCGTTCACGACCGAGCCCACCCATGACTGAGCCGGCGCAGGGGCGGCCCGACTCGGCGCCAGAGACGCCGCCCACCGCGTCGCCGCCCGCCGACGGCACCCCCGTCGACGCCATGGCGGATGCGCCGTCTTCGACCGAGGAAGCTGCGGGCGCGGCGGCCGAGGACGCGGCGCCCGCAGACACGGACACGGCGGCCGGGGACACGGCGGCGTTGGCCGAGGAGGCGGCGCGGTGGCGGGACAAGGCGGCCGAGCTGGAGGATCGCTGGCGCCGCGCCGCGGCCGAGCTCGACAACGCGCGCAAGCGGTTCCAGCGGGAGGTCGCGGCCGAGCGGGCCCGGGAACGGGCCCGCGTGGCCGCCGCCTGGCTACCCGTAGTCGACAACCTTGACCGGGCACTCAAGCACGCCGAGGAGGACCCGGCCGCCGTCATCGCCGGGCTCCGGGCGGTTCGCGATCAGGCGGTCAGTGTGCTCGCGGCGCTCGGGTTTCCTCGCGACGACGAGACCCAGGTGCCCTTCGATCCACAACGGCACGAGGCGGTCCAGGTCGTCTCCGCCGCGGACGCGCCGCCGTTCACCGTGCTCGAGGTCCTCCGGCCTGGCTATGGCAATGTGGACGAGCAGCTCCGGCCGGCGGCGGTGATCGTCTCCGGCGAGGAGTGAGCGTGGCACGCGACTACTACGAAGTGCTGGGCGTTCCCCGCCAGGCCACGGCGGAAGAGATTCAGCAGGCATTTCGGCGGCTCGCCCGGCGCTACCACCCCGATATCAACAAGAGCCCGGGCGCGGAGGAACGGTTCAAGGAGATCAACGAGGCGTACCAGGTGCTCTCCGACCCGAAACAGCGAGCCCGGTACGACCGGTACGGGCCCGAGTTCCGGCGGGTCCCCGAAGATTACGAGGAACAGTTCGACTGGGGACGAGCCGGCCGTGCTGGACCGCGCGGATGGAGGCGTGGTCGCCGCACCCGTGAGCCATTCGGTGCCGAGTGGTTCTACGAGGACTCCGGAATCGACCTGGATGACCTCCTGGGCGGGTTGTTCGGTGCGCGAGGGCCCACCGGCCCGATTCCGGGCGCCGATCAGGAGGCCGAACTGGACCTCACGATCGAGGAGGCGTACCGCGGCGGAACCCGACACATCACAGTGGATGGTCGTAGCTTCGACGTCAACATCCCGGCCGGCGTCGTCGATGGACAGCGGATCCGCCTGGCCGGGCAGGGCGGGCGTGGCCGGGGAGATGCGCCGCCGGGCGACCTGTACCTCATCGTCCGGATCCTTCCCCATCCTCGCTATCGGCTCTCCGGTCGGGACATCTACGTCGACCTACCCCTCACCCCGTGGGAGGCCGCGCTCGGCACGAGCGTCCAGGTTCCGACCCCGGCCGGCCCGACCACCGTGCGCGTGCCCGGTGGCTCCTCCACGGGCCGTCGACTCCGCCTGCGCGGGCAGGGGATGCCCAACCCCCGAGGCCCGCGAGGTGATCTCTTCGCCGAGGTTCGAGTCATGGTTCCAAGCGCTCCGACCAACCGGGAACGGGAGCTGCTCGAGGAGCTCGCCAAGGTCTCCTCGTACAACCCCAGGAGAGACAACCCCAGGAGCGAGTCGTGACGACCACGCATGGCCGAGCCACAAAGAGCCGGACGACGTACATGTTGGCGCGCTATCCGTTGGCGCCGCCGGGTCGGATGAGCCTCACGGCCCTCGCCCGGACCGCGAGGCTGCATCCCGAGCTGGTGCGGCGCTACGTCGCGCTCGGGCTCCTCGAGTGTGAACGGGACGCGGCGGGCCAGCTCTGGTTCCCCCCGAAGGCCCTGTCAACGCTCGCCCGCATACAGCGGCTGCGTGCCGGCCTGTCCCTCAACTACGCCGCCATCGGGCTGGTGCTGGATCTGTTGGACCGCATCGAGGAGCTGGAGGCCGAGCTGTCGCGGGCTGGCCGGCCGCCACCCAGCCACCGGGAGGAGTGATCGTGATGGATATGAGCAGGCTCACCGAGAAGTCCCGCGAGGCGCTTCACGACGCCCAGACCTCAGCGCTGCGCATGGGACACACCGAAGTGGACGGAGAGCACCTGCTCGCCGCCCTGCTGACCCAGCCCGACGGCCTCGTCCCGCGGCTGATCGACTCGATCGGCGCCGACGCGGAGAGCATCCGGGCGGACATCGACAACGAGCTCTCCCGCCGTCCACGGGTGAGCGGACCGGGTGCGCCGCCCGGCCAGATCTTCGTCACGCAACGGCTTGCCCGGCTGCTCGACGCCGCCCAGCGCGAGGCGGCTCGGCTCAAGGACGAGTACGTCTCCGTCGAGCACTTGCTCCTGGCGCTGCTCGACGAGGGGCCGGAAGCGGTGGCCGCCCGCCGCTTGCGAGAGCGCGGCGTGACCCGCGACTCCTTCCTCACCGCACTCACCCGAGTGCGCGGCAACCAACGGGTCACCTCGCCCACGCCAGAGGCGGCGTACGAGGCGCTGGAGAAGTACGGCCGGGACCTCGTTCGAGACGCCCGGGCGGGGCGGATGGACCCGGTGATCGGCCGGGATGCCGAGATCCGGCGGGTCGTACAGATCCTGTCCCGGAAGACAAAGAACAACCCGGTGCTCATCGGCGACCCGGGTGTTGGTAAGACCGCCATCGTGGAGGGCCTGGCCCAGCGGATCGTCCGCAACGACGTGCCGGAAGGACTGCGGAACAAGACCATCTTTGCCCTCGACATGGGTGCCCTGCTCGCCGGCGCGAAGTACCGGGGCGAGTTTGAGGAGCGACTCAAGGCCGTCCTCGCCGAGGTGGCCGCGTCCGAGGGCGAGATCCTGCTCTTCGTCGACGAGCTGCACAACGTCGTCGGGGCGGGCGCCGCCGAGGGCGCCATCGACGCGGGCAACATGCTCAAGCCAATGCTGGCTCGCGGAGAGCTGCACATGATCGGGGCGACCACCGTCGACGAGTACCGCAAGCACATCGAGAAGGATGCGGCCCTCGCCCGCCGCTTCCAACCGGTCCTCATCGACGAGCCGTCGGTCGAAGACACCATCTCCATCCTTCGTGGACTCCGCGAACGGTGGGAGGTCTTCCACGGCGTCAAGATCCAGGATGCGGCCCTCGTCGCCGCCGCCACGCTCAGCCATCGCTACATCTCCGAGCGGTTCCTGCCGGACAAGGCCATCGACCTTGTGGACGAGGCGTGCGCGCGGCTGCGCACCGAGATCGACTCGATGCCGGCCGAGCTCGACGAGGTGACGCGCCGGGTGATGCGACTGGAGATCGAGGAGGCCGCGCTGGCCAAGGAGACCGACCCGGCCAGCGTCGCCCGGCTCGACCAGCTGCGCCGCGAGCTGGTCGACCTGCGGGCTGAGGCGGACGCGATGCGAGCCCAGTGGGAGGCGGAGCGGCAAGGCATCCGCAAGGTCCAGGAGTTGCGCAGCGAGTTGGAGCGGGTGCGGCAGGAGGCGGAGGAGGCCGAGCGGGCGTATGACCTCAACCGAGCCGCCGAGCTGCGCTACGGCCGCCTCACCGACCTGGAGCGACGCCTGCGGGCCGAAGAGGAGCGTCTCGCGACCAGGCAGGGCGAGCACCGGTTGCTGCGTGAGGTGGTGACCGAGGACGAGATCGCCGAGGTGGTCTCGGCCTGGACCGGGATCCCGATCAGCCGGCTGCAGGAAGGGGAGCGGCAGAAGCTGCTGCGCCTCGACGAGATCCTGCGCCAGCGCGTCGTCGGCCAGGACGAGGCCATACGACTCGTTGCCGACGCCATCATCCGCGCGCGGTCCGGCGTCAAGGATCCGCGCCGCCCCATCGGGTCGTTCATCTTCCTGGGGCCAACCGGTGTGGGCAAGACCGAGCTCGCGAAGGCACTCGCCGCCGCTCTCTTCGACACCGAGGAGAACATCGTCCGGCTCGACATGAGCGAGTACCAGGAGCGACACACGGTCTCCCGCCTGCTCGGCGCGCCGCCCGGGTATGTCGGCTACGAGGAGGGCGGTCAGCTCTCCGAGGCGGTGCGGCGCAAGCCCTACTCGGTGGTCCTCTTCGACGAGATCGAGAAGGCCCACCCGGACGTGTTCAACACGCTCCTGCAGATCCTCGACGACGGGCGGGTCACCGACAGCCAGGGTCACACAGTGGACTTTCGCAACACGGTGATCATCATGACGTCGAACATCGGCGCGGAGTACCTCCTCACCGGCGTCACGGCAGACGGCAGCATCGAGCCAACGGCACGAGACAAGGTCATGGCTGAACTCCGCGGGCACTTCCGGCCGGAGTTTCTCAACCGTGTCGACGACATCGTGCTATTCCGGCGCCTCACGCTCGAACAGATCGAGCAGATCGTGCAGCTACAGTTCGCCGAACTCGAGCGCCGGCTCGCGGATCGGCGGCTGCGGCTGCACATTACCGACCCTGCGCGGCGGCTGGTGGCAGAGCGGGGTTTCGACCCGGTGTACGGTGCCCGGCCATTGCGGCGTTTCATCGCCCGCGAGGTGGAGACCAAGATCGGCCGAGCGCTGGTCGCCGGGGACGTCCCGGACGGCAGCACGATCCAGGTCGACGTCAGGCACGGCGATCTCGCGGTCGAGTTCGTCCGGGAGGAGGCCCTGACATGACCGGCGGCGTCGACCTGGGTACGAGCGTGGTCGCCTGCCCCGCCTGCGGGCGCCGCAACCGGATCCCGGCCGCCGCGCGGGGCACACCGCGGTGCGGGAACTGTCGCCAGCCGCTGCCCTGGCTCGCCGACGCAGGCGACGAGACGTTCGGCGAGGTCGTTGAGGCGGCATCGGTGCCGGTCATCGTCGACATGTGGGCGAGCTGGTGCGCGCCGTGCCGGATGGTGAGCCCGGCGCTGGAGAAGGTGGCCCGTGATCTCGCCGGTCGGGTGAAGCTCGTCAAGGTGGATGTGGACGCGTCGCCACGGCTGACCCAGCGGTTTGGCATTCAGGCGGTGCCGACCCTGCTGGTGATGCGCGGCGGTGAGGTCCTCGCCCGGCGGGCTGGGGCGGCGCCGGCCGCCGCGCTACGTTCGTGGGTCGAGGAGGCAATCGGAAACGGCTCCGATCACCGCGACTGACACGTCGGCTGCGGGCCGCTGACCTTCCAGAGCGTTTCACCGCCATGGCCGCGAAAGCCGACTTCTACGAGATCCTCGGGGTGGATCACAGAGCACGCCCCGAGGAGATCCAGCGAGCGTACCGGCGACTCGCTCGTCGGTATCACCCGGACGTCAACCCTGAGGAAGGCGCCGAGGAGCGGTTCAAAGAGATCAACGAAGCGTACGCGGTCCTCTCCGACCCCGTGCAGCGGTCGCGCTATGACGCGGCTCGCCAGCCGAGGTTTGCCGACTACGGCTCGGAGTCGCCGCGCCGGCCCGGCGGCTCCCGCGGTCGCCGGGTGTGGGCGCGCGCGGGCGGAAACCCGTTCGACCTCGCCGATTGGTGGTTCGGCGCAGGTGGTCACGGCTTCGGTGCTCGGGCCCGGGATGGCGCCGATGCTGAGGCGGACTTCCAGGTTTCGGTCGAGGAGGCGTACCTGGGTGGCCGCCGCCAGGTGACGTTGACCGGCCTGACCGGCACCGAGCTGTACGAGGTCGAGATCCCACCCGGCGTCACGACCGGCACCCGCATCCGGCTCCCCGGTCTCGGGCTTGCGGGGCGCGGCGGCGGCAATGGCGATCTCTACCTGGTGGTCCGTCTCGCCCCTCATCCGCGGTACCAGGTCACCGATCGCGACGTGAGCGTCGACCTACCGGTGGCGCCGTGGGAAGCCGCGCTCGGTGCCACGGTCACGGTGCCGACCCCGGCCGGCGGAGTGCAGGTCGTCCTGCCGGCCGGCTCCTCCAGCGGGCGTCGCCTGCGCCTGCGCGGTCGCGGACTGCCGAATCCCCACGGGCCCCCGGGTGACCTCTACGCCACGGTGCGGATCGTCATCCCGGAGCATCTCTCGCTCGCCGAACGCCGGCTGTTCCAGCGGTTGGCGCAACGCTCCCAGTTCGACGCAAGGGCCGACCTGTGAGCGTGTCCACGGTTGCGTTCTTCCCGATCGAGTGTTAGCACTTAGAACCGGTGAGTGCTAACCGGCGGAGGGCATAGGGAGGGTCCGTGGACAGCGTTGTCGATACGTGGTGGCGTACGCACGATCGTTCTGAGGGCACCAACCCGACACTGGCCGGTCGAGGGCTTACCTCACCGCTTGCCGGCCGGGGCAGCGGCGAGCTGCGGATCGCCCTCGTGGTGCCGCCCTACTTCGACGTGCCCCCACAGGCCTACGGCGGCGTGGAGGCCGTCGTTGCAGACCTCGCGGACGCCCTGGTCGCACGCGGACACAGGGTGTGGGTCATCGGTGCGGGCCGGCCCGGTACCAAGGCCCGATTCGTCCCGGTATGGGAGAGAACCATTCCCGAGCGCCTCGGCGAGCCGATGCCGGAAGCGCTGCACGCGGCGCTCACCCGGCGCGCCGTCCTCGATCTCGCCCGGACCGAGGGGCTCGATGTCGTACACGACCACACGATGGCGGGGCCGCTCAACGCGCCCGTGTACAGCCACTATGGGCTGACCACCCTGGCCACCGTGCACGGCCCGGTGAATGGCGACCTCCACACGTTCTACTCGGCGCTCGGCAGTTCGGTCTGGCTCGTCGCGATCAGTGAGCGCCAGCGCGAACTGGCGCCGGGCCTCAACTGGATCGCCACCGTGCACAACGCGCTCAACCCGCGCACCTGGCCGGTCCGGGCGGAGAAGAAGGACTACGCGCTCTTCCTCGGACGGTTCCACCCGGACAAGGCTCCGCACCTGGCGCTCGAGGCGGCGCACGCGGCCGGAATACCGCTGGTGCTCGCCGGCAAGTGCGCCGAAGCCGTTGAGAAGGAGTACTTCAACCGCGAGGTCGTGCCGCGGCTCGGCCCGGCCGACCGCGTGGTGGGGGTCGCCGACGCGGAGGCAAAGCGGCACCTGCTGGCCGGTGCCCGCTGCCTGCTCTTCCCGGTGCGGTGGGAGGAGCCGTTCGGCATGGTGATGATCGAGGCGATGGCCTGCGGTACCCCCGTGGTTGCGCTGCGCGGCGGCGCCGTGCCCGAGGTCGTTCGAGACGGGGTCACCGGATTCATCTGCGATCGACCGGAACAGCTCGCCAGCGCCGTGCGGCGAGTCTCCACGATCGACCCATACGCCTGCCGGCGCCACGTGGAGCGGCACTTCGCCGTGGACCTACTGGGGGCGAGGTACGAGGCGGCGTACCGGGCGGCGATCGCCAGGACCGCGAGGACCACGGTCGAGTCCATCCTCGGCAGCGAGCATCGTCTCGAGGCAGGGCGCCGGTCGGCGAAGGCGGGCGCCGGAACGACGAAGATCGCTGCGGTCGGCCGGCGTACCGGGGCGGGTGCCGCGCGGCGCGGAACCGCCGACTGGAGCCGCCAGCGCCAGCGGCAGTCCTCGGTGGGTGCCCCCTCGATCGTTCACGCGACCCGGCCACCGGCCTCCGCCGGTGGGGGCAAGTTGACGGCTGAGCCTCGGGGTTAGGCCCACCGCCCTGCGGGTATACGGCCACCGAAGAGACCGTCGCCGTCAGCGGGGTGTGCCATGAGCAGGTCTCAGTTCGGCTTCGCGGTGGGTTTCGCGATCGCGCTTGTGTGGATCGTGGCCGGGTTCCTCGTCATGCTCGCGGCTGTCGTGGCCGGGCTGGTGGGCTTCGCCATCGCTCGTGTCTTGGAGAGCAGCCCGGAGGCATCCGAGTTCTTGGACCGGTTGGCGGCACGGCGGCGATAGCCCCGCCGAGTCATGGCGCAGGCCGAGCCGGCGCGGTTCGGGTAGGGCATGGATACGGGGGGAAGCACATGTCGGAGACAGCCATGGGCCCGGCGCGCACCGAGACGACCCAGCACGAGAGGACATCAGCCGGCCCGGGCGCCGGCGTGGCGTTGCGAAGCGAGACCGGCACCACCCGGATCGCGGATGGTGTCGTGGCGAAGATCGCTGGCCTGGCCGCCCGCGACATACCGGGCGTGCACTCGATGGGCACTGGGATGGCCCGCCGAGTTGGGCAGTTGAGGTCGCTCATGCCTGGCACGACCGACGGCTCCGAGGCATCGCAAGGGGTCTCCGTCGAGGTCGGCGAACGTGAGGCGGCGATCGACCTCGACATCGTCACCTACTACGGCCAGAGCATTGTGGACATTGCTGATGCCGTGCGGCGCAACGTCACTGGCCAGGTCGAGGGCATGACCGGGCTCAAGGTGAAAGAGGTCAACATCCACGTCGACGACATCTTCGTCGAGGGAGAGCAGGAAGCGCAGCCACAGCGGGTGCAGTGATGAGACGCGAAGACCTGGCCCACGCCATGGCGAATGCGGTCACCGCGGTCCCCGGCGTGGCCGGGCTCCACCCGGGTTTCGGGGTGGAGGTGGCGACGTACTTCACCGGCGGAAAGGTCACCGGCATCCGCCTGGCCGGCGAGCGCGTCGAAGTCTACCTGGTCGTCAAAGGCCGTAACCTTCGTGCGATCGCCGACGCGGCCCGGGCCGCGGCGCAGCAAGTGCTCACCGCCGCCGGCGACCAGCGGCCGGCCGACATCGTCGTGGCCGACATCGCGGCGGAGTCGCTCGATCGGCGCGGTGCCACCGTGGCCGTGATGGCGCGGAGCGGACACGATGCGGGCAGTTAACCGGGTCGCGTCCGCGATCCTCGCGGTCGTACTGATCATCGTCGGTGTGCTCGTCGTGGTGCAGACCGTCTCCGCCCTCCTCGACCGGCCGTGGCCGATCGATCGGAGCTGGTATGACCGCCTGGCCACGACGCCGTGGTCAGACCGAGCCGTGTTGATCACCGCGCTCATCGTCGGCGCCGTCGGTCTGCTGGCCTTCGTCGCGCAGCTCTTGCCGCGCCGGCAGCGGTACCTCCCGGCGGATGCCAACGGCAGCCTCTGGTGGGTGTCGCGACGCTCGGTGGAACGTCGTGCGGCGCACGCCGCCCAGTTTCTGGGCGGTGCCCAGCACACCAAGGTCTCCATCCGCGGTGACGCGCGACGGTGGCGGGTACGGGTCCGCGGTGACGCGCCCCCGCACCGCCACGACGGTGTCGTGCAGGCCGTTCGCCAGGAGCTCGTGACGGCCGGGGCGCCCAGTCTTGAGTTCTCTTTGGCCCTTCGGCAACCAAGGAGAGTGGCATGAACACCGGCAACCGGGTGCTGTGGATTGTCGTGGGGCTCCTGTTGCTGGCCCTTGGTGTCCTCGGCACGCTGGCCAGCCTGGACCTCCTGCCCTGGTTTGACGATGCCACCCCGTTGCTATCCGAGGACGTCATCGCTGGCTGGCGAAGGCTGGGGGCCTGGGGACCGGTCGTGAGTATCGCGGCAGGACTGCTGCTCTTCGGGCTCGGCGTCCTGTTGTTCCGTGCCCAGATCCGATCCATGCGTGGCATCACCACGCCCGAACTCGTGCTTGGACAGCACCTTCGGTTGGACGGTGGACGAGACCCACGGGCGGCTGCGGCCGCGCAGGGGCGGCCGGCTGGTGTCACCGATGTCGACACCCGGACGTTGGCTCGCGCATTGACCAAGGATTTGGAGCGCACCCAAGGCGTGCGCGGGGCGAGCGCCTACCTCACCGGCGCGGCCGATGAGCCATGGGTGAACGTCCACTTGGACCTGAAGCCGGGTGTCGATCTCACGCGCCTGCACGAGCAGGTGGATACCGCGCTGGCTCGGTTCATCAGGACCTCCGGGCTGCCGGCCCGGCTCGCCGATGTCGACGTTCGCATCGTCGACGAACCCATGGCTCGGGTGAGCTGACCGTGGGATGACCTCGCCGCGCCCAGCCGGTCTGTGCCGTCTTACATAGACAAGCTGGCCGGCCGGTGGTCAGATGCCGGCATGCGAGTACTGGTTACCGGTGGAACCGGGTTCGTTGGCTCCCACTCTGTGGCGGCACTTCTTGAGGCTGGCCACGAGGTGCGACTTCTGGTGCGCGATCCTGCCCGTATCAAACCGGCGCTCGCCCCCCACGGCGGCCGCCAAGACGTTGACCATGTCGTCGGCGACGCGACCGACCCGGAGGCGGTCAAGCGAGCACTCGCTGGATGTGATGCGGTGCTGCACGCTGCCGCCGTCTACCGGCTCGATCCGCGGGCGTACGGGGAGACCAGGCGCACCAACGCGAAGGCGGCGGAGGTCGTCCTGAATGCCGCCGCTGCGCAGGGTTGTGATCCCATCGTGCACGTCTCCAGCACGGTGGCGACGCTGCGGCGTGGCGCGATCGCGACACCGGACTCGCCGTTGTCTGACCTGCGCAGTCCCTACGTGGTGTCCAAGGTCCGCAGCGAGGCGACGGCACGGGCGCTGCAGGAGCAGGGAGCGCCCGTTGTGATCGTGTCGCCCGGTGGAGTGTACGGGCCACACGATCCGGGCCTCAGCGACATGATGCGCAGGCTGCGCGACCAGCTACGTGGCTGGTACCCCTTCTGGCCGCTCGGCGGGACGCACGCGGTCGACGTGCGCGACGTGGCGAGGGTGCACGCCGCGGTGATGAAGTCCGGCGCCGGCCCGCGCCGCTACATCGTGCCGGGTCACTTCCTGGATGGCGCGACGCTGTACGGCACCCTGCGCGAGGTCACCGGTCGCCGGCTGCCCTACGTTCCTGTCCCCGCCACGATGATGCTGCCGGTCACCTGGCTCGCATCCGCCGTACAACGGGTGGTGCCGGTGCACCTGCCAGCCGAGTCCGAGGGCGTCCTGCTGCTGCGCGAGGAAACGCGGGCCGACACCAGCCGCACCGAGTCCGAACTCGGCGTCACCGCGACACCGCTGCGCCAGACGATGTCCGACGCGGTCCGGTGGCTGTACCAGGCTGGGCACATCTCAGCTCGGCAGGCCGGGCGAACCGCCGTGACTGCCGGCTAGCGACGCGACGGTGCATTCGCCGCTAGCAACGCCTTTGCGAGCATCTCGGCCCAGCGTCGAGCACGGTCTCGTTCACCGGCACTGAGCGGCCCGACCGCCGTCTCCACATAGAACGACATGGCCGGCTCGGGGCACGAAATGCCGAGCCGGCGGAGGCGACGCAGCGCCGCCCGGGCGGCCGATCCGGGCAGTCGCGGCTTGCGGACTCGCGTGTCGAAGGCGGCCGCCATCCGGACGCCGTCTGGCCGGAGGGCGGCAAGCCACTCCCGGATGCCGAATCTCCGGGACACCACGGCCCGACCGGTGCGGGCGGCCTCGGCGGCCGCAGAGGACCGGGTGCTGGGGCGGCTGAGCCCAAAGGCGTGAGTCGGCGCGCCGACGACGAGCAGGTCGACCGTCGGGGCTGACGGGGCGATTCCCACCTCGACCGCCTGTACCACCATGTCGGTGGCCAAGCCCTCCGCGATGATCTGCGCGATCTCCTCGGTGTTGCCCAGCATCGACTCGTAGACCACCAACGCGCGCATCTCGACTCCTTCCCGAGGTCACCTCGACCCCTGGGTCGGCGGAGGGCTTCGTCACCCTCGATCGCCATCGTCGATCAGCGGTCTCGGTGAAGCCAGGGCCGAACGGCCTGGGCAAGCGACCACCAAGGTCCCTGCCTTTCGCCCGCGCGATGGCGCACGGTGAAGGCAGCGGAGGTGTGTGATGGAGGGCAAACGCCAGTCAACGGCCCTACCAGTGATCGTCGGGGTGGACGGCTCGGCCGCGAGCCTGTCCGCCGTCGACTACGCCGTGGATGAGGCGACGCTGCGCAAGGCGCCGTTGCTGTTGCTCTACGGCCACCTGCGCCGCTCACCGCAGCGCCTGTGGCGGCGCCGCCGCGCACCGTTCGTGTTGCGTGGCATCGCCCGGCTGATGGACGCGGTCGCCGAGCGCGCTCGATCCCGTGGTCCTCTCATCGAGGTCGCTACGGATGTCCTCGTCGAGGAGCCTGGCGCCGCGCTGGTTGCGCGCTCCGGCCACGCCCAGCTGGTCGTGGTTGGACACTCCGGCCGCGGCGGCGCCGCCCTAGGTTCGGTGGCCGCTCACGTGGCCGCCCATGCCCGCTGCCCGGTGATCGTGCACCGGCCGGCGCCGACACCCGCCCGCGGCATCGCCGAGCCAATCACGGTCGGCCTGGACGGATCCGACCGCTCGACCGAGGCGCTGCGGTTCGCCCTCGATGAGGCGGCGTTGCACGGTGCGCCAGTCGAAGCCGTCTACGTGTGGACGCATCCCACCGGCGCGGGCCTCGCCGGCGTGCCGCCACCGTCGTACAGCTACGCCGAGGCCCGCCGGGAGGCGGAGCGCATGCTGGCTGAGCAGCTCGCCGGGGTGCAGGCCGAGTACCCCGACACCCCCTTGACGAGGACCGTGATCCATGGCCTGGATCCGGGCCGGATCCTGGTCGAGCTCTCTCGACGGTCGCGCCTCATTGTGGTGGCCTCCCGCGGTCGCGGTGGCGTGGCCCGCATGCTGTTGGGCTCGGTGAGCCAAGCGCTGATCAACCACGCCGGCTGCCCGGTCGCCGTCGTACACGCCAGATCCTGACCGGCACGCCAGATCCTGACCGGCATGGCCAACTGGAGGCC
>Ga0079224_100008103_pt1 | contig 14185 bp, 9 predicted proteins | sample Stecom2015_FD_80414 | JGI IMG/M metagenome (GOLD analysis project Ga0079224, IMG submission 80414) | Agricultural soil microbial communities from Utah to study Nitrogen management - Steer compost 2015 | ecosystem: Environmental > Terrestrial > Soil > Agricultural land | place: USA: Utah...
ATAATCAGGCAAGCCAAGAAGAAGCGTTTACCCTATCTTTATTTATTTTGGTTTCTAAATCTGCAAAAGGTGTAATTTTTTTTTCTGTTTTATATTTTTGTTTTTATTATATTTGCCTATGATTGTAAACCTTAACAAAAATTGATTCGTATTCACGACAAACATTTCGTTCCTTTCTTGTCAGCAAGCCAAATTGATAGTGCAGTAGCCAAAATGGCTCAAGAAATAGCTGACGATATTGACGAAGAAGTCCCCATATTTATAGGAGTTCTCAACGGCTCTTTTATGTTTGTTTCTGACCTGATGAAACACTTCAAAAAGCCTTGTCAGTTGTCATTTATCAAGCTTTCTTCGTATCAGGGAACAACTTCTACAGGAAAAATAAACCAGCTTATCGGGTTGGGTATTGAGGTAAAAAACCGAACCGTTATCATATTAGAAGACATAGTCGATACCGGAAATACACTTATTGCGCTAAGAAAACTCTTTGAAGATAAGCAAGTAAAATCCCTCAAGTTTGCTACCTTATTCTTTAAGCCCGAAGCTTATACCAAAAACATCTCGATAGATTATGTAGGAATGGAAATTCCGAACAAATTTATCGTTGGCTACGGTTTGGATTATGATGAACAAGGACGAAATCTGGCAGAGGTTTATCAACTAAACGAAAACAATTCAGACAATTAAAATAAATTTTAACGTAATGATTAACATAGTTTTATTCGGGAAACCGGGTGCAGGAAAAGGAACACAAGCAGAATTCTTAAAAGACAAATATAATTTAGTACATATTTCGACCGGAGACGTATTCAGATATAACCTTAAAAACAACACCGAACTCGGAAAACAAGCAAAAGCCTTTATGGACAAAGGAGATTTGGTTCCTGATGAATTGACCATCAAAATGCTGCAAGACGAAGTCGAAAAAAATATTCAAGCAACGGGTTTTTTGTTCGATGGATTTCCCAGAACTATTGCACAGGCAGAGGCTTTAGACCGATTTTTGGAATCCAAGGATTGGAGTGTAACAGCTACTGTTGCCCTCGAAGCCAATGATGAAGTTTTGATTCAGAGGTTGTTAGAAAGAGGAAAAACAAGCGGACGACCGGACGACCAAAACGAAGATAAAATCAGAAATCGCTATGACGAATACAACGAAAAAACAGCACCTCTGATTGATTATTATACCAAGAAAAATCTGTTTTATTCGGTTAACGGAATCGGAACTATCGAAGAAGTAACCCAAAGGCTCAGCCTTATTATAGATGATTTTATAGATAAGTAACCTATATGGAAATTTTAATTATTTTATTGCTTATTTTACTTAACGGAGTTTTTTCGATGTCCGAAATTGCTCTAATTTCTTCCCGAAAGAGTCGATTGGAAAACGAAGCTAAAAAAGGAAGTTCAAGTGCCAAAACCGCTTTAGATTTGGCAAATTCTCCAAACAAATTCCTTTCAACAGTTCAAATCGGAATTACCCTTATCGGAATTCTTACCGGTATTTATTCGGGAGAAGCCATAACCACTGATTTACAGGCATTTTTAGAAAGATTCACATCTTTAGCACCTTATGCAAAAACACTGGCAGTAACCATAATTGTAATTTTAGTTACGTTCTTTACCTTGGTTTTAGGAGAATTAGTCCCAAAGCGCATCGGACTTACCTACCCGGAATCTATTGCAAAAATGGTCGCCCTGCCCATGCGTTTTATTTCCCTGATTACAGCACCTTTTATTTGGCTCTTGACACATTCAACAGAATTTTTGTTGCGTACCCTGAAAATCAAACCTCGTGAAGACGGAAGAGTAACCGAAGAAGAAATCAAAGCCATCATCAAAGAAGGAACCGAAGGCGGAGAAGTACAAGAAATTGAGCAAGACATTGTCGAACGGGTTTTTCATATCGGGGACCGTAAAATCAACTCTCTGATGACACACCGTAAATCGGTTGCTTATCTTTCGTTAGGAGATTCTTTGAACGAAATCAAACAGAAAATATTAAATGAACTTCACTCCATTTATCCGGTTTGTGAGAATAATGACTTAGACGAAGTAGTAGGTGTAGTTCACCTGAAAGATTTGTTTGCTAACTTCGAAAAGAAAACCGATTTCAATTTGAGAGATTTGCTGAACGAACCTGCTTATTTCATTGAACATACTTCGGCTTATCGTGCCTTAGAAGCCTTTAAAACCTCTAAAATTCATTACGCTTTGGTTACAGACGAATACGGAGTTACACAAGGAATAATTACGCTAAACGATATTTTGGAAGCCTTAGTAGGTGATGCTTCGGATTTTTATCAAGATGAATTTCAGCTTACCCAACGTGAGGACGGAAGCTGGCTTATGGACGGACATTATTCGCTGCACGATTTTCTAACACATTTTGAGTTAGATGAATTACTCTCAGACTATGATGTAACCACTGTAAGCGGACTTATCATAACCGAACTTGGACACATTCCGAAACAAGGAGAAAAACTCTCATGGAAACGCTTTGAGTTCGAAATAATTGATATGGACGGAGTAAAAATCGACAAGATTATGATTAAGGAAGTAACTCCGGAGTAATATCTACGGATTTAATTCTAACGGGTCGGGAGGACGTTGGAAATCGTCTTCTTCTTTTTCGTGACTGGTCTGACGTTGCCTCCCTCTCTCTTCAATAAATTTGCGGTATTCTTTGTTGAAATCAGAATCGAGATCGTAATTGATAGTTTGATTTTCCTCTTGTTGCTCTCTTCTTTTTCTTGAATTCATAAATATTTTATGCATCAATTCCGAAAACGAATCGAAATCGGCTTCCCAAGTAAGACCTATCCCTTGCGTATATCCTATCCCCTCCCCAAAATAGTTGATATCATTTTCTCTGTTAAAAACCCTTGCATTTAGCGTTCGCTCTTCGTTCAAACGCATCATAATTTCCACATTACCAACCACAACCGACTCACGTGTTCCACCCACAGGAACTCCAAGTTTACCGTTTATGGTAATGTCTTCGTTTATCTCGGTTGAAAGCGTCATATTAAACCTGTCTGAGTCGTCAAAATCTCTGTTCGGATTTCTGTTTCCTACCGTATAATCCACTCCGATGTCAAAGAAAGAATCTTCATCTGAAAGCAGGTTGTTAAACAAACTACTTGCCGTTTCGGTTAGGCTTCCTGCCAAAGCTCCTGAACCCATTCCTTGTCCTCCCAAAAAATTTCTGGACAAGAGCAAAGCAAACGCTTGGGTTCTTCTGGTATCTGCATCAGAGAGTTTGTACTGTATTTCAGATTGTAACACCGAACTCACACTGGGAAAAGTAATATCAAAATCCGGTTCTTGTAAGGCTTCGAGCGTTCCTCTTACATCAATAATCAAATCTACCGGAATTTTTCGGTTAAACGATGGGTTGTCAAGCAATACAGCGGGATTGGCTTCGGTAGCATACACTCCCTGAATATTCATATTGGCAAGTAGCGGATTGCCCGACCAAGTGATTGTTCCTCCTTTTTTCACATCAAAACGCTTGCTGATAAGCCCTCCATATCTGAAATCATAATGCCCACTTTCGACCGTAAAAATTCCGTTCATTGTAAATCTTCCGAGTGTATTTATGTCTAATTCCAAAATTCCGTTCCCTCTACCCCCTCTTATGGCATGTCCGGTATCTCGGTCAATTATAATATCAATTTCTGCATCGGGAGTTACATTCAGATTTAGTTTAAGCTCCAATCCTGTGGTAACAAAATTTGTTTGGACTGTTTCCTGTTCGCTATATTTTTCGTCAGGACTAAGAAATTTAATATGCGACACCTCTCCTGCTGATTTAGAATCTCCGATAGGAATTTTGATTGAAGTTCCTTTTTCGGAAGTCGCATTAGCTGTAATTATAAGCCCCGAGGCAAGTCCTTTGATGGTTGCATTTCCTTTGATAAATGCGGTTCCGTAATACATCGAATCTTCGGAGTCTTGTGTGTCCAGTACCAATAGTCTGTTTGAGCTTAAATGCAAATCAAGAGCGTAGTCTTTAAAGAGTTTATGACTGATAGAACCGTTCAGATTTCCTTTGGTTCCGTATTTCGTATCGGTCAGGTTAATCTGTCTTAAGAAAATATTGTCGCTGGTCAGGTCAACTATAGTGTTGTCGTCAAAATCAAAATCTGTATTCAGATATACTACGTTCATTCCGGCTTTGTCCAAGAATAGCCTGCCGTTGATTTCAGGGTCTTTTAAATTTCCTGTGACGGTTGTTCTTCCTGTGGCATAACCTCGTATATTGTTGATTATCTCGCCTCCAAACAAGCTGAACGGACTCAATTTAAAATCATTCATTCTGATGTCTATATTGGCAAAAGTCTGCTTATTGGCAATTTCTAAATCTCCCTCAATCGAAAGTATGTCTTCATCATTTTTATACAAATAAGCATTTACTCCGAACTTCTGTAAGACATCGTCTCCTTCTATATCTACGACCAAGTCTCCGAGTTCTACTTCATTTACTGCCAAATTGAGTACTTCGAGCGAAGAGGTTGGTTTAAATACATCTACGTTCTGCATAAAGTGAACATTTCCGTTGAGCAACCCTTCGAGATAAAGTTTGTCAATGTCAGGTGTTATTTTAGATAAATCGACATCCCTGAAATTCAAATCAAAATCCTTGTAATCTTTTCCTCTAATTATTCCTCCAAACTGTACAAACTGATTGTTATGAGAAAGCCTGAAGTTGTCGATACTCATATCATTTACCGATTTGTTAAACACAACTCGACTATCGTGATTGTCCTCTTCGTTCAAAAACCACAAATTTTCCTTAAAGAAAAGCTCCGATTTTTGGAATCCTACAATTGAATTTTGCTCTTTATCAATAGTATAGTACAAATTCAGATTATAAAAATCCTGTTCTTTATCTCCTCCTTTAAATTCAGTTCTGAAGTATAACGTATCGTTGTTTTTTACGTTAATCATACCAAAATCCGATATTTTGTAATATTTGTTGCTAATGCTGTCCATTTCGACATAAGCATTATACAATGGGTTTTTAGTATCAATCTGAAAATCAATCTTATGTATTGTGTTTTCTCCTATTTCTAAATTTGGAGTAGCAAAGTTTAGTTTAAACATTTCTTCATCGGGGTTGATGTTTCCTCGTATAAGCGTATTAGTTCCGAAAGAAATATCAGGATAAAAAACCTCGATAATTTTGTTGTAAATCGAAAAGTTGAATCTCAAAAATTGTTTTTCTTTGATTTTGTGAGGCGAATAATTAGTGTATAAACTTCCGAGTGCGTTTTCAAAAATTTGCGGAAGCTCTGCATAGCTGAATCGTCCTGTAACGCTTCCTTCAATAATATCGGGAGAATTTATGGCAATGGTACGTACTTTGTCTTGGTCAAACTTAGAGGTAATGGTAAAATCTTCAAAAAAGTAAATGTCATTCTGATTCTGATACGAAGCGTCCGAAATGTTCAAATCCCCTTTAATATCGTCAATTGTGTTACCTTCTCCTTTAAAAACAATATTTCCTTTGAGAATCGAAATAGAATCTCGTCCTATCAAGTTTAGTTTGTTTAAATCGGCATAATCAACCTGGGCTTCAAAATCATAATGTTTTGTTTTTGAGGCTAAATCCAAAAGTCCGTCAAACGAAAGTTTTACATTATCGTCATCAATATGCACTTCGCCCTGAAAATAAGGCTGTTTCATTTCTCCGCTTACTAAAACTTTTTGGTAATTATATCCGTTGAAATAAATCGAAGAAACGCTTCCGTGTAGGGTTGTGTTTACCGTATTTTGAGTAAATCCTTTTCCGTTAATATTCAGGTTAGACGTGATTTTTCCGATAGATTTGTTGTTTAAAAACCGTCCGAGATTGAAATTTTGCGTAGTTACATTTCCTTGATACGAGGTGTTGTCCGAGTCGGAAATATTTTGCATTTTTAAATCGGTGGTCAGGTTTCCGATTTGAGTTACGATGTTTGATTTTAAGTCTAAATCGGTTCGGGTCAATCGTATATTTCCTGTCAGAATCACATTGCCGAGTTGGTTTAATTTTTGAGGTAGTTTGTTTCCTAAAACATTAGGAAGTAATTCTTTAAGAGATTTATTTGAAGCGTTTAGTTCAGCGATATTTCCTGAAATTGTAAACCCTCTTTCTTGTACCACCGTAATATTTTCGAAAGCCAAATCCCCATTCAAAACAATTTCGGAATCTGATAAAAATAAATCTTTAGCTAAAAAATTATTCAGTGTTCCGTTGGCTTTAACTCTAAAATCAAAGATTTTATTTTCGATCAATTCCGGATAAAAAAAGCGCACATCATTACTTGCTAATTTGCTGCCATTTTCAAAATCAACATTCATAATCACTTTATCGGTAAAGTTGGCTAAATCTCCTTGTTGATAATCAAGAATGATATTTCCTTTGAGGTAAGTTTGTTCTTTGGTTTGGGCTTCTAAATCCAACAGATAAATCTGATTGTTTGAATATTTGGCTTTTCCGGTCAAGTTTTCAACAAATATTCCGGTATGATACTGAAACGAAAAGAAATTAAAATCAGCTGTAATGACATCTCGTACTATCGAAAAATCTTCTAAATCAGTATTAATCTTTGTAAAATCAACACTTACAGGTACTTCCTTGTTTTGATCTTCAACTTTAAAACGTCCGTTGGCAATTTGCAGATTATTAGCTTTAAGTATAAACGGTTTATCCGATTTGGGTTTGTTTTCATTTTCAAATTTTTCGACAAAAATATTGATGTTTGAATCCTCCTCGTCTTTGTATGTGGTAAGGTAAAATGTAAGATTTTCGGTTTTGAGGTCTCCAAAAATTAAATTTCCATCAATCAATTTTTTGGCATTGAGAATCTTAGTCTGAATGTTTTTGGAATAAATCAGTGTATCCTGATGGTGATCTCTAATCAATACGCCTCTCAGTTTTACACCTCCAAAAACCGAAATAGCTACTTTGTTTACGTTGATGTCTGCTCCTGTAGATTTTTTGAGCTCTTTGGTAACAACTTTACCGACAAAAGTTTGCACAGGAGGAAGTGCAAGAAGCACCCCTAAAAGCAATATCAATAGGAGAATTCCTATAAAAACACGAATAACTATTTTTCTGAATTTTTTGATACTGCTAAAATGTTTACTTTTGTAATGCAAATATAATTAAATAGCCACAGAAGTACAGAATTTATTTTGCTCCTAACAAAGCAACTTCAGTACTGAAAGCCTGTGTATGAAAAACAATTCAAATTCCGTTCCGTTTTTATGGTTAATCAACCTGTTTATATTTTAGCCATCGAAAGTTCGTGTGATGATACTTCGGCTTCGGTGCTTTATAACGATAAAATTCTGTCAAACATTGTAGCCAATCAGAATGTTCACGAGCAATACGGAGGTGTTGTTCCGGAATTGGCCTCGAGAGCTCACGAAAAAAACATTGTTCCGGTTATTCATCAGGCTTTACAAAAAGCCGGAGTTTCTAAAGAACAACTCTCTGCTATTGCTTTTACTCAGGGGCCGGGACTTATGGGGTCGCTTTTGGTTGGGGGAAGTTTTGCTAAGTCGCTCAGCTTAGCTTTGGAAATTCCGCTTATTGGGGTAAACCACATGCAAGGACATATTTTGGCTCATTTTATTGACGAAGAAGGATTTGACAAACCCGAGTTTCCGTTTTTGGCACTGACCATCAGTGGAGGACATACGCAAATCATCAAAGTAACCGATTATTTCGAAATGGAAGTAATTGGAGAAACAACCGATGACGCTGTGGGAGAAGCCTTTGACAAAAGTGCGAAGATTCTCGGACTTCCCTATCCGGGAGGTCCGCTTATTGACAAATATGCTCAACTCGGAAAACCTGTTTTTAGTTTTACAAAACCCAAAGTTGAAGGATTAAACTTTAGCTTTAGCGGACTTAAAACTCAAATTCTATATTTTGTTCAAAAGCAAACTAAAGAAAATCCGAACTTTATTGAGGAAAACTTGAATGATGTTTGTACATCAATCCAGCATATTATCATAGAGATAATAATGGATAAATTAAAACAAGCTGTCAAAGAAACAGGAATCAATCAAATAGCCATCGGAGGAGGAGTTTCCGCCAATTCGGGAATCCGAAAGGTTTTAAAAGAAGCAGAACAAAAATACGGATGGAAAACTTTTGTCCCAAAATTTGAATATACTACTGATAATGCAGGAATGATAGGAATTACAGGCTACCTGAAATACAAAAAAGGAATGTTTGATGATGTTTCGGTAGTGAGTAAAGCGAGAATGGAAATTTAAAAAAAGCAACTAAACGCTCAAGGAAATAACAAATCGGTAACCTACCGGAATTATTTTCTTTTTTATATTTACGCCTTTCAACTTTTCAAGATTTGGAGAAGTTGAAGAAGGTAAAAAAACTACAGAAATGGACAGAAGAAAATTCTTTAAAATTGGTTCGGTTGCTACAGTAGGAACAGGGCTTTTATATCCGTTAAACGGGATTGAACAAGCGTTTGACACTCCTACTTATTCTAACAAAACTCCAAAAAACATTATCCTGATGGTATCTGACGGAATGAGCTCCGGAACGCTTTCGATGACAGATATTTTCCTAAACCGAAAGCTCGGAAAATCATCGAACTGGATGAATCTCTATCACGAAAACAAAGTTTCGAGAGCCTTGATGGATATGGCATCAGCCAGTTCTATTGTAACGGATTCGGCTGCAGCCAGTTCTTCTTGGGGAGGTGGACACAGAGTAAATAATGGCTCCTTGAATATCGGAAAAAACGGAGAAGAACACATTCCTATTTGGGTAAAGTTCAAAAATGCAGGAAAAATGGCAGGTTGTGTTACTACTGTTGCCGTTACACACGCTACTCCAGCCGGATTTTGTGCCAATTCTAAAAAACGAAATGCACAAGAAGACATTGCAGAACAGTACTTAGAAAGAGGTTTTGATGTGCTTTTGGGAGGAGGAGATAATTTTTTTAATTCAGACAAAAGAAAAGACAAGCAGGATTTATATGCGAAGTTCAAAAACAAAGACTATCAGATTGCCAAAACCAAAACAGAACTGAAAAATATCCATTCCAAATCTCCTGTTCTGGGAATCTTTGCAGATGATGCCCTACCCTATTCCATCGACAGAATTTCTGACAAAGAGTTAGAAAATACTATTCCGACCTTGGCGGAAATGAGTGCGAAAGCTATCGAAGTTTTAAATCAAAATAAAGACGGTTTTGTGCTTCAGATTGAATCAGGAAAAGTAGATTGGGCTGCACACGCAAACGACTTGGGTGGATTATTATACGAACAAATTCAGTTTGATGAAGCGATTAAAGTTGTGATGGATTTTGCCGAAAAAGACGAAGAAACTCTTGTGATTATAACTACAGACCACGGAAATGCCAATCCGGGAATTATTTACGGGAAATATGCCAACGATAATTTTGATTCTGTTCAGAAATACAAGCAAACCAACGAGTGGATACTTAATAGCTTTTCGGATAAAAGCTCTGTAAAAAATATTATCGAAACAGTTGAATATGCCAACGGGAACATCCTGTCGGAAGAAGATGCTCGAAGGATTCTATACTATTATTCCGGATTAGAAAAACAAGAAGACGGACTCTATAATTACAGAAAACTTCCTTTTAAAACCTTTTCGGAAATTCAGCAGAAAACCAATTCGGTAGGCTGGATAAGTATGGACCATTCGGCTGATTATGTAGAACTGGCGATGTTCGGACCAGGAAGCGAAAATCTAAAACCGTTTATCAAAAACACCGATTTGCACTATTTTATGCTCGAAGCAGCTCAGGTTAGCGTTCGATAGTGTAACGCATCAAAGCTAAATTATCGCAAAAAGTTGCTTGTTCATTTGCTTAATCTTACTTTTGCCTCCCTGTTTATTATATAAAATAATGTCAAGAAAGAATAAGAAACAAAATATCGTTTTTGAGAACATAACTGTTTTAGATGCAGGAGCAAAAGGCATTTCGGTTGCTAAGACTCCCGAAGGACAAGTGATTTTCATTCCGAATGTAGTTCCGGGAGATGTAGTAGATGTAAAGACATTCAAAAAGCGAAAAAACTATTTTGAAGGAAAAGCCATTCATTTTCACAAATATTCTGATGACAGAGCTGAACCTCTTTGCAAACATTTTGGAGATTGTGGAGGTTGCAAATGGCAAAATATGAAGTATGAAAAGCAACTTTTCTATAAAAACAACGAAGTTTATAATCATCTAAAGCGCATCGGAAAAGTAGAAATACCTGAGTTTGAGCCTATTTTAGGAAGCAAAAAACAATTTTTCTACCGAAATAAAATGGAATTTTCTTTTTCGGATACCCGTTGGATTACTGAAAAAGAAATTGCAGAAAACGAAAATATTGACAGAGGAAACGCACTCGGATTTCACATTCCAAAAATGTGGGACAAAATATTGGACATCGAAAAATGTTTTTTGCAACAAGACCCGTCAAACGATATTCGTAACGAAGTCAAGCGTTTTGCCAACGAAAATAACCTTAGTTTTTTCAATGCCCGAAACCAGCAAGGTTTGCTTCGGACGCTTATGATTCGTACTTCATCTCTCGGAGAAATCATGGTGCTTATTCAGTTTTTTGAAGATGATAAACAAAAAAGAGAACTTCTTTTAGCTTTTATTGCAGAGCGTTTCCCTGAAATTACTTCTCTGCAATACGTTATCAACAGCAAAGCCAACGATACGATTTATGACCAAGATGTAATTCTGTACAAAGGGAGAGATTATATTCTGGAAGAAATGGAAGGATTGACCTTTTCCATCAATGCTAAATCGTTTTATCAAACCAATTCCGAACAGGCTTACGAATTGTATAAAATAACTCGAGAATTTGCAGGACTTTCGGGAGATGAACTCGTGTACGATTTATATACCGGAACAGGAACCATCGCACAATTCGTTTCGAAAAAAGCTAAGAAAGTTGTAGGAGTTGAAGCTGTTCCGGCTGCTATTGAAGATGCAAAAATTAATGCCAAACGCAACAATATCACAAATTGCGAATTTTTTGTAGGAGATATGAAAGATGTCTTTAACGAAGAATTTATTGCCACACACGGAATTCCCGATGTGATTATTACCGACCCTCCACGAGATGGAATGCACAAAGACGTAGTGAAGCAAATCCTGAGAATTGCTCCGAAAAAAGTAGTTTATGTAAGCTGTAATTCAGCTACACAAGCTCGCGATTTGGCTCTTATAGACGAAATGTACAAAGTAACTCGCGTACGTCCTGTGGATATGTTTCCGCAAACACATCACGTTGAAAACGTAGTGCTTTTAGAAAAAAGATAAAACTGAAAAAGTTTTATTTTGCTTACACCACAACAGCCGTTCCGCTTGCGGTTACCATAAGCATTCCTCCGTTTGCTCCAACGGTTTCGTAGTCTAAATCAATTCCGACAATAGCATTTGCACCAAGTAGTGATGCTCTTTGTTTCATTTCGGCAAGAGCTGTTTCTTTTGCTTCAATAAGTACTTTTTCGTAAGTTGATGAACGACCTCCAAAAAAATCGGTTAGCCCAGCCATAAAATCTTTAAAAACATTCGCTCCGATAATGGTTTCACCCGTTACAATTCCTTTATACTCTCTGATAGGTTGCCCTTCGATGGTGTGAGTGGTAGTTAAAATCATAGTATTTCGTTTTTATCTGAATTAGTGTCAAAGTTATAAATTTCGTTACATTTGTAAGCTATAAAAAATTCTTATGGAAAAACTAAAAAAATTCACTCCTCATATTCTGGCTTTTTTAGGCTTTGTTGTTGTTGCTCTTATCTACTTTTATCCTGTGCTGTTAGGCAAAGAAATTTATCAGCCTGATATTGTGCAGTATATCGGAATGGCAAAAGAACAAAACGATTTCCGACAAGCAGAAGATACCGAGCCGTATTGGACAAATTCCGCTTTTGGAGGAATGCCTACTTATCAGTTAGGAGCAAAATATCCGCATAATTACGTAAAAAGTTTGGATTCGGTTTTACGTTTTTTGCCTCGACCTGCTGATTATCTGTTTTTGTATTTTATAGGATTTTACATACTTCTTTCCGCTTTACGAATCAAACCGCTCAAGGCTTTTATCGGAGCTTTAGCCTTCGGTTTTTCGACCTATTTAATTATCATTCTTGGAGTTGGACACAATGCCAAGGCACATGCAATCGCTTATATGCCTATGGTTGTAGCAGGAGTCTTGCTGGTCTTTCAACGAAAATACATCTTAGGTGGAATCCTCACTATGATAGCAGCAGCATTGGAAATTCAAGCTAATCACTTCCAGATGACTTATTACCTTTTGTTTTTACTGATAATTATCGGGGTTTATTATTCGTATAAATTAATCAAAGCAAAAGATTTTAAACCGCTTATTTATTCTCTCGGAATATTTCTAATTGCAGGGATTTTGGCCTTGGGAGCTAATGCCACAAACTTAATGGCGACTTCGGAATATGCCAAAGTAAGTACTCGAAGTAAAAGCGAATTGACTGTCAATCCGGACGGAAGCCCGAAGACTTCGCAAAATGCAATGACTTATGAATATATTACCGAATACAGCTACGGAAAGGCAGAAAGTCTGAACCTTATCGTACCACGACTTTTTGGAGGAGGAAATTCCGAAAAATTAGACGAAAATTCTGAAGTGCATCAATATTTGGTAAATCAAGGAATCCCGTATGAATATGTGGGTCAGTTCAGAGATAATTTCGGGCGAACGTATTGGGGAGACCAACCCATTGTTGCAGCTCCTGCTTATATCGGAGCGGTGGTTTTCTTCCTTTTTGTTTTGGCTTTATTCGTTGAAAAACGAAAAATAAAATATGTTTTTGTAGCCGGTGCTCTACTTTCGCTTTTGCTTTCGTGGGGAAAAAACTTTCCATTATTGACAGACTTTTTTATTAATAATGTCCCGATGTATAACAAATTCAGAGCGATTTCGTCTATTCAGGTAATTTTGGAATTGTGTATTCCGGTTTTGGCTGTTTTGGGCTTGGCTTCTTTTCTGAAAACGAGCAAAGAGGAACAATGGGATTCACTCAAAAAATCCGGAATCATAAGCTTAGGACTACTTGTTGTACTGCTTTTGGGTAAGGGAATGTTTAGTTTTACTTCTCCGAACGATGAATATTTAATTAATTATTTGAATCAAATTGTACAGGATAATTCTTTCGGATACGGATTTATGGAGGCTTTACAGTCTGACAGAGCTCAAATGTATTCATCTGATTTGGTTCGCAGTATTTTGCTTGTAATTTTTTCGGGAATAATCCTGTTTTTATTCCACAAAGACAAACTCAAAACTAATACAGCGATTATACTTATCGGAATTCTAATGGTTGGTGATTTGTTTTTGGTTGGAAAAAATTATGTGAATGAAAGCAGTTTTGTTGATAGTTATGAAATGGCAGAACCTTTTAAACCTACTCCTGCTGACCGCGTGATATTAGAAGATACTTCGCATTTCAGAGTTTTTGAATTTCAAGGTGCGATGAGTAGTGCAAGAACTTCGTATTTTCATCATTCTGTTGGAGGATATAGTGCTGTAAAGCCAAAGAAAATTCAGGAATTGTATGATTACCAAATTGCAAAAGGAAATCAACAAGTGCTGAATATGCTCAACGTAAAATACATTCTGGATACAGATGAAGAAGGTAATGCCATTCCGATGCAAAATGACGATGCCTACGGAAATGCTTGGTTTGTAAATCAAGTTGAAGTGGTTGATTCGGCTGATGAAGTCATAAAATCTTTGGAAAATATTAATAAAAATACAGCCGTTTTAAACCTGAAAGATTTTCCAATAAAAGCAAAAGAAGTTGCAAACATTCACTTTGAAACCGATAGCTTATCTTCAATAGAACTAATTGAATACAAACCTAATTACTTAAAATACCAATCTCAAAATCAGAATGACGGATTGGCTGTTTTCTCGGAAATCTATTACCCTAAAGGTTGGATAGCAATGATTGACGGAAACGAAGCTGAAATTTTTGAGGTAAATTATACCTTGCGAGCCTTGCAAATTCCGAAAGGAAATCACACTATTGAGTTCAGATTTGAGCCACAAGTGGTAAAAAAAGGAAGTTCAATTGCACTAACTAGTTCTCTGATAATGATTTTGCTTATTGCAGGGGGAATTTTTTACAGAGCAAAGAAAAAGTAGCCG
>Ga0079224_100008104_pt1 | contig 14184 bp, 6 predicted proteins | sample Stecom2015_FD_80414 | JGI IMG/M metagenome (GOLD analysis project Ga0079224, IMG submission 80414) | Agricultural soil microbial communities from Utah to study Nitrogen management - Steer compost 2015 | ecosystem: Environmental > Terrestrial > Soil > Agricultural land | place: USA: Utah...
TAATACCGCATCATTGTGGCAAATCGCCCGGCAGGAAGGTCTTGAGGCGGAATTTTTGACACCGGAGGAGGCAGTAGAAGCGATGACTATCGAAGAGGGATATGAAGTCAATGTTTTTGCAGCTGAGCCCATGATCACCCAGCCCATGGCATTTTGCTGGGACGAAAAGGGTCGGATGTGGATCGCTGAAAACAGGGATTATGAGAATCGGGTGGAGGGCTTTTCCAATTCAGGTGATAGTAGAATATTGATTTTGGAGGACACGGATCATGATGGCAAAGCAGATACCAGGAAGGTGTTTATGGAAGGCCTGCCATTCCCGTCAGCGATCGCAGTAGGGCACGGCGGATTGTATGTAGGGGCTCCACCCAACCTGCTCTTTATCCCCATCAAGGAGGACAAGGCAGATGAGGAAAATATCGAGATATTGCTTACCGGTTGGGGAATCCGTGATCGACATGAGACGATCAATAGCCTGCATTGGGGTCCCGACGGGTGGTTGTACGGGCTGGAAGGCTTTGCTACCCCGTCCATGATCAGAAAACCAGATGACAATAGCCGAATTTATAAACCAGGAGAACCGTTTCCGGACGATATTTTTGACCACGAAGGGACCTATCTCGATGGCGGGGTATGGCGGTACCATCCATATCATGAAACTTTTGAAGTTGTGGCTCATGGCTTTAGCAACCCGTGGGGCATCGATTATAATGCTCGTGGGGAGCTTTTTATCACGGCTTGTGTGATTCCTCACCTGTTTCAAATTTTCCATGGTGGTTTTTACCATCGCCAGGGAGGACAGCATATCAATCCATATGTGTACGAGGATATTCAGACCATCGTGGATCATCGTCACCGGTCGGCTCACGGGGGTGCACGGATTTACCAGTCCGATGCGTTTCCTAAAGAACAACATGGCCGGATTTTTATGGCCAATATCCATGATCACGCGGTTTTATCGGATGTTTTAACTCCCAGAGGGTCAGGCTATGTGGCAAGCCACGGTGCTCATTTTATGGAGGCGAACAATGCCCAGTTCGTTGGATTTAGTATGGAAGTCGGACCCGGTGGCAATCTCTATGTGCTGGATTGGCACGATGCAGATATATGCGGCAGTTCCGTTCTCAACAAAAATACGGGCCGGGTTTATCGGATTGCTCCTACCCAATCTCAGGCTAAAAACTGGCCGGGTAGGTTTGATGATCTTTCTCAGAAATCCGATCTGGAATTGGTGCAGCTTCAGGAAAGTGAAAGTGATTGGCATGCCCGCCAGGCAAGGGTTATTTTACAACACAGGGCTCATGTTGACCAGCTGGATCCTGAGGCCACACGGTATTTGGAAAATATGCTCGAAAACGATAAAAACCAGGCCAGACGGTTACGGGCTTTATGGTCCCTGCATATCACTTCCCGGTTGGAATCAGAGGATCTGATCGCCTTACTACAGGATCAGGATGCCTATATACGGGTCTGGTCAGTACGGTTTCTTTTGGAACAACCCCAGGAATCCGAGTCAATAGTTGGCCCCATTGTTCGGTTGGCTGCACGCGAAACCTCTCCTGTGGTACGGCTGGAATTAGCGGCAGCCCTGCAGCGAATCAAGGGACACCTCCGGTGGGAATTGGCCCGGGAGTTGGTGAGATATGGTGAGGATGCCAGCGATATGAATATTCCTTTGATGCTGTGGTTTGGGATTGAACCCATGGTGGCGGATGCGCATGGGGACGGCTTGCTGCTGGCGCAGAGTAGTAGTATCCCGTCAATCAGCAGGAAGATAGCCAGGAGGCTGGTTGATGGAGATAAACTTGAGGAGCTGGTAACCGTGATTGCCAATCAACCCGCCAATACCCGGTATTTGCTGGAGGGCATGCTCGAAGGGTTGGAGGGCCATAGTGAAGCCAAGGCACCACCCAACTGGGAAGATACCTATCACACCATCAAAGGAAACAAAACACTGGATGGCTTGCCGGAGAAAATTTCACAACGATTTGGAGATGGGGAGGTGACCGAGAATCTTTTGGCCGTATTGCGTAATTCTGCGTCTTCCGTGGAGGAAGTGATTTATGCCATTCGGGTGCTGGCAGATCAAAAGAATAATGATCTTCAGCTACTATTGCCAGGTTTTTTGGACCACAAAGAGCTTCGGATGGTCGCCATCAAGGCCATATCGTCTTATGAAAATCCGAAATTGGGTCGAAGTCTGATGCAGAAGTATCCCGACCTGAATCCAACGGAACAACAGGCGGCAATATTAACTTTGTCCTCTCGTCCTGTATATGGAAGAATCATCCTGGAGCAACTCAAACGAGGTAAAATTGAAAGGGCTGAGATTCCAACGTATGCCGTTCTTCAGCTGCGTTCCGTATTGGGTAATGGTTTTGTGGAAGTATGGGGGCCCATCGATGATCAATCTGAAACCCTCGGCCGAGATTACCGGAAGTACAGTACGCTGCTCACCGAAAATGCGATTGGTGCAGGAAGTGTTGAAAATGGTAAGCTGGTATTCAAACAAACCTGTGCGGCATGTCACAAAATGCACGGAGAGGGAGGTGAAATCGGGCCAGATCTCACCGGTTCCAACCGAACCAATACCGTTTATTTGCTCAACAACATCCTGGATCCCAGTGCCGATCTTCAGGATGCCTACAAATTGGTGGTTATTACCACGCAGGACGGCCGCACCTACAGCGGAAACATTGTGCATGAGACCGATCGGAATCTTACCTTACGGGTGGTGGGTCAGGAGCCGGTGGTCCTCAATCATTCTCAGATTCTAAGCAAAACCATTTCCGAAAAATCCATGATGCCGGAAGGTTTGCTGGAGAATTTAACCGATCAGGAAGTGATTGACCTGTTCGCATTCATGAAAAAACTGGAATTTTGATCTGGATAGGAACATATTGAGGTACAAGAGGGGTAACCCCAACGACGCATAGTACGCAAAGGTGGAGCGGATGATCTTCGAATTTTCAAAGCGCAAGCTCTGCGTTCTCTGCGCCTCTGCGGTGAAAGAAATTAACCCCCCCGTTATTGAAGGGACGGATAACCGCAAAGACGCAAAGTACGCGCTTACCTATCGAGCCAGTAATTCAGCAGGTTCGTCATATTGCTCTATCACTATAGAAGTGCTGCCTGAATTGAATATTCAGCACATTACTGGAATAGGAGATGGTGATACTTTGCATGTAGCCGACTGCTTACCCCCGGGTATCTCTGGAGATGAACTGGATCTTGGAGTACATGAGGGTAGGTCAAAGATTGGTACGCGGGTGTTTGCCAGGGATCTTCCAACGGATCCCTTAGCGGGTTTGTGGAATATCCGAAGTTATGAATACGAAGTCACCGATTATTGCGGTCGGACCAGAACTTTCCAAAACTACCTGGCTCTTTACGATCTTTCTCCTCCCATGTTTTTGGGGTTTCCTGTAGATGTTTGGATTTCTTCTACGTCTCAATTGCCACCGATATCAGAAGAGGTTAGAATTTTGGATCTGTGCAGGTATGTGGTGTGGGATACCCTCACCACTACAACGGTTCTTTCGCCTTCGACGGGAGACACTATGGCATTTGTACGGCGATGGGAAGCGGAAGATGTGGTTGGGAACCGGGGTTTTCGCGACCAGGTGATCTATGTGGGTCCGTATAATAAAAATGAACTGGGTGGGTTGAGTCTTCATGTAGCCAGGGAAAGCGATTTGTTGAATGCTCATTTTCCCGAAGTGGCCGTGGCCAATTCCATCCCAGTAGTACTGCATCGATTGGACAGTCTCGTCGACACCACTACAGTATTTGAAAGCCAGTTCACCAGTCACTTGCAGGGTCGTCATGGTCAGGTGTTTTTTACCTCGATTCCAGCGGGAATGTACCGTGTGGAGGTGGCCATACCAGAGGGGTATACCCTTGTGAGTGAAAATAGTCTCTTTTCGGGAGATGGTTGGTCCGATACTTTGTGGATAGGAAGAGGGAAACAAATGCATCTGGGTACGCTGCTGTTGGTAGAGGCTGAGATGGAGGATGATATCGCTAAAGTGGAAGAAAAGGAAGAAGGTATAGGGGAAGGAATAACTGAGAACACAGGGATCCGACAAGTAATAGGGTCATCTTTTGTCGTGTATCCCAACCCAACTAGTGGCCGGGTATCTCTGAATACACCGGATCTGGAAACCTGGGAATATGAACTGAACAATGCTCTGGGACTATTGGTGAAACGGGGCATGGGAAGTCATGGTACGGTGATCGATCTGGATATACATAAGAATGGCATGTATATGATCAGACTGAAATCTGAAAATCGAATTATTGGTATTCAGCGGATTATGGTGGTAAATGAGATGAATTAGAGTCTGAGGCAAAGGCTTAGGGGAGGTAGATTGTGATGGCAGGGAGAATGAGTGAGTGAGAATACCTTGATCCGACAATTAATGACATAATATTTTGAAGTGTATCTCAATCCAACTGGTGATCGAGCGGTGCTGAAGAAATACCCATAGGAATTTAAGACTTGATCTATAGGACATGAGTTGGACTTAGGTGAAACGAAAGATTATGTTAGCCACTTTTTGCAGAATATAGGGAGGAGAAATCATGCCAATCAGAAGAGCTTTTTCCTTATGATTGTTTACGTAGAATACACAACAGGAATTTTGAGGTGGTGTTATATGAAGTTTAAGGTGGGATAGATCAGAGGGAGCGTAAAAAAATTATGATATCTTCAATTCCGATATTGAGGAAACTTCAATCATACTCGGAAGGTTTAAGCTTTGCCGATAAGATGTACTGTGAAAATTGGTGACGATCCAGGCAAAATTCAAGGTATAATGAGAGATTGCGTCAAATATCTTAATTAAAAGATTCGTCTATTGTTGGCACGGAAATCAGCAAAACCTGCCCGTCGGTTCTTTTTCAAACGTATTTCCCTGAAGTAGTAAGGCAGGTTCAATCGATTCGAGTATCGTCTGATCCAGATTTTCGGGAGTGACCTCAGAAGCGAAATTTGTTTTCATCCAAAAACTTCCAAAAACTCGATCAAAGTGTACGATCAGAACAGACGTCGGTTTATTTCTCAAATCCTGTGGGGGTCTTCAGGGCTGTTGATTCCACAATATCTTTTATCAGTGGACTTTCACCCTTACCAGCCCGACTTTCATCAAGATTCAGAACCGCTATTGGATTGGTCCCTATGGGAAAAGTACCGTTCTGAAGTAGTCCATCCCTGTCTCACTTTCAAACCGGAAAATATAAGTCTGGCAAAGCGAAACATGGAGAAATTTTCATGGGCCAGAAATTATGTAACCAACCTGGAACGTACGGCTCAGCATTACCTGGAGCTGACTGACAAATCAACATTAGAATCCCTGATCGAAGCCACCACACCCGGTGATCCACTTTGGACACCCTGTCCTGCCTGCAGGGACCAGGGAAAGCCTGTTCATCCGCATGGGCTGTGGACCTGGGATATACAAAGCCCTGACCAATTGGAATGTACCGAATGTGCCACCGTTTTTCCAAATCCATCGTATCCCGAATCTGTAATTCTCCAAACCACGTGGGGAAATCCTCAAAATATTTCTTACTATGGAGGAGAACCTTTCACCATTTTTGGTTTTACCCAGGGTAGACCCAGCTTCACAGCAAACATACGGTCCCGTAAAGTGCAATGGTGCGCTGGGTTTGCACGGCTATTGGCAGAGGTATATATTCTTACAGACAAAGCCTTATACGCCGAAGCCTGCAAACGAATATTATTGCGGCTTGCCGCCTGTTATCCCCACTGGTTGGTTCATGTCGGCTACGGTGAATACGCAGATATGGATCCCAAAACGGCCTCTTTGCACATCAGTAGATTACCGCAGCCCGAATTGACTCCTCCACCCAATAAACCCGACGGTGCCCTATGGACGGGTTTTTGGAGCGCAGGCAGAGCAAGCGGTGTTGGCTTGGAATCGGATTTTATTCGAAAGGTTGTGGAAGCTTACGATATGACGGCATCGGCCAGGGATCGCAATGGCATCAGGATATATTCTGAGGAGGAATGCATCCTGATAGAACGTGACTTGTTGTTGGAGAGCACTATTCTTCTGGTCTGTGATAAAAAAATGAACAACAAATCGGTCAGTAACCGTACTGCTGTGGCTTTGGTAGGGATGTGTGTCGGACATCCCGGATTGTTCCGATTCGGACTCGAGGGCTTCTATAAAACCATTAATGAATGGTTCCTACCCGACGGCACAACCAGCGAATCCATTTTTTATGGGTTGATGACCCTGGGAGGCATATGGGACTTTGCCGAGGCTTCCAAAGGGTACAGGGATCCTGTAGGCTACACCGATGATTCGGGTACGCGGATTGAGGATCTCAATGTATACACTCAGACAGGTTATGATAAAATCTTGGAAGCTTTTTTTAATGGATTACAAGGGGATCTCACCTATCCACCATATGCTGATTCTTTTCACGGTTTGATACTCGATCCTGCTTATGTGGACTTGATGGTGGCGAATTATCCTGCCAATGAGCAGTACCTGGCCCTGCTTAAGGAAGTATGTGGGAAGGACCTGCAAGTACCATCGGGTCCGGTTAATCCAATGTATTTTGAGGATGATATGGAATCCTTTTTCCTGATGACCCATGAATTGCCTTATGATCTCGCCAGACCGAACAGCCCCTCATCGTTCTCACTTTTTTTCAGGGATCCTGACCTGGTCAATTTGAAAACATCAAGATTGCAATTACAGGATTGGTGCCCGCCGAAATTGCGGATTGGTCACATGAGAACGGGTGCCGACGGCAGGGAAAGTTTACTGCTGCTTAGTGCCAGTGAATGGGGGATTCATCATGAAAGGGACAGCCTGCATTTGTATTATTGGAAAAATGGCGTGGAGTTGTTACCGGATCTGGGATACCTCTGGGACCATCCACTCAAGCAAAACAACATCCGAACTCTGGCTCATAATACTGTCCTGATCGACGAGGAAAACCAAAAAACGCAGGGGCGAGGAGGTACAGTGACATTTTTCCATTCTTCACCCCATGTCAAGGTGATAGAAGCTACCTCAACAGCCTATGATAAAGGACTCTTATACAGACGAACTTCAGCATTGGTGGATCACGGTGGTGGTAAAAACTATGCCGTGGACTTTTTCCGTGTGGAAGGAGGTCACATTCGGGACTATGTTCTTCATGCGCCAGGTCTGGAGTATGCAACCGAAGGAATTTCCTTTGAAATTGAGGAAGGATCTTTGTATGACTTGAGAAGTATACAAAAAGCTGAGGGAAAGCAGGTATGGAAGGCCCGATGGCCGGCAGGAAAGGGTATGGTATGTACGTTTTGGGGATTGGGTTCCCAGGATGAAAAAATATTCCTGGCCCGGGGTTGGGGCCAGCTGGATTGGAAAAATTCCGATGTGGGAGCAGAAAACATTTACCTGATTCGAAGGAATGTTGGTGGGGAATTGAAAACATTCATGTCGGTTATCGAAGGTTCCTATTCTGGGGAAAACTTTATCCGGTCTGTGAATGTGATTGACAGGGAGGGTATTATCGCTGTGGAAACTACGGAAGGAACGGATTATATTGGTTCCGCATTTGGAAATGGGGATTCGTTGATATCATACTCCATCGGCCCGGTACAACTCAGGGGTCGATTTTCCGTAGTATCACTTCTGGAAGAAGATATCAAGTGGACGATGGAGGTGGAAGCAGAACCTTAATGGCTCCATAATTAAGGGAATCACGCTGTGATAACCAGAACCGCATCCATTATATACAGATATTGTAGGCATATGTAGGCAAGTATTGATTGGCTATTCAGTATTTTTGGAATTCATTTAATCTGATGATAGCTCATGGTGGCACATATCAACATGCTCTTTCAGTGGGGGGTCTCCTTGAATAGATGGTGTGGAAACAGGATGAAATACACTATTCTAAGTGTAGGGATTCTGGTGGTCCAGTTGATGGTTCAGGGACAACTCGAAGCTCAACCATCCGTACATCATGTGACAAATATGGAGCCAGCAGGATCGGGACGGATTGTATTTGTAGGGAACTCACTCGTGGAAGAAGCGGGAAAATACGGCATACTGGAATGGATGTTGCAAAACGCATGGCCCGAAAAACCACTCACTTTTCGCAACCTTGGCTGGTCGGGGGATACGGTTGAAGGGAGAGCACGTAGTTATATTTCACAGCCTCCCAACCCTTATGAGCTGCTCCTCCAACAAATCGATACCTTAAAACCTGACCTCGTGATAGTGGGGTATGGGAACATTGAAGCTTATGAAGGTCGCGAAGGATTGGAAAAGTTTGATATCCAGCTTCAGAAATTAATAGCTGACATCGACAGTTTGGGTGCGCAAGTCATTTTAATCTCCACGCTGCCCCAATATCCTTCTTTGGATCTGGAAATAGACCTCACAGAAAGGAATCAATTGCTGGAGCTTTATGCCCATAAAATAAGAGAAGTTGCCGGGAGACTCCAGGTTCCTTTCATTGATATCTTCCCGGCTTTCAGAGCAAATGCGAGAACACTGTACGAGGCCAATGGTATCCATCTCAATGCTAAAGGTTACTATAAAATGGGGTTAACTCTATTGGAGGCTCTGGATGTCCCTGCTCCAAAATGGCATACTGAGATAGATGTCAGGGAGGGAAAAATAGTGGGAGCATCAGGTCTTTATATTGAAAATCAGGAAATGACCCGATCCCACGTTCGATTTCATATGACAAGTAAAATTTTCCCGGTTTTTGGAGAAGGAGAAAATTTGAACCCACAGCAATTGGTGGTAAGGGGCCTAAAAAAAGGAACGTACGCACTCTTAGTCAATGGACAGCATATTCTTGCAGCATCCGCTGCGGATTTTGCAAGCGGGGTCATAATTCGTCAGGGTCCTACCTTTGACATGGCCAGGATTGTTCAGAATATGTATAGTGAAATTCATGACCTCTATTTTTGGGAATATCGGCCATTGAATCGCACCTATCTGGTCGGATTCAGAAAATACGAGCAAGGACAGAATAGTTATGAATTGGGCCTGCAAAGTCTGTTTATTGAACGGATAGAGCACAAAATAAATCAAATATATTCGATGGAACCCCAGATCTTCGAAATTGTACGAATCAACAGGTGAGATGAGAAGAATAGATATTACCACAAGCATATGTCATTTGGATAAGGGTCACTTGAATAGATCCGGGAAATCGGTAGTATGGACAATAATGGTTTTGCTCTTTAGTGGGAGCATATTTGCTCAGGATCGTTTGCGGAGCATCCCCGATCCGGATCCGGAATATCAACTGAGTACCTTGTATCCTGCTGAGGGTTTTGAAGTCAACTTGTATGCATCGGAGCCTATGGTTGAGAAACCAATCCAGATGAATTGGGATGAAAAAGGGCGTTTATGGGTCGTGGGTAGTAGTGAATATCCACAACCCAAACCGGGGGCTGAACCGACCGGGAAGATATTTGTACTGGAGGATAGAGATGGAGACGGACGTGCTGATACTTCGATATTATTTGCGGATGGTCTTCGTGTCCCTACTGCAGTATTGCCGGGTGATGGTGGGGTGTATGTAGCCAATTCAACGGAAATTTTACATTTAAAAGATACAGATGGGGATGGGAAAGCTGATGAAAGCAGGGTGGTATTGTCCGGATTTGGAACAGGAGACACTCACCATTTGATCCACACCTTTCGCTGGGGTCCTGGTGGCAGTTTTTATTTCAACCAATCCATATACATCTATAGTCATGTCGAAACACCCCATGGTGTGAGAAGATTGGAAGGAGGTGGCGTATGGAGATATAGAACAGCTACACAGGAGTTGGATGTTTATGTAAGGGGACTGGTCAATCCATGGGGATTGCAATTCAACAAATATGGCCAGTCTTTTCTCACGGATGGGGCAGGTACTGAAGGAATAAATTACGGGTTTCAGGGAGCGACTTTTATGACAGCACCGGGAGCGCGACGGATACTCCAGGGCTTAAACCCGGGACAGCCCAAGCACAGTGGTCTTGATATTATTACGAGTCGTCACATGCCCCAGGATTGGAGAGGAACCCTTGTTACCAATGATTTTAGAGCCAATAGGATCAATCGATTTACGTTGGAAAAGTTGGGTAGTGGTTATACATCCCGACAGGAACCTGATTTGTTATACTCCAACAATGTGGCTTTCCGTCCAGTGGATATTCTTGAGGGACCTGATGGGGCTATCTATGTAGCGGACTGGTACAATCCGATAATCCAGCATGGGGAAGTCGATTTCCGGGATCCACGTCGAGACCAGAAGCACGGACGAATATGGCGCATCACCCGGAAAAATAGTCCGCTGGTAGAAGTACCCCATCTTCCCGGGGCATCCAATCGTGAACTTCTGGATTTCCTAAGTTTGCCGGAAGCATGGACTCGCGACCAGGCCAGGCGATTGCTTAAAGAACGTGGTCGCGTGGAAGTGAAAGAGGATTTGGATGCCTGGATTGCCGGTCTCTCACCAGAGAATTCCGATTATGATCGATTGATACTAGAAGGTTTTTGGGTTTATCAGTCTCTGGATATCGCGAATCAGGAGGTATTGGAGAAATTGTTGAATTCATCCGACCCTTTCATTCGGGCAGCAGCCATCCGTGGACTGTATTTTCAGTATAATCTGTATCCTGAAGCTAATGATTACCTGAGCAGGGGTTTAAGAGATGAAGATGCGGTAGTGAGGTTGGAATCTGTAATCGCATTGCGAAAATCCAAAGATCCTGGCTCCGCTTCCCTGGCTACTATAGTTCTTGAACAGGAAATGGATACATACCTGGATTTCGCTTTGTGGCAGACTATTCGAGAGTTGGAATCTAAATGGTACCCCCGTTTCCAGGAAAATCAAAATTATTTTCAGGGGAATAAAAGAAAAGCCTTTGCCCTGAAATCGATCACTTCACCTGCAGCCGTTACCGCTTTGGTGGACATGTATCGGGTGGGACAATTCCCTGAGGAATATGAGAGTGATTTATTTGATAATGTATCCCGATATGGTGCTCCCTCGGCCTTGTCAGATCTTTTCAGATTGATGATAGAAGATCAGGATAAGCGGGTGGGTTTGTTGAAAACCCTGATAAGAACCATGGAACAAAGGGGTGTGAAGCCGGATATCGACTTGTCCCCCATCGTCACGCTCTTCAATGATCCGGAAAAGGAAATTGCCCAGTTAGCTGTTACCGCAGCTGGCTTATGGGGCATGGAAAGCTACCGACACCAGTTTATCGAATGGGCAAGAAGTAAAGATAATGATATAAGTGAAACGGGTATAACGGCACTGGCCAATCTGGGGGATTCCGAAAGTCTCAATGCTTTGCTCGAATTTTCGGATCAACCATATTCTGACGAAAGGAGGGTAAAAACAATCATAAAATTGATTCCATTGGATGCTAAAATGGCGACCTCACAGGCAACAACCTTATTGGCTAGTCCAGGGGATGAGGAGAATATTTCACAACTCCTATCTGCTTTTTTTGCAAACCAAAATGGTCTCTGGGAATTGGTGCAGACGTTGGAGAATACAGATGTTTCAGACCAGTCCGCTAAAATAGGAATGAAATTGATCAATTCGATGTCGGCAAGGAGGAGGGAAAGTGAAGAAATAAAATCATTAATGGCTGTATTTGGAAAGGTGCCCATTGAAGAAGAGAAAGCGACGATGCCCCAACAGCTCAGTGCCTGGGATGCAGATCGCCTGGAGTTGGATGTAAAAGCGTATGGGGATCCATTCAAAGGGGAAATTTTCTACCGGAAATTGGGATGCGCAGCTTGTCATGCGATTGGAGGAGCGGGTGGAAAGTTGGGCACAGATTTGAGTAGTCTGGGAGCCAACGCCCCGACCGATTATATAATCAGCAGTATTCTCGATCCGGGAAGAGAAATAAAGGATGGATATGAATTGAACCAGATTATCAAGAAGAATGGTAATGTGGTCATGGGTTATTTTGTACGCGAAACGGATTCTGAGGTTGTTTTACGAGATGTAGCAGGTCAAGAGGTCGCTGTTCCTAAGTTTCAGATTTCCTCCCATGACAATGTGCCCGGATCTTTGATGCCCCCGGGACTGACGAGTGGATTGACCCGGGAGGAATTTGTAGATCTCATTGGCTTTTTATCCAAAATCGGTGAACCGGGAGATTTCCGGGTTCCGGCTTATAGTTATGTCCGGTATTGGGAAGCTTTGCGTGCAGATGATTCGGTTGTTGAACGTATTGATAAGGACGGTGAGCAGATTGTGGTAGAAGAGCAGGAATCGTTTTCGTGGGTGCCTATATACAGCAAAGTATCCGGAGGACTTCCCCTTGAGGAGATTCCGGGAGAAATGAAAGCACTAAAATTTGCGGTGGAAGTGGCAGCTTCCGGACAAGTGATGTTTGCCTTTGATCCACAATGGGTGGAACATTTGTGGGTGGATGATGAGCGGTATATTCCTGGAGAAAATGGGCTGGATATAAATCTGGATGTCGGCATTCGGGAAATCATCGTATTCCTAAAATCCGATGCAGAAAAAGGTGATTTTAAGGTAGAAGTGCAGGAAGGGAATCAAAGAAACGGTCGGGCTCATCCTTTGCATACACCCGTTTATTGATGTAATATTGCGGGATAGAAATGGATAGGAAATCTCAAAAACAGAACATGCGGTTGTATATTTTCTTGTGCTTCTCCATAGCATGCTTGCATACGTTTACTCCCTCTTTGGTATGGGCTTCCCATGAAGTGGACATTCAACCTGATTTTATAAAAGGGAATGATCTAATCCATCCATATTTTGCTGAGAAGGTGGTAGATACGCAATTCATCGAAATGGGAGTGATTGTAGGACAGATGAAATTTGATAAAACGCAGTTCACCGTGAAGGCAGGTCAACCCGTCGCGATTGTTTTCAAAAATAACGATGTCATGCTGCACAACATTCTGATACTGAAGCCTGGAACACTGGGCGAAGTAGGTATGGCAGCAGATAAAATGATAACCGACCCAAAGGGTCAGGAAAAAGGATACATTCCGGAATCAGATGCCGTGTTGTATACAACACCACTTGTGAATCCTGGAAAAACATATACCCTCAAATTCACTGCGCCGGAAAAGAAAGGAGAATATCCATACGTATGTACTTTTCCGGGCCATTGGAGGCTGATGAAAGGGGTGATGAAGGTGGAGTAGTTGTTGGGCATTAAAATTTAGAGGTTATATTGTTAGAGTGGATGGAAGGGGGGGTTGAGGTTCTGAGTGATTTCAGACGGTAAAGGCGCAGGGCCATGCGTATGAAGGAGGAGAGTTTGAGTAGGAGGTTGATGAGTATTAGGATATGGGTGGATTCAGGTCGTAGAGGCGTACGATCGTGTGTGTGTCTTGGTAGTAAACTAGGGGTTAAATCTGAGGGACGGCTAAAGTTCAGAATGAGGAAAAAATCATAACGATCATCAGTATCATTTCAATATCCGGTGTGCTGGCCCGAAGGTTTTTTACTGCCTGGTAAAGATGATTGCGGACGGTATGGGGGGAGATATTGAGCATTTCAGCAATTTTCTCATGAGAAAGGCCTTCGCGTTTGCTGAGATTGAAAATCAGCCTTTGCTGGTCGGGTAAGAGTTTCAGGGAATCTTCCAGGACAGTTCGGTAGTGCTCCACATCCATTTTACGATGCATTTCAGGCACCTGAGCTTCCGATGCGGCATGTAGAATATAACTGCGGTATTTTTTATCGTGGGCTGCTTTTTTGAGGTGGTCAAATGCCAGATTTCTGCACATCAGGTAAGTGTATCCGTCCAGATCGCTGATCCGTTCCAGGCTTTCTTGCCTTTCAAACAATTTCAGAAAAACATCCTGTGCCAAATCACGAGCCAGTTCTTCATCGTGCAAAAACTTGATGAAGAAACCCAGAACCTTGTCCCGGTAATCGTTAAATAATGATTTTGAGTTCACCTTCTCACTTTCCTTTTAGGCTATCCTTTTATCCAAAAGAACGATTAATTGGTTAAAAAACCAAATTTTGTAAAATTTTTACATCTCACTAGTAAGTTTAAGTTTTTCAATCGTCTTGTATATCACTTTTTATGACCTTACTGTCCGATCCTGGACATCAGGGTAAATAAGTCATATGTGATGAACGAACAACAAATCAATAGATTAAAGTACCTGCTCGAAAAATATCAGA
>Ga0079224_100008106_pt1 | contig 14183 bp, 14 predicted proteins | sample Stecom2015_FD_80414 | JGI IMG/M metagenome (GOLD analysis project Ga0079224, IMG submission 80414) | Agricultural soil microbial communities from Utah to study Nitrogen management - Steer compost 2015 | ecosystem: Environmental > Terrestrial > Soil > Agricultural land | place: USA: Utah...
AGGAGGCAAAAAAATAGCACTACCAGTACTCCTCTACCTGCGAACATACTTCCTGGGTATATTAAAGGGGAACTTCAGTTCCTTGTCTTCAATTTCCGCTTTACTGTATTCAAAGATAATTGTCGTATTAATCAGGCCAGCAGGCGTTTTGTACAACAAGTTGATAGTTCCGTTGTATGGGAATATCTTATCGCCAACTGGCTGAAAGTTCGAGTAATCGATCGTCAATGAATTGTTCGTATCGCTCTCCTTCAACTCCACCTTTTCCACCTTCATACTGGCGGCGTTGACATAGTTGATAACGTCAACGGTACCCGATTGTTGTTTGAGCACAAACATCGATGCCAGCTGCTCCACGAGATCCGTTTCCTGTCGATCCATTACGAGATTGCCAAGCATGGCAGCCTGCACCACGTCGTAGTTGATATCGAAATTGAACCGCTTTGACAACTCCTCGTACTCGAACACGAAGTATTCGTTGTCGACGTTGTTCACGATCGTGATTGAGTCGTGATTGATCAACGCCTTACCACCCTGAACGCCGATCACCGAGAACGACATCCAGATCACGCTATCCTTACGGATGCGGATATTGGTCTTCACATCGCGCACTTTGCTTCCGTCACGCAGCACCATGCGCGCCTTTCCTGAAAAGTATTCGAAGTCGATCTGGTCAATGGCCAACTCGGGTCGTGGAGTGCCGACCATGGGTGTTACCAACTTCTTGCTGCACGCCGCCAGCACCAGGGGCAGGCAATACAACAAAAGTCTGGGAAGCCTATTCATAGATTTTCCGGTTGGCGATTTTTTTGTCTAGCAGTTCGTTGTCCGCATTGGCCTGCCTCGCTTTTTCCCATTGGATAACGGCCCCGTTGACATCCCCTAACTTAAACAAAATATCGCCATAATGTTCAAAATGAGTAGCGTTTGCCTTTCCTGTCGCCAGCGCCCGCTCCATAACCTTACGAGCCTCCTTGTACTTTTCCCGGGCATACAGCACCCAGGCATGGGTATCGAGGTACACCGGGTTATCCGGATTGTCCCGAACAAGTTGGGTCGACATCCGCTCGGCCTTTTCCAGGTTGGCCTTTCGCAACGCCAGGAAATAGCTGTAATTGTTTAAAACCACGTCGTTATCGGGCTTTAGCCGCAAGGCCTCTTCGTAGGCCTGGTCCGACTTGTCGTATTGCTTCAACGAGTTGTAAACATCCCCAAGCATACCGTTGATCTCGCCCAGCAAATTGACATCATCGGTGATGATCCTTTTCGCCTGCTCCAACGCCGCAGATGCTTCCTCAAAATTTTTCTTCCTCAGGTGGGCATAACCGTTGAAATAGTACAACATCCCCTGATTCGGAAACATTTCAAGCGCTTCGTCTGAATGGCGGATGACGTTATCAAACTGATTGAGTTGTGTTTCCAGGTAGATCAGGTTCTGCCATACTTCAAAAGACACATCGCCGGAACGAATGGCTTGCTGATAAGCGTTAATGGCGTCGCTGTTGCGGCCCGTCGACAAATACAAGTCGCCCCCGAGCACGTACACATCGGCACTACCCGGATACATGGCGACGAGCTTTTCGTAAAGGGACAGAACATAGGCTTCCTTGTCCGGATCAGACTGGTTACGCATCCGGTTCTGATGGAGCTCGGTGTTGTATGCGCCGAGGACTATCAGTTTGCTTCCCTGTTCAACAGAAGGGTCATCAAAGAGATCGGTCAGCAGCGCGCGTGCTTTAGCTTCTTCTTTTATGTCGCGATAAAAACCCGCGAGCAACATTCTTGCATTGCCAGCATCGGGATTTTCCGCTACAAACTTTTCAAGGTGTTGAATCGCTACGGGGAGCTGTCCGTTCTTTGACATCACTTCCGCGAAACCCATAGCGTATCGCTCTTCACCCGGGAACGCATCAAGAAGTTTTTTCCCCTCGGCAATCGCCTGGTCTACTTTACCCTGCTCCAGGTAAAGACGCAGCTTTTGTACTGATGATATTTCATTGACACCAAAGATTGATTCGGCGCGATCGTACACGCGGATGGCGTCGGCAGGTCTCTTGCTGTATTGATATACCACGGCGAGATCGTACAGGTACTCCTCCGTGCCAGGCACCTCCTTCATCATCGTTTCATACAACTCCGCCGACTTGTCGAACCTGGCCAGACTGTTGTAGATGTTAACTCCCAGCAGATAGAAGTATTTGTTCTTTCGCTCCAGACGCAGGGCGGTTTCTATGCTCGCCACGGCCTTCAGCATGTCGTCCTGACGCTGACTGCGCGACAAAACCTCGGCGATCTTATAGTGAACGGTGGCGTTTGAAGGATCTACGTCCAACGACTTCTGGTAGTAGAGGAGGGCTTTGGCATAATCCTCAAGAATGAAGTATTTCTCGGCTTCCGTGAAGTAAAATTCGGCCTCCCGCTGCCGGATGCTGTTGGCGGCCTCTTCTTCCTGGACCTTCTTTTTTTTCTGGCCATACGTTGCCGAAGGGAATAGACACAATGCCACGCCCACCAGGAAAAAGCTGAAGATCCTGAATACCATCAACGTTCTTGCGTGTTACCTTCTACGATCTTGTCAAAAACACTTCGCCCCCTGAATACAAGGTCGGAAGAACAAAATTAAGCAAAAATCCCCATAATCTCCGAGAATGCGGCAGCCGGACCGCTCCTTCGGTTTCCGGCAATCAGGGGGGATCAAAGGTGTACCGACGCCTTGAGTCCCTTGCGCTCTATCAGGAACACGACTCCCGCCACAACCAGTACAACAAGGTTGTGAACCAAGAATTCTGCTACCCCATCCAAGGGTAGGGAGTTGACTCCGTATACCAGCAGTACCGTCAATACGATGTACGTCAGGTCCGTTCCGACCCGATACGGAATTGGGTAAAAGCGCCTGCCGGTCAGGTAACACGCGGCGGCAATTGAAAAATAACAAATGAGAGCTGCCCAGCTGCTGCCAACGTAACCGGCGATGGGTATGAGTACATAATTGGCGATGATCGTGACGGCTGCTCCGCCAAGAGAAATGATTGTGCCGTAATAGGTCCGGTCCGTGAGCTTGAACCAAACCGAGAGGTTGTAGTACACACCGAGAAAGAGATATGCGGTTAACAGTATCGGCACGATGGACAATCCTTCCCAATACGCCTCACTGCGGAGGAGGTGCTTCAACACATCGAGGTTGACACCAATAATGAGCAAGAGAAGGCAACAGGTGACAATGAAATAATGGTTGACCATGGCGAACAGACGTCGCGAGTCTTTCTCCCGCGCGTTGCTGAAAAAGAAGGGCTCAGCTGCAAACCGGAATGCCTGAATTACAAGATTCATGAATACAGCGAACTTGTAATTCGCACCAAATACACCGAGTGCATACGCACCGCTCTTGCCGGGATAAAAATTTTCAGGCAACCATTCTCTCAGTGTGATTCGCGAAAACATTTCGTTGGTCGTGCCGGCAAGTCCCGTCAGCATAACAGGAAACGCATAGACGAGCATCGCATAGAATAACCGTTTCTCCAAAGCCGGACGCCATCGGATCAATACGGGTATGAAGAAGATAATGTATAGCGCGTTGGCGATGAGGTTTATAAGAAACACGTAGGCGACACCAATCTCGGGATCGTAGTCAACTTTAAGGAAATAAAAGTTGAGAACTACTATCACCAGCACGTTGATGATGCGAAAGAGGGCAAACCGCATCGCCTTCTTTTCGAGACGCAGGCGTGCAAAGGGAATGGCTACCAACGCGTCGATCCCGACAATACACGTGAGCCACACAATGTAATCGGGATGATCGGGTATATCCATCTGCGCTGCAAGCGGATTCGCAATCGCAATGAAGAAGGTGGATAACGCAAGCGTAATAATGATTACTGCCGTCTGTGCCGTGTTGAATACAGCAGCGGGATCAGAGCCCTCCTTCGTGGCGAAACGAAAGAATGCTGTCTCCATCCCAAAGGTGTACAGCACATTCAGAAAGGCTACCCATGCGTATATGTCGGTAATGACACCGTATTCCGCGGGATTGAATACGGACGTGTGCGGAAGGATGAGTATGAAATTGATGACGCGTGGCAGGATGCTGCCGAGCCCGTAGATGGCCGTCTCCCCGGCGAGTCGCTTTATCTTGCTCAATTAACGTCCTTTAAAGTTGGGTTTTCGTTTTTCCAGGAACGCCGATGTTCCTTCTTTGAAATCGTCGGTGGCGGCACAGTCTGCAAAGTTTCTTGCTTCCGCTTCATAGCCGTCATCTCCGTCCACGGCGGCGTTAACGCTATCGATGGCTTTGGCTACAGCGTAGGGCGCCTTCGAAAGGATTTTCAAAAGTATTTGCCGCGCCAACGACAAGAGGGCTACCCGATCCGGAACTGTGTGATTGATGACACCAATGCGGTGTGCCTCTGCTGCGTCGATCATGTCGCCTGTCAGGATCAACTCCAGCGCCCTTCCACGACCAACCAGTTGTGTAAGGCGTTGTGTGCCTCCGTAGCCGGGAATGATTCCGAGATTTACCTCGGGCTGTCCTAACTTCGCATGCTCGACAGCAATGCGGATGTGACAAGCCATGGCCAGCTCACAGCCTCCTCCCAATGCAAAGCCATTGATCGCCGCAATGATGGGTTTCGGGCAGTTCTCGATTTTTCTGAAAAGTCCCTGACCATATTCCGACAAGGCGAGGGCATCTTCCCGACTCAATGCCGACAACTCACGTATATCGGCGCCGGCAACAAACGCCTTTTCCCCGTCTCCGATGAATATCACTCCGCGAATCTGATCATTATTATAAATGTCGTCCACTGTTTGCGCCAGTTCATGAAGCGTTGCCTGATTCAACGCGTTGAGCGCCTCGGTACGTGAAAAGGTGACGACTAGGACGCCGTCAGCATCAAGGGTTTTTAGAAGTGGCATTGCATGTGGGGTGAAATGATCACGGAATCAAAGTTATGCCGTTTTTTTGTACAACGCAGTTATGCCTGAATGCGCTGAAGCATTTCGGCAGTCATTTCCTCCAGTCCATAGGAAGGTTTCCAACCCCAGTCGCTCCTGGCAGCCGAATCATCGATCGATCGCGGCCAGCTGTCAGCAATAGCCTGCCGATAATCGGGCTCGTAGCGGATCTCAAATTCCGGCAGGTGCCGCCGTATGGATTCAGAAATTTCACGCGGTGTGACGCTGATGCCAGCGATGTTGTACGACGAACGAATGCTGATCCGCTTTGGGTCGGCTTCCATAAGCTGGATGGTCGCCCGTATGGCGTCATCCATGTACATCATGGGCAGGCGCGTGTCTTCTTTGAGAAAGCAGGTATAGCGTTTGTCCTTTACGGCACTGAAGTAAATGTCGACCGCGTAGTCGGTCGTGCCACCACCCGGTCTGGCCTTGTATCCAATAAGGCCTGGAAACCGCAAGCTCCTTACATCGACACCAAACCGCGCGTGATACCATGCACACCAGCGTTCGCCGGAGACTTTGCTGATGCCGTACACGGTAGTCGGATCTGTGATGGTGTGCTGAGGGGTGTTGTCCTTCGGTGTCGTCGGGCCAAACACAGCTATTGAACTTGGCCAGTACACGCGCTCAATCTTGAATTCTACAGCGGCTTGTAAAACGTGGATCAGGCTGTCCATATTGAGACGCCAGGCGGCTTCCGGTTCCTTCTCTCCCTTCGCTGAAAGCATCGCGGCGAGGTGGTACACCTGCGTTACCTTGTATTTGGTCACCAGCCTGTGCAGGGCAGCTTTATCGGTAGCGTCCAGGAGTTCAAAGTTCCCCGAGTAGCCGGTAGGTTCGCGTATATCGGTGGCGATGACGGTCGCATCCGGATAGTGGTCGCGGAGTCCCTGTGTGAGTTCGGAGCCCAGCTGGCCCCCTGCTCCTATGACCAATATGGTTGGCTTCTTCAAATACAATTCAACGTTTTCGGGGCCAAATTAAATAAATTTGTCATTTACCTATCACTTGTTAGGCAATGATTGTCAGCGATCGCTAACTTTGTCGACCATGAGTTTTGAAGAATATTTAGTAGGGAAGAAGATCGACCCCGCGCTATTTCGCGCCGGCGATCCCGAACTCTGGTCATCTTGGGAGCGCGATTTTGCGCAGCAGCATCCGGCGAGTTTTACGGCTCAGAAGCTATACCTGATCAACGCTGTCCGAAGAAAATATCACCTCAAGGCGTCGGAGGCCCCCATGACTCCAGCTGATACCGGGCAAGCCGCGGCGAAACCGGCGGCGAAGCCCGCGGCTCGTCCTATTGTCAGACCCAAACCGAAGATGTAGGCTATGTACGACAAGCTGAAACCTGTCCTCGTCAAAGAACTTGCAGCGATCCGCGAGGCGGGACTATACAAGGAAGAACGCGTGATCACTTCGCCACAAGGAGCGGTAATCCGCACGGGCGGAAGAGAAGTAATCAACTTTTGTGCGAACAATTACCTGGGCCTCTCGTCTGATCCGCGAGTCATCGCCGCGGCAAAAGAGGCTATCGACACGCATGGATATGGCTTGTCGTCGGTACGGTTCATTTGTGGTACGCAAGACCTTCATAAAACACTCGAACGGCGCATATCAGAATTTCTCGGAACGGACGACACGATTCTTTACGCCGCGGCCTTCGATGCCAACGGAGGTGTATTCGAACCTTTGTTTGGTGAGAGGGACGCTATTATCTCCGACGCACTCAATCATGCATCCGTGATAGACGGCATACGATTGTGTAAGGCGAAGCGGTACCGTTACGATCACAACTCAATGGAGTCGCTGGAAGCGAAGCTGAAGGAAGCTCGTGCAGCGGGCGCCGAGCAAATGATCATCGTGACAGACGGTGCGTTCTCGATGGATGGTACAATCGCGCAGCTCGACAAGATCTGCGATCTCGCGGATGCTTATGAGGCACTGGTGATGACCGATGAAAGCCATGCTACGGGTTTCATCGGAAAAACGGGTCGCGGTGTACCTGAGTACTGCGGAGTAATGCATCGCGTAGACATCATTACCGGTACCCTGGGCAAAGCCCTCGGCGGTGCTTCGGGAGGATTCACGAGTGGACGAAAGGAGATCATTGAAATGCTTCGGCAGCGCTCCCGTCCTTATCTGTTCTCCAATACGCTGGCGCCTGCGATTGCAGGTGCGTCTATCAAGGTGTTTGATATTCTGTCGGAGACGACAGCATTGCGCGATAAGCTGGAACGAAATACTGCCTGGTTCCGCAAGGCAATCGCTGATGCGGGCTTTGATGTCAAGCCAGGGAATCATCCGATCGTGCCTATCATGCTTTACGAGGCCCGGCTTGCCCAGGAGTTTGCTGCCCGTCTGCTTGACGAGGGTATTTACGTTATAGGTTTCTTTTATCCTGTGGTGCCGCAGGGACAGGCACGCATCCGCGTCCAGTTGTCCGCTGCTCACGAGATGGAGCACATGGAGGCAGCTGTTGAAGCGTTCAAAAAAGTCGGCCGGGAGTTAGGTGTACTTCGCGCGAAGTCGGTCACTTAATCTTGAACCGCTTCTTTCTCTTTTTTACGATCGTCCCCATTCGGGAGGTATCCTTCGCGAGCAATCCGAACGCGGGGTCTATTTTCTTCGCGGGGAAAAAGTAGATCGGTCGCTTTCTGCCTTTGAGTTTCAATTTGTACAGGTGGAAGACGGGTATGAGTTTGAGCGACTTGACTTCGGGCCATTCGAAGCGGTAGTTCCGCTTACCTTCCATGATGACGATCTTGTTCTTCCCGATGGCGACCCTCTTAACCTTGTCGCTGAACACCACATAGATGAAGATCAGAATCAACCCAATGGTGAAGAATACCATCGTCCCGAAAATGCCACGCGGCGTGCCGTCAAGTCGGAAGAAAATCAGCACAGCCACGAGCCATTGTAACAGGCCGAACACCAGGAAAAAGTATTTTGCAAAATAGAATTTGAAAGGACTGGCTTCTACCATTTCAAACCCGGGTTCGTTCTATACAAAGCTAACACATCGTTTCTTATAATACTATACACGATTCTTAGCGCTTCCGTTCCCCTTACAACGCCAATAGTGACAGCGTTATTGCTCCTGCCCCGCTCTGCCTTTTTCCTTGCCTCTGCAACTGCGTCTGCGTCTAAACTAATCCGCGACAAGTTCCTCCGGAACAATCTCCTCCCAATTTGAGGGCTCGGTGTAGTTAAGGTATTGGAGAATCTTTTCTTCAGTCTGGCTTAGGGAAAGCGACCGAAGATATTTTCCATTCCGTGCGAGGATGAGACGTCCGGTTTCCTCGGAGACGGCCAGCACCAGGGTATCCGTATTTTCAGACATACCCACCGCGGCCCGGTGCCGCAGGCCGAAGTCGGCAGGGAGGTGATCGTTTTCGCTCACCGGCAGCACGCAGCGCGCCGCCTTGATCCTTCCTTTATATATGATGACGGCGCCATCGTGCAGGGGACTGGTCTTGTTGAAGATGGAAATCAGCAGTCGTTTATTGACCTCTGCATCGAGCAGGTCGCCCGTCTGGGCGTAGAACTTCAGCTCAGAATCGCGGGTAAATACAATCAGCGCTCCCGTGCGGGTGGCCTTGAATGATTTAACCGCGTCTATGACCTGGCTTACGTCGAAGTCGCTGACATGGCCGTGCCGCCAGTGTGATACAGTTTTAAGGAAGTTCTCGCGAAACTCCGTGCTGCGCCCGAGTACAAGAAGGAATTTTCGAATCTCGGGCTGGAACAACACGATCATTGCGATAAATCCAACGCCCATGAATTGCCCGAGGATGGTGCTCAGCAGTTCCATTTGGGCTGCATTCACCATGAGGTACACGAGGTATAGCGCCAGCAGTCCAAGAAAGATATTGACGGCTATGCTGCCGCGGATCAGCTTGTAGATTTGGTACAGTAATACACTAACCAGCCCGACGTCAATGAAGTCGACCCAGGTAATTTCGAGGAATCCGATTTTGAACAGGAATACCATGCGCCTTTACAAATGTACCAATTCATGGGCAACGGACCCCGATGAATGGAGCGCAACCTTGTAAAATATCATCAGCGGTTCTGCAAACGACTGACAAGTGTAATGGTGTCCACTGCCTCCCTCACATCATGAACGCGTAGTATGGATGCGCCGTTGAGGAGCGCCACGGTATTCAGACAGGTCGTACCATTTAGCGCATTATCCGGTGAGGTCATGAGTGTGCGCCAGATCATCGACTTTCGCGAAAGACCTGCCAGTATGGGTTTGCCCAATATGCGCAGGTCGGCAAGACGCGCGAGCAGCTTAAAGTTTTGATCCACGGTTTTGGCAAAGCCAAATCCGGGATCGATGATGATGTCCCGGATCCCAAGTCCGTGGAATGAGGCGATCTTCTCATGGAAGTACCGGATAATCTCACCGATGAGGTCGTCGTAGTCGGTCAGCGTGTTCATCGTTTTGGGCGTACCCCGCATGTGCATTGCGATATAGGGAACACCCAGGCGGGCGACGGTAGCGGCCATGTGGGGATCGAGCGAGCCCGCCGAAATGTCGTTCACCAAAGAGGCACCGGCATCCACCGCTGCCGCGGCTACACCGCTGCGGAATGTATCAATGGCGACCATCGCATCCGGAAAAGCCTTCATCACAGCTCGTACGGCCGGGAGCACGCGGCGCAATTCCTCTTCCTCGCTGATGTCGTCAGCGCCGGGTCGGCTGGAATATCCTCCTATGTCGAGAAATGTCGCGCCATGGGCCAGCATCTTTTCCGCATGCTGCACAATGTCCTTCTCAGTGGCGTAACGTGATCCTTCGTAAAAGCTATCGGGCGTGACGTTTAATATCCCCATGACCCTGGGCGTCGAAAGACTGATGAGCCGCCCACGGACGTTTAATGTACTGGGAACAGGAATTGCGGTATTTTGCATAGCACTATGCGTTTAAAACGTTTTCCGAAATTATGTTACTTTTAGGCCCGCCGTGAACGAACAAACCAGCATTCAATACAAAAACGTAATCGATCGGTGCAGGGAATTGTTTGCCCTGAAAACCAAAGACTATGGAACCGCCTGGCGTATCCTGAGACTGCCATCGGTCACCGACCAGATCATGATCAAGGCGCAGCGCATCCGAAGCATCCAGGAGAAAGGTACCCAAAAAGTCGGGGATTCCATCGCGGATGAATTTGTCGGTATCATAAACTATTGCGCCATCGGGCTCATCCAGATGCAACTCAGCGACGATGACCCGCTGGACATGGACTACGAGCAACTTCAGCCGCTGTACGACCGCGCCATCGAAGAAACGTTCAGCTTGCTTAATCAGAAGAACCACGATTACGACGAGGCCTGGCGTGACATGCGCGTTTCGTCCATTACCGACATCATCCTGATGAAGCTACTTCGCGTAAAGCAGATCGAAGATAACGCAGGCAAGACGGTCGTTAGCGAAGGCGTAAGGGCAAACTATCAGGACATCATCAACTACGCAGTGTTCGCATTGATTAAACTGTCGGAAGAACAATGAGAAACAGAATACTGGACGGATTCTCCGTTTACTTCGTAGGCGGATTGTTCATTTTCTCGGGACTGATCAAGCTTAACGATCCGATCGGAACGCAAATCAAGCTTGAAGAATATTTCGAAGTTTTTGCCAACGACTTCGGATCGTTCTTCCACATCTTCATCCCGTATGCCCTCGCTATCGGAATGTTCCTCATTATTCTGGAACTCGCGCTGGGTGTGGCCGTGCTCTTACGATACAGAATGTCCCTGACCACCACCGTGCTCCTTGCCCTCATGGTGTTCTTTACCTTCCTTACGTTCTACTCGGCATACACAAACAAAGTAACGGACTGCGGTTGCTTTGGCGATGCCATCAAGCTTACGCCCTGGCAGTCGTTTATAAAAGACGTTATCCTGATGGTTTTTGTGTTGCACCTGTTCTGGCATCGTCGCAGACTCATGCCAGCAGTTCCGGACAAGATAGGATCGATCGCCGTGGCAGCGGTTTCAGTGATATGCCTGGCTACGGGGATTTACGCTTTGCGCCATCTTCCTTTTATCGACTTCAGGGCCTACCGCATCGGCAACAACATACCGGAACAAATGCAGCCCCCTGAACAGCCACGCATCGAGTATGTATTCGAGAAAGACGGCAAAGAGGTTCGGTCGGAAACTTTTCTTACTGAGGCGGACGGGTACAAGTATAAAAGCGCTCACGTCCTCAATGAGGATAAGACAATTCCGAAAATCACCGACTACGCCGTGATGGATGGAAACGGTGACGATGTCACCGCCTACACGTTTGAAGGCGCCAGGCTGTTCTTCATCGTTCAGGATGTTACCAAGGCATCGACCAAAAACATTCAGGACATACGTGCGCTGATGACGGGACTGGAAGGCCGCATCGACATGCTGATCCTTACGTCGTCGCCTCCACAAGATATTGATGCATTCCGTCATGAGCATCAGCTTGGTGTACCGTACTATTTTGCCGATGCCACCGTGCTCAAGACCATCATCAGGTCGAACCCCGGCATAACACTTTGGGTGGATGGTACGGTTCGGGGCAAATGGCATCACAACGACACGCCTGAACCTCAAGACATTCTTGAGCTAATTAATCGATGATCTTCCGAAAATGAAGCGCGTCTACCTCATCGGTATGCCCGGATCCGGGAAAAGCGTTGTGGGTGCGCGGTTAGCCGTGCTGTTGAGACTACCCTTTGTCGATCTCGACGAAGAGATCGAACGTGAGGCCGGCATGACGGTGACCCAGGTGTTTGCTGAGAAAGGTGAAGCATACTTCCGGGAGCTGGAATCTCGTCTGCTGCGCTCCTGGGCAGAACGACCCTATGCATTCGTAATGGCGACAGGAGGAGGAGCGCCTTGTTTTCACGATGGCATAGACATCATCAACAGAAGTGGTGCGAGCATTTTTCTTGACGTTCCCATCTCGGCACTGGTTGCCCGCATCGCAGAGGAGGAGCATCGGCCGTTGATTCAGGGTGGTGATAGGGAGGAGAAATTAAATGCGCTCCTGCAACAGCGACGACCCATCTATGAGAAAGCGCAGCATACCGTCGTAGCCTCCGGAACACCGGATGACATCGCTGAGCGTATCCTCAAATGGTTAGAAAGTCATCCCCAGGGTTAACATCACGTTGGTAACCTTGTGTTCGAGATCAACTTCCGGAGTGGGCAAGTCGTAGACCACGAACGAATAGGGATTATAGATCGCGTCCGACGAACTTTGTATCCACGCGAGGTCGACGAAGTATTTGCTCGTGCGGATGCCAACGCCGGCACTGATTGTATTGATCTGGTTGTCGAGGTCGATATCGTTACTGAACGTATTTCCCTGGATGGCGTATCCCGCACGCACACGGAAGATCTTGTGTCTGAATTCGCCACCAAGTCGCACGTTGGTTACAGCTTTGTAGGTCGCGCGAATCGCTTCGTTTTCCGGAGCATATGAGATGCCGGAGGTTTCCGAGCCGTATTTCGTCTTGGCCGGATTGACAAACTCCACGTCGCCGGCGATGTAGCCACGCTTCGTAATGAAGGCTACGCCGGTGCTGAACTTAAGCGGCGTTGTAAGGGTATAGTCTGATGTCAGGATATCTGTTCCCGCACCTACATCGTTGAGAATGACACTGCCGTCGCCGAAGTAATCGAAGTTTTTCCACAGCGTACTCAACTCAGCGTTATAGGTTTCAGACATCTGGTAGTAGGTCGGGGTCGTGATGGACGCGCCAACCTGCAAAAAGTTGACGGGTCGTACAATTACACCCAGGGTTGCGTTGATGCCCGTTCCCCGGATGTCGAGAAATTCCTGGAGCGCCAGGTTATCCAGGAAGGGATCGTCGTCGAAGCTTTCCGTAAAGAACTTTTCTGACTTGTAGCGAATTGTGGTAATCCCGATACCGCCGCCGAAAAAGATCATGTCGTTGTAGTTCCCGCCGTACGATATGCTCCATTGATTGGAGGCTCCCTTCGTGACAATTTCTTCCTGCTGGAATGGTATCGACCGTACGTCACTGAAGTACTCATCGGCAGGGCCGGGCGGGTCGAGCATGGTTTGAGGTCCGATCAGATAATTGTGATAGGAGAGGCCCGTGGGCGTGTTGTAGTGTCGACCACCTTCGTTGAACTGCGCCACTGTTCCGAACGCTGCGTCGTCGATAAAGTAATCGATGATGGAGGTGTTCTGGTTAACGCCGTTGTAAAGAATCTCCCCGTTGAAGTCGTTAATCCGTGAGAAGGTCACAGCCAGCGATCCACCGAGGAACGATCCTTTCTGGTTAGGCATGTGATACACGAACGAGAGCCCCGGTATGTTGAGCTTCGTCTTGTCAACATCATTTCCTGACCCCAGATACAGTGAGCTTGCATTGTAACTGGAGTATGCCGGTGTGATGGAGAGTTCCGACCTGTTGTACATTCCAATCCCCGCCGGGTTGGACAGTGCCGAACTGTAGTCACCGCCGAGGGCAATCTGCGCGCCGCCGGCACCCTGTATACGGGCGCTTCCACCAGGCTTCGTCCGGCTGAACAGGTGGGCAGTTTCAACATAGCCCTGGGCGAGTGCCCCAAATCCAAAGTGCAATAGGATAGCACTCAGGACGAATCCTGACAATTTTTTGCTCATGACTCAACTGTTTTGTGGCTGATTATCGGCCGCGTGTTCTGCCGTTGCTGCCTCCTGAGCTGCTGCCGCTGCTTCCACCGCTGCTGCCGCCATAGCTGCGCTGAGGGGCAGGAGAGTAACTCGGCGAGCGCGAACCGCGATCGTAGCTTCCACCGTCGTACGTAGACCGGGTGTTCGAGCCGGAAGACCAGCTGCTACCGCTGCGTGCAGGGGTAGACTGCGCCGCGCTCCTCCAGTTCTTATTGTAGTAAGATGATTGCTGCGACGAGTTCGACGTGGATATGGCACCTGAAGTACGACCGCCCGTATTCGGCCGGGTATAGCTCTGAGGTGTTGCTACGCTAGTTCTCGACCGGCTGTTGGTGATTGCGCTGTTGTTGTATGACGCAACACCGCGAGTCGCACGTTTGCCGTACCGTACCCTTGAATTACCGTCATTATCGACGATGATGATCGTCCTCGGATACCAGGGACTGTACCAGCCGTAGCCAAGGCTCAGGCCCCAGCGCCATGGGCTATACAGCGATCCGTAGGAAAATCCCCAGCCAAAGCTCCATGAGGGACCCCAGCTTGAATAGAACGGATC
>Ga0079224_100008107_pt1 | contig 14183 bp, 13 predicted proteins | sample Stecom2015_FD_80414 | JGI IMG/M metagenome (GOLD analysis project Ga0079224, IMG submission 80414) | Agricultural soil microbial communities from Utah to study Nitrogen management - Steer compost 2015 | ecosystem: Environmental > Terrestrial > Soil > Agricultural land | place: USA: Utah...
CAATTCTTAGAAAATTTAGAGCAAAACTTCCAACAAGTACATAAAGTAGCTGAGTATGCCGCTATGCAAAATATTACACCTAATTATTTGAATGAAGTAATTAAAGAAAGCAGTGGCAGAAGTGCAAAAGAACATATACAAAACCGTATAATACTTGAAGCTATGCGGTATGCTACGCATAGTGATATGAATACCAAAGAAACGGCTTTCACATTAGGATTCGACGATCCTGCACATTTTTCAAAATTCTTTAAAAAGTGTAAGGGTATAGATTTTACCTCTTTCCGAGACCAAATCCGACACAAAAAATAAAGGCTACTTTTTCAAGTAGCCTTCCGCATAAATTACTTTTTACTTTCCGTATTAGGAAGTTTAAAGTTGTATTTCTTTTGAATATCTTTTTCGCTAAGTTCAATTATGTTAACCTCCATTTTAATATCCTCAGCAGGTTTGTCGTTAATAACGGTTTTTACTTTAGCAATTTCATCAATTACTTCCATTCCAGAAATTACTTCTCCGAAGATGGTATATTCACCGTCTAACCAAGGAGTACCGCCTATTGTTTTATAAATTTCTCTTTGTTCGGGTGTATAGTCAAAATTAGGGTCAATCATTTTTCTGCGGCGTATGGCCATTTCCAATTCATCGTTACTTAAAATTTGACCTTGCACAATATAGAATTGAGAGCCGCTACTGGCTTTAGTTGGGTTCATGTGGTCGGGCATACGTGCTGCCGCTAAAACGCCTTTACGGTGTATTAAGCCAGGTATAATTTCTGCGTCGATGGTGTAACCAGGACCACCCTGACCAGCTAGGTGTGCCGAATCCGCAGACTTAGTATTAGGATCTCCACCTTGAATCATAAATTTATGAATTACACGATGGAAAGTAGTACCATTATAAAATCCACTTTTCGCTAATTCTAAGAAATTCTTCTTATGCCCAGGTGTTTCATCATATAAATAAACCACCATAGTTCCATAAGAAGTTTTAATTTCCACTAATTGTACTTTCTTCTTTTTAGCTTCTGCTGTAGAAACAGAGATAGTAGCTAACAAAACTAAACTCATCAAGATTTGTTTCATGTTAAAGTGTTTACGCAAATGTAACAAAGTAGTAAATTATTCAACTATTTTGCGTAAATTTTCTAGTTCGCTTTTAATATTTTCGAGACGTTGAACTAATTGAAAACGTTTAGCTTCCTTTTGTTCGTTTTCTTCCAGCCATTTTTTAGCACCATCAAGGGTTAAACCTTGCACTTTAACTAAATGATGAATGCGTTTAATAATTTCCAAGTCCTTTTTCGTGAAGAAACGATTACCTTTTTTATTTCGAGTAGGATTTAAAACGTCGAACTCTTTTTCCCAATAACGTATCAGAGAAACGCTTACATCAAGCATTTCAGCTACTTCCCCTATAGGGTAATAGATTTTTAATTCTTGAGATGGAATTTCTTTATACGGCACTTGTTTAGATGGGTTAGTTGATGCAAAACTAAAAATTTAAAAAATAGCTTTAACAAGTATTATCTAAAAAAATCTTATATTTGATGTTTAGAAATTAATTAAAAATATGAAAAAACTATTACTAGGTATTGTATCATTAGGTACTTTAACAGCTTTACAAGCTCAAACCTCATTAGGAGTTGGTGATTTTGCTTCAGTAGGTGACAATGTAGTTATTAGTACTGACGATGCACCACCAAGCAATTTAGATTTAGGAACTCCTGGTACCAACAAAACATGGGATTTTACTTCACTAAATGAAGTTTCAAACAGAACTATCAACTTTGTTGACCCATCTACTTTGCCAAGTGGTTCTAGTTTTCCTAATGCTAATTTAGCTCAAATCGAAAACGGAAATGTAATTTATTTAAATAAGTCGAACAGTGGTATTGAAGCTGTAGGTACAACTCAGTCTTTCAATGGCATGGATTTCGACGCTCAATTCTCTCCTGCATTTTCTATTATTAACTTCCCATTAGAATATGGTGACGCTATTAGCGGAAGCTATAACTTTAGTGAGCAATTCTATTTAGGAATTGACACTACTGTAACATTATTAGGAAGCAATATTAACGTAAAAATTGACTCTGTACGTATTAAACGTTCTACAAATATCACTGGTACTGTTGATGCTTGGGGTACAGTTGGGTTTACTAACGGAGAAATTGACGCTTTACGTGCAAGTATAACACAAGTAAATGTTGACTCTACTTGGGCAAAATTTGGTGCTCCAATTGTAATTCCTCCATTTGCTAATTTCCCTGCAGGTTGGAACTTAATTGACCAAAGCTTAGCTCAACAAATTGCTTTACTTGATCCACAAATTGGTGGTATGTTAGGTAATGCCACTGCTACTACAACTGTAAACTACAAAGAATTCTACGCTAAACATGTAGATTATCGTTTAGCTCAAATTGAAGTTGATGGAAGTGGTTCTCCAGTAAAAGCAGATTGGATTCAAGAGTCTACTATCAACTTCGGTTTAAACAACCAAGTTGCTATGCCAAGCTTAAAATTATATCCTAACCCTACTTCATCTGAAGTTAATTTATCTGAAGCTGTACCTGCTGGTTCTTCTTATCGTATCATCAACTCTGTTGGTGCTGTAGTTGCTTCTAATAAAATTAACTCTAACACTATTTCTTTAGCAAACTTAGCAACTGGTAACTATACTTTAGTTCTTGTAAATGCTAACAATACTGTTTTAGCTGTAGAAAAAGTAGTTTTAGTGAAGTAAACCTTAACTTTTATATATTGTAAAAGAAGCTCGGCAATAGCCGGGCTTTTTTTACGCCTTTTTATCACATTTTAGTTTATAAGTAATTGTTAAGTGTAACAAACCTTCCATAAAAACGTCTAACTTTGCATAAAATACGAGTTATATTAAGATGGATTCAAACGCTATAAAGCAAATAGCTAACGGTTTTTCTAAACTTAGCAAAGAAGAAAAATTAAAGAAAACTGCCTCTTTATTCAACAATCCTGAAGAAGTTGAAAGAGAATTTCAATCTTTCAATCATCCCGATAAAAACAAACAAAAAGTATTCGACGAGTTTTCTGAAAATACTATTACCAATTACTACTTCCCATACGGGGTAGTTCCTAATGTTATTATCAATGGGAAAAGCTATATGCTTCCAATGGTAATTGAAGAAAGTAGTGTGGTTGCTGCAGCTTCAAAAAGTGCTAAATTTTGGAGCACTCGCGGTGGGTTTAAAGCTGAAGTGGTAAGTACCAAAAAATTAGGTCAAGTGCACTTTATTTGGTTAGGAGAAAAAGCTAAACTTTTTGCAGCATTCCCTGATCTTAAAGCTGAATTGTTCGACCAAACTCAACATATTACCGCTAACATGCAAAAACGTGGTGGTGGTATTATTGATATTGAACTAATTGATATGACCCACGAAGAAGAAGGGTATTATCAATTAAAAGCTAGCTTCGAAACTTGCGATAGTATGGGAGCTAACTTCATTAACTCTTGTCTTGAAGAATTTGCTATTATTCTTCGTAATTTCTTAGAAGATAGTGAACAATTCCAAGGCGAAGAGAAAAATGTTACCATAATCATGAGTATCCTAAGCAATTATACCCCTGAATGCCTTGTGCGCGTTTGGGTTGAGTGCCCAATTGAAGATTTAGGTACTTTCGAAGATGGTAAAATCTCAGCTCAAGAATTCGCAAGAAAATTCGCTCTTGCGGTTAAAGTTGCTACTATTGACCCTTACCGTGCAACTACACACAATAAAGGTATTTATAATGGAATCGACTCTGTTGTTCTAGCTACAGGTAACGACTTTAGAGCCGTTGAAGCAGCTGGTCATACCTACGCCTCTAGAAACGGAAAATACTCTTCTCTTACATTTATCGATTTATCTAACAATACATTTAAATATGTTTTAGAAGTGCCAATGGCTTTAGGTGTAGTAGGTGGTTTAACTGCTCTACATCCAATGGCTAAAAAATCTATCGAAATGCTTGGAAATCCTTCAGCTGCTGAATTAATGATGATTACTGCAACAGCAGGTTTGGCCAATAATTTCGGTGCTTTACACTCATTAACTACAAGTGGAATTCAAAAAGGACATATGAAAATGCACTTATTGAATATCTTAAACCACTTTGAAGCAGATGAAGTTGAAAAAGTAGAAGCTATTGAATATTTTAAAAACAATAAAGTTTCTTTCAATTCTGTACGTAGTTTCTTAATCGCTTATCGCGAAAATATTCTGAAAGGCTAAAATGCAACTAAAAGCACGAGGCAAATTCTTATTAACTGGCGAATATTTAGTGCTAAAAGGTGCTAAATCGCTTGCCCTACCTCTAAAATACGGGCAAACTATGTCGGTGAATGAATTGCCAAAATCTATATGCACCTGGCAAAGTTTGCAAAATGGCAAAGCTTGGTTCGAAGCTATCTTCGACGAAAACCTTCAGTTACAAGAAACCAATAACAAAGAAGTTGCACATAAACTTCAGGAAATATTCGATAATATTACACATCAAAATCCTAATGCCACTAACTTTTTAGTTGCTAAGGCTTTTGAATTCGACACAGATTTTCCGCGCGATTGGGGCCTGGGAACAAGCTCTACTTTGATTGCACTTCTGGCAAAATACACCCAAACTAATCCATATAAAATCTTGGAAGCTAGTTTTGGTGGCAGTGGTTACGACTTGGCTTGCGCCTTTGCGGAATCACCAATTTTCTACACCAGAAATGCTTATAATCCAAAAGTAGAAATTGCACCTTTCCATCCTAATTTTACCGATAAAATTTACTTCGTATATCTTGGCCAGAAACAAAATAGCTCTAATGAAGTAAAAAAATTCTTTAAAGAAGCTGTAATTACTGAAACGCAAATTCAAGATATTTCTAAATTATCTGATGCTTTTTGTTTGGCACAAAATGTGCAGGATTTTATGAATGCTATGCATAAGCACGAAGTAATAATGAGCGAAATTTTAAAAACACCTAGAATAAAAGAAAGTTTATTCTCCGATTTCGATGGTGAAGTAAAAAGTATGGGAGCATGGGGTGGCGATTTTGTGCTTGTAGCAAGCGATAGAGAGCCAGACTATGTTAAAAATTACTTTTTAGACAAAAAATTTGTAACAATTCTAGGGTATTCAAACGTCTTATAGCATATTGCAATGAAAACAGAAACCAATATAGATCTTACATCGCTTCCAGTTAGCTTTCAAGAAGGAACAACTGCATGGAGTAGTCCTTCGAATATTGCCTTAGTAAAATACTGGGGTAAATACGACAATCAAATTCCGGCAAATCCATCTATTAGTATCACATTATCTGAGTGTCATACTAAAACAGAGATTTCATGGAAAAAATCGAATTCAGGACAGTTCGAAATTGATTTCTACTTTGATGGTCAAAAAAATGAAGCTTTTGGAACTAAAATTAAAAAGTTTTTAGAAGCACTTCCGAATAGAGAATACATTAAAGATTTACATATCACGGCTCATTCATCAAATACATTCCCACACTCAGCTGGTATTGCATCATCTGCAAGTGGTATGAGTGCTTTTGTACTTTGTTTTTTAGAAATGGAAAAACAAGTATTCGGAATGCATGAAAACGAAAAAGAGTTTTACCGCGAAGCAAGTATTTTATCTCGCTTAGCTAGTGGTAGTGCTAGTAGAAGTGTTTATGGTGGCTTGGCAAGTTGGGGACAGAGTTCGGTAATTCCAGGTAGTTCAGATTTATATGCAACGCAATACCAAGGTACTTTACATGCCGATTTCAAAAATCTTCAAGATTCAATTATAATCTGCGACAGAGGTGAAAAGAGCGTAAGTTCTAGAGCTGGTCATGGATTAATGAAAACCAATCCATACGCTCAGCGTAGATTCGAGCATGCCCACGAAAACATGGCGGCTTTATTGGAGTCAATGAGAAAAGGAGATTGGGACAAATTCGCAGCATTAGTTGAAAACGAAGCCCTAACATTACATGGAATGATGATGATGAGTTATCCTTGGTTCATATTAATGAAACCAAAAACCATCGAATTATTAGATGTAATTAAATCTTACAGAGAAAAAACTGGCATACGAATGTGCTTCACATTAGATGCTGGTCCAAACATACACCTTATTTACCCAGAATCTGAGAAAACTAAAGTTCTTGAATTCTTAAAAAATGAGGTGGAAAAACATTTACCAGAAAATTCCATTATCTTTGACAAAGAAGGTAATGGCCCTCAAAAATTGAAATAATCAGAAATGAATTCAAAAAATTTCAAATCGAAGATCTTGTTGTTTGGTGAATATAGCATCATTCACAACTCTATGGGCTTAACCATACCTTTCGATTTTTACAAAGGTAAACTTACTTTTAAGTCGAGAAATTTAACTGCTGAACAAGCTAAACAAAGTAACGCCGACTTAAAAACTTATGCTACTTACCTAAAAGGATTAGTCGATAAGAATGAGTTAGGTTTCGGTTTTGATATCGATACTTTATTGTCTGATATTGAAAAGGGACTTATTTTCGATAGTACTATTCCACAAGGTTATGGAGTAGGCTCAAGTGGCGCCTTGGTGGCTGCACTATACGAGAAATATGCTTTCGATAAAGTTTATAATGAAGAGAATTTAACTTCAGACGAAATTTTGAAATTGAAAGCACATTTTGCTAAAATGGAATCTTATTTCCATGGTACCAGCAGCGGCTTAGATCCTCTAATTTGTTATTTACAACATCCTTTGCTTATAGAAAACAAAGAAGCAATTGGAGCTGTAAATATCCCAGCTAGTCAACGTAACGGTAATGGTGGAATTTTCCTAATCGATACAAAACAAGTTGGTAAAACGGGTCCACTCGTTCAATTATTCCTAGATAAATGTAAGGAAGATGGTTTCTTAGGATTAGTAAGAAAAGAAATGATTCCTTTCAACGATAATTGTATCAAAGCTTTTCTTAAAGGTGAGGCTAAAGACTTATTAAGCAATGTAAAAGAATTAAGTCATTTCTTAATTTCTCATTTAGACCCAATGATTCCAAAACGTTTCCGTAAAGTTTGGAAAAAAGGTCTTGAAAGCGAAAGCTATTACCTAAAATTATGTGGTAGTGGTGGTGGTGGCTACTTACTAGGATTTGCTCCTGATATAGAGAAAGCCAAAGCAGATTTAAAAGATTACAACATAGAAATCATACATAGATTTTAAAAAAATAATAGCCGTCTCAACTAAGGGACGGCTTTTTAAATTCTTTGAATTAAAATTTTTATACCTAAGAATTCCCCATTCTTTTCTGTAATTCTATCATAATATGCTCTAGGCCATTCGACTTAATTACCAATGTAGTTTGCAACATCATTCCTAATTTTCCTTCAGGAAACCCTTCTCTAGAAAACCATTCTAAATAGCTAACTGGTAAATGCCAAATCTTGGTACCTTTATATTTTCCAAAAGGCATTTGCGTCTTAAGTATATCAATAAGTATTTGCGAATCGGGACGCATCATATTTTCCATGCCAGCAAAGATAAACTTACTTTGTGACTACTGTAATATGACCTTCGTATTTAAATTTCTCTCCTTTCAGAGTACACTCAATAACAACAAAATAAACCCCATCTACTACTTTAGAATTACCTAAAGTAGTTCCATCCCAGAACAAAGATGGTTGATCAGTTTTATAAACCGTCTCGCCCCATCGGTTAAAGATGGCACAAGAGAAATTCTCATAACCAGTTAAAGTAAGTTCGAAGAAATCATTAACTCCATCGCCATTCGGAGTAATAATATTTGGAATTTTAAATCCATCTACCACGGTCATAGTTGTATAAGCTGTATCGGCACAACCTTCGTTGGTAGTTGCAATAAGCATAGTAGTATAAGTACCTTCGTTTACATATGCGTGAGTTGGGTTGGTTGAAGTACTAACCTGACCATCTCCAAAAATCCAAGTATAATAATCGGCTCCAGAACTTTGATTTAAAAAGTTAACAGGAGTACTACCAAAACCAGTATTCGGATTAGAAGTAAAAGCTGCATGCGGAGCAGGATAAACAGTAACTACTTGTGAAGTTGGTAAAGAGGCACAACCAGCAGCACTTACAGCTGCCAATTGAATAAAGCCAGTACCACCTATGCTATCCCAAAGAACTATTGCTGGATTTTGACCCGGGTTTGATACTAAACTGCCAGGACTTACAACCCAATCGTATCCTAAACCTGCGATTTCAGGATCTGCAAAATATTCCATTTGTGCATTTCCACAGGCTTCAAATTTACCAACTATACTAGGGGTTTCAGGACGAACACGCCCTAAAATAAACACATCAGAATTCGTAAACTCATTCCATGAATTTTTAGATACAAAATTCAAGAAAGTATATCCAGTATTAGTTCCTGGAATCATTTCCCAATGTGCAGAGCCAGAAGGAGTCCAATGCCCAATTCCATCCCATAAACTATCTAAACTTGCATCAAAATACAGCGCAAATTCAGCATCAGAGTTACCAGTTGGATTATTTACTCTATAGAAAAACTGCGGATTTAAATTACAAACAGAATTATCTACCAAAGTTCTATCGTATCCTTCAAGAGTCGCATCAACATTCGCTAAACGCGCTCCAAATACCTTAGCCGAAGTCGTTTTAGAATTCACCGTTACAGGTGCATAACGAGTAGTTCCCAAAGAAGAACCTGTTGGGAATAAATATGTATTTATCGAATTTAGATTTCTGTATAATTTACCGTTTCCTAAGCTACTTACAAAACCTGAAGTACGAGTAATTGCGCCCGTATCAGTATTTAAAACATGCATAAAGAAAGTATCGGTAGCCAATTCTCTATCGTTTAGAATAAGAGAATCTATTGTATAAGAACGTATTTGTTGGGTTTTAATTCCAGTTCCTTCTAGGCTAAGATCGAAGAAATAAGTAACCGAATCGCCAGTTATAAATTGGTTATCACCAAACAAAAATGCGTGTGACGAATCTGGAACAAACTTCATATTGTTTACCCAGTGCTTCCCTACTCTATAGTTTCCGTTACCTTGACTTAATGCATTATTATAGAAAGAAGAGTCGATAGTAGTAGTTCCATGATTGGTAAAAGTACCATTTTGTGCATTATTAAAACTACCATTTTGCACCTTAACTATAGCACCAGGAGCCGTATAAATAAGAGCTCCCATATTGTTCATCAATGCATTTTGAGCAAAGAGAAAAGGACTAATAAAAAGGCAAAATATGAAAGTTAGGGTGTTTAATTTCATGCCCTAAATGTATAAAATGAATTGAATAGCCACAAGAAAAACGTTTTTTTTTATCAAACTGCTTTTTTTCGCAATATGTAAATTTACTCAAACACAGACAGAATAAAGGTTAAAAGAACAAAATAGAGAATATAAAACATGAAATTACATTAAATATCCATTCACTAATTCTCCACCATTTTAACTAAAAAATACTTGCGCTAAGTAGAAAAATAATGTATACTTGCATACTAAATATAACTATGAGACGAATATTCACCCTAATCTTAACCGTGCTAAGCCTTCAAACATTTGCGCAAATTGCGAATGTAGGTATAGGTACTAACACACCTCATAACACAGCTTTACTAGAGCTAAGTTCATCTAAACTAGGTTTTTTACCTCCACGATTAACAGATGTTCAAAGAGATTCAATCCAAAATCCAGCTTTAGGTTTAACCATTTTCAACACAAGCGATAGTACTTTTCAATTTTGGAATGGGACATGTTGGATCCGTAGTTTTATGGAAGATTGTAATGATTGTTTATTCAACATGTTCTTAAGTGATACTGCAGGTACTATAGACCGAACACTTACAGATAGTGTTGATTTTAACATAACAGTGAATTCATTAAATGGTTCGCAAAACAATATTGGAATTTTCACTATTCATAACTTACCAGTTGGTGTTAGTGTAAGCATTTCGAATCCAATTATATATGGAGGCACTGGCACTGCAAATATTCAAATTGTAGCCGATATATTTGCTACAGCAGGCACCTATCCAATTGCGATACAAGCTATTTGTGGAAGTACGGTAAAAGTATTGTTATATGAACTAACTATAGATCCGTGCTACTATGTACCAGTAACACAGAATCAGAACATATACGACTTACAAGCTGCGAACAACTTACCAGGCGTTGGTACACCTATTTGCGTGGTAATGGATGTTTTAGCTGGTGCGCAAATAACTTCGAATAATCCTGCTAACGCTGCTTATACTTCAGGAGGATTAGATCCTCAATCGCATGTAGGTATAAGAAACTACGGCTCATTTGTTGCACGTGGTGGAAATGGTGGTGCAGGTGGTAATTTACAAACTTTTGGTATGCCAGGTCAAAATGGTGGTGATGCTATCAATATGACGTGTAGACATACCTATCTAAACAATACCAACGGCTATGTACTTGGAGGCGGTGGCGGAGGAGGAAGCGTTGGGCTTTCGTACTCTGTGAGCGTTCCTGTAGTGGGTAACTTAGGCTTCGGAATTGGTGCTGGTGGAGGCGGTGGTGCTGCCTTAGGTGTGGGTGGTAACCCTACCACTACAATTCAATATTGGCAAGCTGGTCAAAATGGAGGTGCTGGTCCAAATGCTCTCGGTGGAAACGGTGGTGTAATTAATACCCCTATACCATTCTCAATTAGTGTTGCTAATATTACTCTAACGCCTAATGTTGCTGGAGGTAATGGAGGTAACTTCGGAGTAAATGGAACAAGTGGTAACCTTTCTGTGAATATTAATATCTCGGTAAGCATTCCTTTAGTTGGTACTGTTAACGTAGTTAATACTAGCGTTCCAAACCCTCCTTTAGCGAATTTCCCAGCAGGTGGAACAGCTGGTTGGGCTATTCGTAGAAATGGTTTCCCTCTTCAAGGTATTCCTTCAGGTTATTATCAAACTTCATTCATTAAAGGTAACGTTAACTAATCATGAAAAAATTTATCTATATAATATTTGCCCTAGCTCTTACTCCTTTCGTTTATTCCCAAGCAACTTTAAACGGAAATATGAGCTTTAATGGAAAAAATTTCCGCATCACTACTGTTTACACAGAATCTGAAACTGCATACGAAATAAAAGCTATGCACGAAGGACAAGAATATATCACTAAATTTATTCCCAATCCTGCTCTAAAACAAATTAAAATCCTTTCTCAAACGCCTAGCGGAAACCTTGAACATTCCTATAGTATGAATGAAGTAACTGTAGAAGAAAATTTATCTACTGAAGGATTAATGGCTCGTAAAACAGAAGAAACTAAAACCATTGCTGGTGTTACTTGTACTAAAATATTAGCTCAAACTAAAAATGGAAATCAAGCTGAAATTTGGTATTATGATAATGGTTTCCCAATTGATAAATATAAAGACATCTATAAAAGTGATATAGCTGTGCAAGCATTATCTGCATTAGGCTTAAACGGAATTCCTATGGAAGTTCAATTAACCAATGCCGAAGGATATTCTCTTATGTCTATCTCCACTAGAGAATTTTCAAAAACAGCTGATAGTTCGTTTTTAAAATAATTAAAACTCTACCGGGTAAATAATTGGCCTACTAGGCAATGCGTCATTTTCGAAAGGGGCGGTTTGTATGTTTAATGCATAGAATCCGTCCTTTACTTCATTTGGGACGTATATAAGTTCCGTTATCGTACAATCCTCACGCATATTTCTATGCATATTCCAGAATATTCTATGCGAAGCCAAAGCCCCTCCATCTACCTCTGGGTCTACCGACGGTTGATCAAATAATAAATGCTCTATCCTCTTTTGTACTATAAAATCCATAGCCTCTGGAGTTATGTAAGGCGGATTCAAATTTGAACGATCGTTGGTCTTATAATGCTCATCATTAGGAAGTGTACGCAAAATTAAAGCAGGGAAATAGATATCATCAGGCCAAATTTCCTCTAATGCCCCTTTTGTTACCGCATAGCCCTGATCAGTCTCCTCCGGAAATACACTTAATAATAATGAAAGCATTATACCTTTCGGAACAAAACTATTGATAGATGGCTTCCCTGGTAAAATATGGCCAGGACCTTCGGTATGCGTTCCCGTTCCATGTGGATTAAATCGAACATTATAAAAATTCACTGATGCTCCTCTATCTACACTCCCTACCCAATCTCCACTTTCAACAGGATCTATAATTACATCTGGACTGTTCCATGCAAGTGGCTTAGTATGTGGAATCGATATATCAATCCCATGCGATAAATCACATTTAAAAATAGAATTCCCGAAAGAAAAACGTGCTTTCATAATGATAAATATACGAATTAAACTTTCTAAGCAAATGTTTAAAATTCTCAGACAAAAAAACAAGAGAGTCCACGAAAGTGAACTCTCTTGTTGGTTAATTAAGGGAAATCATTATGCTTTATTTACTTGGTCTACTGTAAATATTTTTAGTAGAGTATTTATGAGAGAGAAACCCAAATAAGTAGACCAAGTAATTTGTTTTAATAATTAGTTAGAAACAACTAACGGGTAAAACCATTAAAACAATTGTTAATGATAATTTTATAGTGGCAAAAATAACATCATATATAGGAAATAACTTGGTACTTCTTTATCAAAGAATAGGTAATTTTCATGCAAAAATAAATACACTTTCATACCATTAATTTAGCACAATAACCCTTTAATAATATACCTAGCAATACCTTACAGGGGAAACTACGGTAAATACCCCTCGTTTCTTAATGATTAATTGCATTTTTAGCTTCACTAGGAGGGAAACCAAAGTGCTTTTTGAAAGTTTTGCTAAAATAAACCGGGTCTTCGAAACCTACACTCCAAGCAACGTCTGAAACAGATTCATTCTTGAGTAAATACTCAAGGGCCTTATTTAAGCGCATTGTTTTAATATATTCAGCTGGAGTATACCCTGTAAGTGATTTCATTTTACGGGTTAGCTGACTAACCGATATGAAGCACATTTCAGCCAAATCAGGAACTCCAAATTTAGAATTATTAATATTCTCATTAACAAACTCTTCGATTCTTTTTAGGAAGGCTTTATCTCTTGAACTTAGCTCATTTCCAGTATCTACAGAAATATTTGCAGTTTGTAAATTCGATTTAAACTTAACTCTCTGAAGCGATTTCGTTCTCAATATATTACGAACCCTCCATTTTAGCTCTTCAATAGAGAAAGGCTTAATAATATATTCGTCGGCGCCAGATTTTAAACCTTCCAAAACATCGCCGTTATCAGCTTTTGCCGTCAAAAATAAAAATGGAATATGAGAAGTTAAATCATTATTTTTTATTTGCACACACATATCCATTCCATCCATATTTGGCATCATAATGTCAGATATAATTAAATCTGGGATATGTTCTTGTGCTAATTCAAGTCCTGTTCTTCCATTATTTGCTTCAATAAACTTATACTGAGCGCCTAAATTATCAATGATAAATCTTCTTAAATCAGTTTGATCTTCCACAACAAGAATTAATGGACCGTCCGCCGTATCTAGATTAATCTCATCATCCATTTCCATTTCACTCACAAAAAATAACTCTGTAGAGTTTAAGTCTTCATAAGTAGAAGTTTCCACTGAATTTTTTAAAATTACTTCAAAAATACTACCACCAGTTGGGTTTGATCTTGCATAAGCATCTCCACCGTGTAAAAGTGCCAATTCTTTAACCAAAGCTAAGCCAATACCTGACCCTCGGTGCAATTGCTGATATTCATTTTCAACCTGATAAAATCTTTCAAAAACCTTATCATACTTATCTTCAGGTATTCCTATTCCATTATCTATGACTTCAATTTTCAGAATAGAATCATCTATCCAGTCGATAAATACGTTTATTTCACCTCCTTTAGGAGTAAATTTGAGAGCATTAGACATGAAATTATTAATGATTAACATTAATGCTTCAGAAGAATACCCCATAGAAGACGTACTAAAATATTCTTTTGCAGAATTAGAAGGCTGAATCACCAATTTAATACCTAATTGCTCTGCATAAGAATAGAAACTTTGAAATAAACTAATCGTTTCCTTTAAAGCATTACCTTGTCTAAACCTTAATTGATAAGTACCAAATTCCAATTTAGACAAGTCCATAAGTTGATTAATAAGTTGAAGTAAAAGCTTACCATTCTTTTCCATTTCAAGTAAACTGTTGGTGTACTTACCATCAATCTTA
>Ga0079224_100008108_pt1 | contig 14183 bp, 15 predicted proteins | sample Stecom2015_FD_80414 | JGI IMG/M metagenome (GOLD analysis project Ga0079224, IMG submission 80414) | Agricultural soil microbial communities from Utah to study Nitrogen management - Steer compost 2015 | ecosystem: Environmental > Terrestrial > Soil > Agricultural land | place: USA: Utah...
CAGGGTGGTCGTGCGTGAAATTCGTGGCAATGAGTGATGGTTGTCGGCGCCGGAAAAAGGCGTGGCCACGTGCAAGCCGCGCTCCGCGCGGGCGAGCCGCCAGCGGTGGCTCTGTGGTATACATCGGCGCCGGTCTTTGCCGCGCTTACTTCCGGGGTTTGGCGCGGGGTTTGGGCGGGCAGCAGCCGGCGGAGCAGCCCGAGCCGGGGGTGCGGCGGGATTTCCAGAAGAGCCGGCCGAGATAGACCGCGGCTCCGAGGACCACCAGCAACGCGACGGGGGTTTGCCAATCGTTCATGATGTCAATCTGCCCCGTTTGGCTCAAAAGCCCAGCGCGCGGCCCACTTGATACACCACCAGGCAGACCAGCCAGGCGAAGCCGGTCATGTAGCCGAGCTGGAAGAGCGGCCATTTCCAGGTGTTGGTCTCGCGCTTCACCACGGCGAGCGTGCTGATGCACTGCATGGCGAAGACGTAAAAGACCATCAGGTTGAGACAGATCAACGGGGTGAACAGGGGCGTGCCGTCGGGTCGCTCGGCCGCGCGCAACGCGTCGCGCAGGCTGCGGGTGTCGACTTCTTCGTCGCCGCTTTCCTGGACCGCGAAGATGACGCCCATGGAGCTGTTGAAGACTTCGCGCGCGGCGAAGGATTGCACCAGGCCGATGCCGATGCGCCAGTCGAAGCCGAGCGGCGCGATGGTCGGCTCGATCAGATGGCCGGCGCGGCCGGCAAAGCTGTAGGCGAGGGGATCGGTGTCGGGCCGGTCTTCGGGAACCTTGGGGTAGTTGGCCAGGAACCAGAGCACGATGGAGAGCGCGAAGATGATGGTGCCGGCGCGCTTCACGAAGAGGCCGCCGCGTTCGACCATTTGCATGAGCACGTCGCGCAGCCGCGGCAGGCGGTAGGGCGGCAGCTCCATGATCATGAGGGGGGGCGCGCCGCGCAGGAGGGTTTTCTTGAACAACCACGCGAAGCCGAACGCGCCGAGGGTGCCGAGCGCATACATGAGCAGCATGAGGCCGATCTTGGCGCCGATGGGCACGGTGTCGGTCGGCATGAGCGCGGCGATGAGCAGCAGGTAAACCGGCAGGCGGGCCGAGCAGCTCATGAAGGGCGCGACGAGGATGGTGACGAGGCGGTCCTTGGGTTGCTCGATGGTGCGCGCGGCCATGATGCCGGGGATGGCGCAGGCGTAGGAGCCGAGCAGGGGGATGAAGCTGCGGCCGTTGAGCCCGACCTTGCTCATCAGGCGGTCCATGATGAAGGCGGCGCGCGCCATGTAGCCGGTGCTTTCGAGCAGGCCGATGAAGAAGAAGAGAATCAGGATCTGCGGCAGGAAGATGATGACGCCTTCCACGCCGGCGATGCCGCCTTCGATGATGAGGTTGTGCAGTTCGCCGGGCGGGAGCAGCGCGGAGACTTGGTCGGAGATCCAGGCGACGAGGCTTTCGATCCAGCCCATGGGGATGCCGGCGAGGGTGAAGATGCTCAGGAACATCGCGCCCATGATGGTGCCGAGCACGATCCAGCCGAGGACGGGGTGGGTGGCGACGCCGTCGATGCGGTCGCTGACGCTGGGGCCGGCGGGTTGGCCGCCGGTGCGGATGATGTGGGCGGTGAGTTCGCCGATGGCGTCGTAGCGGGCGTTGACGAGCATGCCGGCCCAGTCGGTGCCGTCGGTTTCCCAGCGTTGCTGCCAGTGGTCGAGGATGGCCTGGGTGCGGGTCGAGAGGGGTTTGGAGCCGGCGACGCGCACGGTGTCCTGGTCGGTGAGCAGGAGGAGGGCTTCGGCGCGGGCGATCAGCGGGGGTTTGTTGTCGTTGTCCTGCAGGGAGGCCTGCAATTCGGAGACGGCGGCGGCGATGGCGGGGGGCACGGCCCAGGCGTGGCGCGAGAGCGGGAGGTCGGGGCGGCTCATGGCGAGCTTGAGCTCGATGACGCCGACGCCGCGGGCGGCTTCGCAGGGGATGACGGGGATGCCGAGGTCCTTTTCCAGCCGGGCGACGCGGATGTCGAGGCCGGCGGCGCGGGCCAGGTCCATCATGTTGAGGACGAGGATGACGGGGCGGCCTAGGTCGAGGATCTGGTGAACGAGGTAGAGGTTTCGTTCGAGGTTGGTGGCGTCCACGATGCAGATGATGCGGTCGGGCATCGCGGTGTCGGCGCGGCGGCCGAGGAGCACGTCGCGGGTGACGGCTTCGTCGGGCGAGCGGGCGGCCAGCGAGTAGGTGCCGGGCAGGTCGATGAGGGTGAGCGGGTGGCCGTGCTGGGTGTAGGTGACACCGACCTTGCGCTCGACGGTGACGCCGGGGTAGTTGCCGACCTTTTGTTTCAGGCCGGTGAGGGCGTTGAAGAGGGTGGATTTGCCGCAGTTGGGGTTGCCGACGAGGGCATAGACCGGTTGGCGGGCGCCGGTCGGGCCGGGCGCGGCGGAGGGCGCGATGTGCGAGGGAAGGGTGGCCATGGGGCGGCGATCAGTTGGCCGGTTGCGGTTCGACGAGGATGCCGGCCGCTTCGCTTTTGCGCAGGGTGAGGCTGTAGCCGCGGACCTTGATTTCGATGGGGTCGCCGAGCGGGGCGATGCGCACGAGCTTGATCGGAGTGCCGGCGAGCAGGCCCATCTCACGCAGGCGGATGAAGGCGACACCGGTCTTGGGCAGCTCGCGGATGGTGGCGGTCTGGCCGATGGCGAGTTCGGAGAGTTTCAACAGGTCGGACATGAAAGAGCGTGGGGGGCGGGGAGATTGCCGGGGCGGAGCGGTCGGTCAGCGCAGGTGGGTGACGGGCTCGACGCGGATCTGGCTGGCGGCCTGGTGGCTGAGGGCGATGCGGCAGCCGTTGACCTGGCAGAGGATGGTGCTGTTGCCGGAGACCTTGGTGACGAGGACGCGTTCGCCGAAGCCCATCTCGCGCACGCGCTGGCAAAAGGCGGCGTCGCCGGCGAGGGACATTACCCGGCCGATGCCGCCGGCCGGCAGTTGGCACAACGGCAGGTCGTGGGGACGATGACGCTCGGTAGTGGATTCAGGCATGACAGAGAGGGCTTATATGAACTGAGACTCAGTTTCATTGTCAATGCGGGGTCTTCGTTGGAGGCGGATAAGGGGAGCCGGCGGGTTACATTTTCCGCAGGAAGAGCACCGTGGGTTGGCGTGCGCCCTTGCCGAGGCGTTTGGCGCACACCCAGCCGGCCGGCGGCGCGAGTTCCAGTTCGCCGGGCAGCTCGAAGACGATCACCGGGTCGGATTTGTCGGCGAGCAGTTCGGCCAATCGTGCGAGCAGGCCCGGGGCGATCTCCGCGATGATCGGGTAGGGCGGGTCGATGAACACCACGTCGGGCACCTCCGCGTTCACGCCGGCCAGGGTCAACGCATCGCCTTGCACCACGCGCACATCGAGCGGGCCGCGGTCGAGGCTCTTGGCGACCGCGAGCACGTTTTTGCGGATGCAGGCGGCGGCGTTGGCGTTGCTCTCTATAAATACCCCGCCGGCCGCGCCCCGGCTGAGCGCCTCCAGGCCGTAGGCACCGCTGCCCGCGAACAAATCCAGGAAACGCGCCCCCGGCATCCACGCCGCCAGACTGGAGAACACTGCCTGCCGCAAGCCGTCCGTGGCCGGTCGCGTCGCGTCGCCCTTGGGCACTTGCAACGTGATTCCGCGCGCCTGACCTCCGCTGATTCGCATCCGCCCACCCAAAACCGCCCGGCCCGCCAAAGCCAACGCGAAACCCCGTCGGCGCGCGGGCGGTTTCGGCAATCGACTGCATCCTCGACCACCGCCGCCCGCCCGCTCCGCGTCGCCAACGGTCACATCCGCTTGCACCCGGGGGGCTTCCTGTTTGGCTCCTCCGTTCCACATGATTCGTGCCACCGGCCAATCCACGCTAGCCGTTCTCGCCGAGCTCGGCGACCTCGCCCGCTTCACCGCGCGCGGCTTCTACGCGGCCGTCGGTTCGCGTCGGTTGGGTCGGCGGTTGGTGCGCGCCGTCTATGAACAGGGCGTGCGTTGCGTGCCGGTTGTCCTGATCGTCGGTCTGTTCACCGGCCTCGTGCTCGGCCTGCAGGGTTACTACACGCTGGCCAAATTCGGCTCCACCGGACTGCTCGGCCAACTCGTCGCCCTCACGCTTTCCCGCGAACTCGCGCCGGTGCTCGCCGCGCTGATGATCGTCGGCCAGGCCGGCTCCGCCCTCACCGCCGAGCTCGGCATCCAGCGCAACAGCGAACAAATCGACGCCCTCGAAACCATGGGCATCGACCCCTACGGCTACCTCGTCGCCCCGCGCCTGATCGCCGCCCTGCTGGTCTATCCGATCATGACGGTGTTCTTCACCCTCATCGGTCTCTACGGCGGCTACCTCTCGGCCTCGGTGTTGCTCGCGCTGGAGCCCGGCGTGTATTGGGCCTCGGTTTACGACGCCGTCGGTTTGGTCGATGTGCGCGAGTGTCTGCTCAAGGCCCTCGTCTTCGGCGCCATCACCATCGCGCTCTGTTGTCACAACGGTTTCAACGCCCACCGTCGCTCCAACTCCACCGGCGCGCGCGCCGTCAGCGCCTCCACCACCCGCGCCGTGGTGCTCTCCAGCATCGCCGTGCTCGCGGCCGACTACCTCATCACCTCCCTGCTGGTATGACCGCGCCCACGCCTCCGCTTCTCGAAGTGCGCGGTCTGCGCAAACAGTTCGGCGACCACGTGGTCCTCGCCGACGTCAGCCTCACCGTGCCGCGCGGCACCGTCGTCGCGGTCATCGGCAAGAGCGGCACCGGCAAATCGGTTTTTCTCAAATGTCTCGCCGGCATCCTCACGCCCGATGCCGGCGAGATGTTCTTTGACGGACAACCCCTCGGCGACCGCGACGACGAATCCCGCGCCGCCTTTCGCCGCCGCTGCAGCTATCTCTTTCAAAGCAACGCGCTGCTCGACTCGCTGACCGCCCGCGAAAACGTCGCCCTGCCGCTGGAGCAGACCACGCTCATGCCCAAGCGCGAGATCGCCGAGCGCGTGCGGCACGCCCTGGATCGCCTGGAGCTCGGCGCCGACGCCAACCGCTACCCTGGCCAGATGTCCGGCGGCATGCAAAAACGCCTCGCGCTGGCCCGTGCCATCGTCACCCGCCCCGAGCTGGTGCTCTTCGACGAACCCACCGCCGGGCTCGATCCTATCCGCCGCAACGGCGTTTTCGAGATGATCGCCCGCTACCAGCGCGAGTTCGGCTTCACCGCCGTGCTCGTGACCCACGACCTGCCCGAGGCCCTCGCCGCCTGCGACCGCGTGTCGCTGCTCGACTCCGGCCACACCCGCTTCGAAGGCGACGCCGACGCCTTCCGCGCCTGCACCACCGACGCCGTCGCCGCCTTCCGCGACAGCGCCGACCACCTCCACGACCGCATCGCCGCCATCCGCCGCGGCGAAACCCGTCCCAACGACGCCTTGTCATGAAATACTCCGCACTCGAACTGGCCGTCGGCACCCTCGTCCTCGCCGGCCTCGCCGCCATCGCCTTCTTCGCCCTCAGCATCGGCGGGGGCGCCCTCGTCGGGCGCGACACCTACCTCGTGCAGGCCCGCTTCACCAACACCGGCGGACTCGCCCCCGGCGCCAACGTCGCCGTCTCGGGCGTCGGCGTCGGCCGCGTGGAAAAGGTGGAGCTCGACGACACCTTCGCCGCCATCGTGACCCTGCGTCTGCGCGGCGCGGTCAAGCTGCCCGAGGACACCATCGCCTCCATCCGCACCAGCGGCCTCATCGGCGACAAGTTCATCGCGCTGTCTCCCGGCGGCGCCGACGAAAACCTGGAGCCCGGCGACCTGATCGTTGAAACCGAATCCGCCGTGGACCTTGAATCGTTGATCAGCCGCGTCGCCTTCGGCAACGTCGGCTCCGCCAACCCCGAACCCGCCTCGCCATGACCACCATCCGCCTCCGTTCCCTTTTCAGCCTCGCCGGTCTCGGCCTGGCGCTCCTGTTGCCCGCCGCCGCCCTGCGCGCCGGCGCGGTCGAGGACGCGACCGCCACCCTGCGCGGCGGCGTCGGCGAAGTGCTCGACATCATCTACCGCGTGGAGGACCGCGACACCCTCGCGGCCAGCCTGCGTCCGGTTTTGGAAAAACACTTTCAATTCGCGACCACCACCCGGCTCGCCGTCGGCGCCGGCTGGCGTCAGTTCAACGCCGAGCAACGCGCCCGCACCACCGAGCTCTTCACCGATCTGGTGATCTCCACCTACACCCGCCGGATGACCGGCGACGCCCGGCCGCAGATCGACTACCTGGCCGGCGTCGAGCTCGGCAAGGGCAAGGTCGAGCTGCCCACCGCCGTCACCTACGAAGGCAAGCGCTACTCGGTGAACTACCGCCTCTCGCTGGAACCGGCCACCGGAGCCTGGCGCATCTACGACGTCATCATCGAAGGCGTCAGCATGGTCGCCAACTACCGCGGGCAATTCGGCGCGATCTACAACCGCGGCGGCGCCGCCGAGATCATCAAGGCTCTCGAAAACAAATCCATCGAAACCCCCGTTCCCACATCATGAACACCCGACTGCTCCTGATCGGCCTCGCCGCCATCGTCCCCTCCCTGTCCGCCCAGACCATCGTTCCGTCCGAGACCGCCGCGCCCGCAGTCGATCCGTTGGACGACTATGCCGAATACGACGCCCCCCGCGTCAGCGATCCGCTGGAGCCGGTCAACCGCGCCGTCTTCAAGTTCAACGACGTCGTTTACGACAAGGCGCTCTGGCCGGTGGCGCGCGGCTACGAGAAAGTCGTGCCGTCGCCCGTGCGCACCGGGCTGGTCAACTTTTACGACAACATCCGCTACCCGGTGCGTCTCGTCGGCTCGTTGTTGCAGGGCAAGTTCAAGCGCGCCGGCCGCGAGACCGGCAAGTTCGTGGTCAACACCACCGCCGGCCTCGGCGGCTTCATCCGCCAGTCCGACAAGATCCCCGAGCTGGCCAACGTGCCGCGCGAGGACATGGGCCAGGCCTTCGGCGCCTGGGGCATCGGCCACGGTCCCTACCTCGTGCTGCCGATTCTCGGCGGCGTGAGCAGCCGCGACCTCGTCGGCCGCGTCGGCGACACCTTCGCCTCGCCGCTCGGCTGGAAATACCCCGAGTGGGGCAACCGCGAGTGGACCGACGAACTCGATTGGGAATGGCAGCTGGCGATCACCGGCACCGACACCATCAGTTCGCTCCCCGGCGGCCTGCGCATTTACCGCGAGATGAAGAGCTCCGCGCTCGATCCCTACCTGTCCGTGCGCGACGGCACCATCAGCTACCGCGACGAACAAGTCGCCCGGTAAACAGACCGGCCTGAGTCTTTCTCTTTCTCTTTCCTCATTCTCGTGCTGCGGCACGCGGAGGGGAGGAATGAGAAAGAGAAAGAGGAATGAAGAAAGATGGGCGGGGGCGGCGACCCCGTCGCCGTCGTTCAATCCTCCTCGTTCGAGGCCCACACGGCCTCGTCGAACTCGCCCTCGCCGCGCGCCACGATCGCCGAGACCACCGCGTCGCCGGTCACGTTTACCGCGGTGCGCACCATGTCGAGCAACCGGTCCACGCCATAGATGACGCCGATGGCGGCGACGGGCAGGCCGACCTGTTGAAAGACCATCGCCAGCATCACCAGGCCGACGCCGGGCACGCCGGCCGTGCCGATCGAGGCGAGCGTCGCCGTCAGGATCACCATCAGGTAACCCTGCAATCCGATGTCGATGCCCAGCGCCTGCGCGATGAAGACCGTGGCCACGCCCTGCATGATCGCGGTGCCGTCCATGTTGATGGTCGCGCCGAGCGGCACGGTGAAGGACGCGATCGCTCGCTTCACGCCGACGCGGTTCTCGACCGCATCCAGCGAGACCGGAATGGTCGCGTTGCTGCTCGCCGTGGAGAAGGCGAAGACGTGCACCTTGCGCATCTTTTTGAAAAAGCGCAGCGGGTTGAGCCGGGCGAACACCGCCAGCAGTCCGCCGTAAACCAGCGCGCCGTGGATCAGCAGGGTGAACAGCACCAGGAAGAAGTATTGGCCCAACGCGAGGATGGCCGAAAACCCCTCCTGCGCGAAAGTGCGGGCGATCAGCGCGAAGACGCCGAACGGCGCGGCCAGCAGCAGCAGCCCGACCAGCTTGAGCACCACGTCGTTGAGGTCGCGGGCCAGGGCCAGCACGCGCTGCCCGGGCGCGCCGGACAGGCAGAGCGCGAGGCCGAAGAGAATCGCAAAAACGATCACCTGAAGCATGTTGCCCTCGGCCATGGCCGCGAAGGGGTTGCTCGGGAAAACATTCAGGATCACCTGCGTCAGCGGCGGGCTGTCCGCCACGCTGAAGTCGGTGTCGTGGTTCAGCTCGAAGCCCACGCCCGGCTGGAAAAGCAGGCTCAGTCCGATGGCGATGCTGATGGCGATCGCCGTGGTGCCGAGGTAGAAGGCGAGGGTCCGCGCGCCGATGCGACCGAGCCGGCGCACGTCTTCCAGCGCGGCCGTGCCGGTGATCAGCGAGAGCAGCACCAGCGGCACCACCAGCAGCTGCAACGAACGAATGAAGATGTTTCCGATCAGCGGAAAAACGTCGCCGACGAAGACGCTGGCGACCGGACCGTCGATGCCGGTGCGGTTGAGAAGGGTGCCGACGGCGACGCCGAGCACCATGCCGAGGATGATGTTGCGGGTGAGGTTATGGGGCTTGGTCATGCGGGTATTTTTTGCGGGATACAGCCGGTCTCATGCCGGCGTCGGGGCGGGGCCGACCTTTGGGATCGGCATCGTCGCGTCAATCCCGCGACACGCAAAAACGGTCGCGAAGGCGACGTATCCAGTATTGTGATACGCTCAAAACGGGTGCTGAAATTCGCTGCAAAATCGACGCATTGTTTGCAAAGCATACTTGCAATTCATCGGCGCTCCTTGAAGCTCCTGCTGCGCAGCGCATAGTGCGTCCTGCGTCCACGCGGAGAAAATTTTCACCGCGCGGTGTCAGACCAGAACCAAAAATACCCACAGGAGAAACCATATGGCCAAAGCCAAAAAGACGGTGAAAAAACCGGCCGCCAAGAAGGCCGTTGCTAAGAAAGCCCCGGCCAAGAAGGCCGCTGCCAAGAAGGCCCCGGCTAAGAAAGCCGTCGCCAAGAAAGCCCCGGCCAAGAAGGCCGTTGCCAAGAAGGCCCCGGCTAAGAAAGCCGCCGCCAAGAAGGCTCCGGCCAAGAAGGCCGCCGCCAAGAAGAAGTAAGCACCCGACGTTTTTCGTCGATCCGTGCATACCAGCCGCCCCGAAAGGGGCGGCTGTTTTTATGTCCGCGTTTGGCGGATACGCCGGCGCCCGCGGGCGGGTCAGTTGTGCCAGCCGCCCGAGTGCACCAGCTCGGATTCCGCGCCGGCGCCGACGGCGACCTCGGCCTCCTCGTCGGGCACCTCTTCCAGCGGGGCGAAGCGTTCGGAGGTGAAGCCGAGTTCCTGCTGGCCCTGGTGAAACGGATCGGGCGGGTTGTGCAGCTCCTGCAGCAGCAGGCCGACCGTGGCGGTGTCGCCGCCCTTGACGACTTTCTCGCGGCCGAGGAACACCTCGCGGATCGTGTAGGTCACGCCCTTGGTCGGCAGCTGCTTGTAGATGGCGCGGACGAATTCGTTGAAGCTGTCGTTAATGCAGACGACTTTTTGGCCTTTGATCATGACGTGGAGGAGTTGGGAAAACGGTGGCGGCGGGCGCGCGGGTGCAAGGTGGGGATGCGGGACGGTCGGGTCAATCGATGCGGCCTTCGTCGAAGTCGATGAGGTCGGGCACGCTGATGATCTGGCCGATGCGATCGGCGCAGCCCATGTTGGTCAGCGCCTCGGCGAGGAATTCGCGGCCGGCGTCGGTCATGCCTTTTTGCACCAGCTCGCGGTTCCATTTCTCGGCCTTCACGTCGGCGGGCAGCAAGGCGCGCAGTCCCGCCTCGATCGCGTCGTCGTCGGCCGCCTCGAAGACGATTTTTTCCACCGCGGCCGGATCGATGCCGAGGTGCAGGCAGAGGAAACGGTCGAGGCCGCGCTTGTAGTTTTTCGCGTAGCTCTTGGGCAGCGCGCCGTGCGTCTTCACGTAGGCGCACTTGGCGAGGAAGCGCGGCAGATACAGCAGGCCGGTGGCCGCGTGCGGCCGGTAGGGCGACGGCAGGCAGGTGAGCACCTCGCCGGTGGAGCCGGGGATGGGTTTGGAAGACATGGCGCGACTGCACCGCAGAGCGGCGCGATTGGAAACGCAATTTTGCACCGGGTCGCGCGAACTCCGGGCGGACTTGCGCCGCGCGGGTTGCCGGTTTGGCTGCATCGCATGTGGCAACGTTTCCTGACCCCGCTTGGTTGTTCGTTCATCATGCTGCTTGGCGGTCCGGCCGCGCGGGCCGCCACCGACGCGGGCCGGCTCTACGCGCAGCTCTGCGCGTCCTGTCATGGCGACAAACTGGAGGGCGGAAGCGGATCCAGTCTGGTTGACGGCGTCTGGCGGCACGGCGCCGACGATCTGGCGTTGGCGCGCATCATCAGTCGCGGGTCGCCCGACGACGGTATGCCGGGCTTTGGCGCGGTGTTGGACGACGCGGCCGTGAGGGGCCTGGTGATCTATATCCGCGAGGCCGCCCAGCGCGCCGCCAATGCGCAGGCGAAGATCCCGGCGCCCGCGCCGGACTCGGTCGCGTCCGGCGAGCTGCACGATTATCGGTTGGAAACGGTGGCGGCGGGACTGGAGTCGCCCTGGTCGCTGGCTTGGTTGCCGGACGGGCGTCTGTTGGTCACCGAGCGTCCGGGGCGGTTGCGCGTCGTCGGTCCGGATGGATTGGAGTCCGAGGCCGTGCGCGGCACGCCGGCGGTCTGGGCGCGGGGGCAGGGCGGTTTGCTCGCGGTCGGCGTGCATCCGGATCATGCCGACAACGGTTGGATTTATCTCGGCTTCAGTGATCCCGGCGAGGACGGCGTCGCGATGACCGCCATCGTGCGCGGCCGGTTGCGCGACGGCGCGTGGGTGGACGAGGAGGAGGTCTATCGCGCTCCGCCCGCCCTCTACCGCAAGGGCGGCGTGCACTTTGGCACCCGGCTGGTTTTGCAGGACGGTTATCTTTTCTTCTCGATCGGAGACCGCGGCGCCCAGCAGCAGGCCCAGGATCTGGCCCGCCCCAATGGCAAAATCCACCGCATCCACGACGACGGCCGCGTGCCGGCCGACAATCCCCATGTCGCCACTCCCGGCGCGCTGCCCACGATCTGGAGCCACGGCAACCGCAACCCCCAGGGCATCGCGCTCCATCCCGTCACCGGCGATCTTTGGTCCACCGAGCACGGCCCGCGCGGCGGCGACGAGCTCAATCGCATCCAGCCCGGCCGCAACTACGGCTGGCCGATCGTCACCCACGGCATGAATTACAACGGCACGCCCATCACCGCCGAAACCGCCCGCGAAGGCATGGAGTCGCCGGTCATTCACTGGACACCCTCGCTCGCCGTCTGCGGCATCAATTTCTACACGGGCAACCGTTTCCCGGCTTGGAAAAACCACCTCTTCGTCACCTCGCTGGCGGCTCAGGAACTGCGCCGCGTCGTCATCGACGACCAAAACCAAGTCGCCCACCAGGAGGTCGTCTTCAAGGGCATCGGCCGCATCCGCGACGTCGCCACCGGCCCCGACGGCCTGCTCTACGTCGCCCTCGAACAACCCGGCCGCGTGCTGCGCCTCATTCCCGTCAAGTGACGAGCCCCGTGGTGTCGAGGTTGGGAATGGGTCCGTTTTGGCCCGCTTCATAGGCCTGATTGTATTTGCAATTACCTAGTGCTTAATAGGTTTTGATTAAAATAGGTATTTAACCCTATCTGGCGGCGTAATGCTGCCGACCCGCCGTCAAGTTGCCCGCGCCTCCTCCGGACTTTTTCGGTGTGCGGCGGCATTGGGCTCGTTCGGTTTGGTCATCGTCGGGCTCGCCGGCGCGTCCGCGTTGCGCGCCCAGACCATCGCGATCACGGACCTCGGCACCACGTTCAACCCGATCACCACGGGTCATGGCAGCCTGATGCAGGATCCGATGAACGATCAGCAGACCGGTCACAAATCGGCGGACTTTGTCGGTTCAAGCACCTCCGTGGGTTTCCAGATGAAGCTCGGCGCCTTCGCGGACGGCGTTGAGATGATGATGTTTCGGTTTACGTTTCAGGAATATCGCGCGCAGGGGTTCCAGGCCAACCTGCGACTCGGCATCGACGCCGACGGTGACGGCGCGGTTGATCTCTATTTCGGTCCGAGCACGAGCGGAAATCCTCAAGGCATCTTTTTCCAAGACCCCACCGGCGGACTCAACGTCTCCCCCAGCACGACGTCGCTGACCAAGGACTACGGTGGCATCAATCTGGTGACCACCGGGGCCAACGCCAACTTCAGCTACGTCGATACCGGTGTCGCCGGAGCCGCCGGTGAGCTCACCTTCGCGCTGCCCTTCGAGACGCTGGCCTCCACTCTGTTCGCCCAGACCGGGATCGTCATCACGCCGGAGTCCTTTGTGCGCTTCGTCGCCTTCACCTCCACTCAGTCCAGTTCGATCAACCGCGACATCTACGGCCTCGACGGCGGTCTCTCCAGCACCGTGCGTTTCGACGCCCCCGGCGGCGGTTTCAGTGATTATCTCGACGGCTCCGGCAACCCCGTGCCCGAGCTCTCCAGTTTTGTTTACGCCGCCGGATTGCTCGTCGCCGGCATCGGTTTGCATCGCCGCCGCCGTCGGCCGCAGCGCCGCCCGCACGGCCACGTCTGATGCCCCTGTTTCGCGGCTGGACCGATTACCTCCGCCTCCCGTGGGCGCACCTGGAGTGGAACCTGCGCAAATCCCTTTGGCAGCGCCGCGGGCGTTCCGGTCCCTGCCCTTGCCTTAATCCCAGCGATCCGCACGGCCCGGCCCGCGCGCGCTGCGACGCGATCATTCATTGGCATCAACCGGCGCGCTTCCAACGCGTCTGCCCGCTGCTCGTCAAGGCCGAGGGCGAGTGGCGCTGCGCCGGCGGTCGCGACGGCGTGCGCCCCTACTGGACGCGCGCCCTGCGGTTTCACGGCGCATTGCTGTGCGGCCTCGGCCTGATCGCGCTCCTTTCGCTCCACGGGCTGCTGTATCTGGGCGGCGCGCGCGACATCAGCCCGCTCGATTTTGCGACGCCCTCCGGCTGGTCCCGGATTCAAACCGCCCGCGCCGACGCCTTTCGCCGGCAAGCCCTGCAAGCCTTCGCCGACGGTCGCTATCCGGAGATGATGCTCGCCCTCAGCACCGCCGAGGACCTCTCCCCGCACGGCGACCTCGACACCCGGCTGCTGCTCCTGCGCCTCGCGGAACAACGCCGCCACTTCGATCTCGCGGACCGTCTCCACGCCAACCTCCAAAACCAACACCCCGACGCCCTCGCCGCCATCGACATCGTCCGGCACGACAGCCTGCTCATTTCCGGTCGCTGGCCCGCGCTGGCCCGCCTCGCGCTCACCCGCCTCGAACCCGGCCGGCCGGACTCCGGCCCCTGGCTGCGCACGTTGGCCCTGACGGTTCGCCACATCGCCGACCGCGCCGATTTCCCGCGCCTGCACGCCACCGAAATCAGCCGCCTGCCGCCCGACTGGATTCAACTGATCCGCTACCTGTGCGCCGACGATCCCGCCGGACTCGACTTCGTCAACGTCACCGCCGACTCGACGCTGCACGCGACGATCGCCCTCGAACACGCCACCCGCATCGGCGATGCCGTCACCGCGGCCGCCGCCATCGGACAACTGGCCTCCCGTCCCGAGCCCTTCCGCGACCTGCGCCACCAGACCCTCGTCCGGCTTCGCTTTCAATCGCCGCTCCGCTCGCACGCCCCCCTGCGCGCCGAACTCGTTGACCTCGCCGCCACCAGCCCGGCCCGGCTTCAACGCCTGCTCGCCGACGCCCTCCTGACCGGCGACGCCGAGTGGCTCGACATCATCGCCCGCCGCCTGCCCGACGCGCTCCCCGCGTCGCTGGCCGGCGACCTCTGGTTCGCCGCCGCCCTGCTTGACCGGCCCGCCCTGCGCGTCCGCGCCGAGACCCGGCTGATCGCGACCGGACACGTTGCCCCCGACTACTTCGAGCTCGCCGCCCGACGCGAACCCGGTGCCGCCGACTGGATGCAATGGCTCACCCTTGTCCCCTGCTCGCGCGACATGCTCCTC
>Ga0079224_100008109_pt1 | contig 14183 bp, 21 predicted proteins | sample Stecom2015_FD_80414 | JGI IMG/M metagenome (GOLD analysis project Ga0079224, IMG submission 80414) | Agricultural soil microbial communities from Utah to study Nitrogen management - Steer compost 2015 | ecosystem: Environmental > Terrestrial > Soil > Agricultural land | place: USA: Utah...
GGGAATGTCTGTTTTCTTTGCCTTAGGCGCTCGCATGTGATACGGTTCCTGTGTTGATTTGCCTAGACTGTAGACACAGAAACTGCGCATTTCAAGTCCTCTCGCACCGCAGCACAAGGAACAGTAAAATGACCGGCCCCGTATTCCCTGAATGAAAAACCCCGGAGCCGTTAAGCATCCGGGGTTACGGGTCAGGCGTCAACGTTCTCATTTGCCGGTCTCGCAGCTTTAAAGCGTTTATCCATTTTACCTTTCCGGGTAACACGGACAGGCGCTTTGAACGATGCCGGGGTCGTGAGCTTCTTCAGCTCAGCCATCTGCTTGGCGGCTTTTTCCGCAGGAGTGCGTTTCCGCTTCTGTTCAACCTTCCGGGATTTCCGGATAGTTGGTTTCTTGGCCTTGGCCGGCTTGGCTTTCGGCGTTGCGACGATTTCCACAATGTTCGTTTCGACGGACATCTTAGGATGTGCGGCAGTTCGAACATTACTCGCCAGCGCCAGATACATGAACAGCGTGGCGGCGATATCGAGTACGACGGCCATGAATATGGGGAGAGCCTTGCTGACTGTCGCGGTGTCAGCCTGGATTACCCATCCGATGGTGTCAGCCTGGGCGTCGGATGTTGCAGGTTTCCCTGCGGAGACGATGGCCTGATATTTGTCGGCCTTCGCCTGCGTCTCGCTGAACTGGTCGCAGAATGCGACCGATTGCTCTACAGTCACGTCCGTACAGCCCTTGGTGCTTTCCCACCGGCGATTGCCCTTCATGGCTGTAAGGCGCTCTGTGGCCTGCTGGTAGCCTGTCTGAGCGGCATTGTAGGCGGCGATGGTATTCTGCTTGCCGCCGACTGTTTCAGTCCTGTGCGTGGCTGTGTAGCCGATAGCGTTGGCGAGCACAAAACCAGTGCACAGGAGCCATCCGGCGCGCGCCAGCAAACTGCGCGACAGTGGCAGGATGAACCAAGATCCGATCACGACGGCTGCGAACGCAGCGCCGAACATATCGCCGTCGATACCCGGAGCAAGGCTTTGGCCGTTTCGAAATGCGCTGAGAGTGCAGTAAGCTCCGACAGCGCAACCGCACAGCCCGATTGCCAGACGGGCGACGGCTGTGGTAATCTTCATGCGTGATTTCCTTTGCTAAGAGGGTTTGTCACAAATGGCTCGGCGGAGTTCACAGCTCTAGCCGGGCCGGTTTCGGGCCTGTGCCCGCGATGGTCAGCGCCAACATGACGCTGACCGGAGAATTCAGCAGTTCCGATAGGCTCGGTGAGCAATCTCTTCCATTTCCTTTCGCACGGGATCGGAGGGCTTCTCACTGAGTCTCTTCCACGACTCCAGCCAGATGAGCCGGAGCGCTTCTTTCACAGATTCTGCATTCATGGTTTCCTCCGTTGCTGACCATCGGAGGCACAGGATATGCGGGTTTCAATTGTCAAAGAGCGGAGTACAATGGGGGATATTAGCGCGGATAATGCGCTTTGTCAACGGGCTGAGGCGCAATAAATGCGCTATTCGATCACTTTTTCGTGATCATTCAGGCCAAGGCGACAGCGGTTGCCCCTTGGCGATCATGTCCATGACGACACGATCGGTGTATGATGGCTTCACGGCGACGTGGGTCTTTGGGTCGATCTGTTCGTAAGACTGGATTGTGCGGCGCTTCTTGCCGAGCAGGTCGGCGGCTTGTTCCTGAGTAATGCCGAGCATCGCTCGCCACCGTGCGAAATTTGTGGACGCCGTTTCGATCTTGTTTGCGCGTTTCCTGCTCATGTGCTACACATAAGGCACAGGAACAGCGCATGTCAAGAGGGTGAAATGAGCACGCCAGATACGGAAGGTCTACGCAAAGCAGCGCGCCGCATATTCTGGGAAGCGAAGCAGCTTGATGAAAAGGCTGCTGCGTCTAAGGCTGAGCCTGATGGGATACCGGAGAAATTCTTCGAGTACCTGTCAAGTTATGAGGGCATGGCTTCGGAAGTTGTTTCGAAAATTTTGCGTGACATTCGCCTCGAACTTGATCCGGAAGGCAAGTCTAATTTTCTTGACGGTGTCATCTGGGGTATGACGGCCGCAAACATAACACGCTTTCTGAATGTAATTCAGCCTGAAAGCGACGCGGCAAAACAGTGCCATAAGCATTGGCTTGGAATTCTTGCGTGCGCAATTGTAGCTCATAGCGGATCAGAAATCCACGAGATTTGGAAGAAGACTACGCTCGTGCCTCCTGAAATGTACTTGGCTGCTCTCAAGGTAAAGAACGAACGCGACGAACCGGCCACGAAGAGCGCATCGCTCGAAAGTAATCAAGATGGCGGGAGTGTGAGATGAGCGACGATTGTGCTGGCGACAAAGCAGACGAGGCCATCGCATCAGCACTGCTGTGCACTGGCGATGAAGCTATTGAGATTCCAATATCGCTTTGGTCGAAAGAAGAGATCGACGAGCTTTACGAGAAGCTGCCTGACACTCTGCGAATTAATCCAGAAGGCAGGATGCCGGGTTGCGCTCGAATTGAGCGACGCGCTCCGTCTCAAGGTAAAGGAACTGACCGGTGAGTGAGAAGGCCAAAAGAAAGAAAGGCCAGCCGACAAAATACACATCGGATATCGCTGCAGAAATATGCGAGATGATCGCGGAAGGAATGAGCTTTAAGGAGATTTATTCCCTGCCTCACATGCCGCGCAGATCCACAGTCTATGGTTGGCTGGCTACTCATAAAGAATTCTCAGACTTATATGCGCGCGCGCAAGAAGATCGAGCAGAAGTACTCGCCGATCAACTCCTTGATATCGCAGACGATGCTAGCCTTGATCCAAATGACCGAAAGGTTCGCCTGGACACGCGCAAGTGGATTGCCTCGCGGCTGAAGCCGGGAAAATACGGCGATCGCGTCATCAACTCTGGCGACAAGGATAATCCCGTTATTCACAAGGTGACATTTGAAGTCGTCAAACCTGAAGATCCAAGTAGCGGAGGCGTTTGAGCCTTTTCTGGCTCCGGCTCGTTACAAGGCGGCATTCGGCGGCCGCGGATCTTCCAAGTCACACAGCTTTGCTGCGCTGATGGTGGCTTATGCGGTGCGCAAGCAGGGATTTCGCGGACTGTGCGTCCGTGAAGTGCAAAAGAGCCTGAAGGACTCGGCCAAGCGCCTGATCGAGGACAAGATCAGAGATTTCGGCGTCGGTTCGATGTTCAATCCGATCACGAGCGAGATCAAGACGCCTGGCAATGGCGTGGTCGCCTTCGTCGGCATGCAGGACCACACGGCTGATTCGATCAAGTCCTATGAGGGCTTTGACGTCGCCTGGGTTGAAGAAGCGCAGACGATGAGTTCGCGTTCTCTGGAGTTGCTCCGTCCGACAATTCGCGCGCCTGGCTCCGAACTTTGGTTCTCGTGGAACCCGCGCAGCGCTGATGATCCGGTCGATAGGTTCTTCCGCGGTCTCACGCCGCCGAACAATTCGATTATCCGCAAGATCAACTATACGGATAATCCGTGGTTTCCGGACGAGCTGGAGAACGAGCGGCAGCACGATATCCGCACCAGTCCTGAGCGCGCGGCGCATATATGGCTCGGTGAGTATGAGCCTATGGTTGTCGGCGCCATATGGAACCGGCAGAACATCCATTCCTATCGGCGATCAGAGATCCCGCCAGATCTTGAGCGCATCGTCGTTGCTGTCGATCACGCGATAAGTGCCGAAGAACACTCAGATGAGCACGGCATTATCTGCGCCGGCCGCAGCCCTGACAAGCGCGCCTATGTCCTTGAAGACGCCACGATGAAGGGCACGCCGCGCCAATGGGCAGAGCGCGCCATTGCAACATATGACCGCTTCGACGCTGATGCCATCGTGGTTGAGCGCAACCAGGGCGGCGACCTGATCCGCCACACCCTGCGCACAATCCGCCCAAACATCCCGATTGTGGAGGTTGTGGCGACGAAAGGCAAGCACGTCAGGGCGGAGCCGATCGCATCCATGTACGGCATTGGGCAGGTCAGCCACGTCGGCACATTCGAGCGGCTGGAAAACGAAATGTGCCAGATGACCGCGGCAGGCTTCGAGGGATCAGGCTCTCCAAACCGCTGCGATGCTCTGGTCTGGGCGATCACTGAGCTTATGCCACAAATGGTCCGCCATGGAAAACGCAGAGAAACGCAAGTCGAAAACTGCGCCAGCTACGACGCTTTCTGACGCTGAACGCGCCAACGGCTGGACGCAAGCTGCTCTTAACGAGCACCTCCAACAAACCATCGCAGCAGAGCACGCACAACTCATGAACAGATTGTTTCCTGAGCGGCCGCCTCTGCGTGTTGAGAGCGTTGAGTCTTTCGACCCGCACAACTGGTGACGGGCCGGACCTTAACTCACCGGGACAAAACAGACCCGACCTTGACATGCCATCTGCATGAATAGACCACTTTGCTAGCAGGATCAACCTTTAATGAGCATATTTGGCGGCGGCGACATGCCGAAGTTTCCCAAGCCCACGCCGGTTGCGCCTCGGCTTTCGGATACGCAGTTGAAATCCAAGGACGAGATGAACAAGACCAAGGCCAGGCAAGGCATCGAAGACCAGATTTTGAGCCTTGGCCGGAAGAAGAACCAGCCCGGCATGTCCTCCTTGCTCGGCCGCGCACCCAATGAAGCAGCCAATCGGGCCGCCGCATAATGTCTGATGTCCTTGATCTCCTCGATCTTTCCAAGCGAATGGATCGAAGGAAGCAGCCCTGGCTGGAATACTGGCAGCAGCTCGGCGACATTCTCCTCCCGAACAAGGCGGATTTCTCGCGGGCGGCGCGCAAGGCGCGGGCACGGACCGACATCATCTATGATGGCACACCGCGCCTCGCCGCGCAATCGCTTGCCAACACCATCGGCGGCCTGCTCATGCCGAAGACCAGCCGATGGTTCTGGCTGACGGTCGACGATCCCGAAGTCGCCGAGATTGATGAGGTCAAGTTCTGGCTTGACGACACGGTCGAGCGCATGTGGTCAGCGATCTATCGTAAGGGCGCGCGCTTCATGCAACGGACAGCCGAGGTCGACATGTCGATCACGGTGTTTGGTACTGGCGCGCTGTTCGTCGGTGAAGACAGCAACATGTCCGGCCTGACGTTCAAGGCGTATCATCTCAACGCTTACGCATTCGAGGAGAATGCTGACGGCCAGATCGACCGCTTCAAGTTTGACGACATGCTCAATCCCCGGCAGGCCATCGCCAAATGGGGCGAAGAGGCCCTGCATCCGGAAGTGCTCAAGCTCGCGCGTGACACCAAGAAGGCTGACGAGGAACTCTGCTTCACGCAGATCATCCTGCCGGCAGACGATTATGACGCCAAGCGTCTCGATGCGCGCGGGATGCCGTTCAAGAGCTGCGTCATCGACGTCAAGCACGAGCATGAAATCAAGCGCTCCGGCTTTCACGAGTTCCCGGTGGCTGTGCCGCGGTGGGAAACGGCGCCTGATGAGATTTACGGCCGCTCGCCCGGCATGATGGCATTGCCTGACAGCAAGACGCTGCAGGCGATGGGCAAGACGTTGCTGATTGCAGGCCAGAAGGCTGTCGACCCGCCGACATGGGCTTACAACGACGCGGTGATTTCACCGATCCGCACCTATCCTGGCGGACACATCACGCTCGATTCCAGTTCAGCCATTGGCACATCGGGCGGCGCACCGATCGGCGTGCTCGACATGGGCAAGAACATGCCGCTCGGCCTCGACATGCAGCAGGCTGTTCGCCAGCAGGTAGAGGCGGCGTTCTTCAAGAACCTGTTCACGCTGCCCGATGACACCAGGCTGCGCACGGCAACGGAAATCCTTGCCCGCAAGGAAGAGTATCAGCGCACGGTCGGCCCGGTCTTTGCCCGCATCGAGGCGGATTACCCAGCGTTCATTGTCGAGCGCGTCTTCAATGTGATGCACCGCGCGAACCAGTTCCTGCCGTTCCCCGATGTTGGCGTGGATTCCGACGTCAAGCTGCGCTTCGAATATCTCTCGCCGATCCAGCAGGCGCGCCGTCAGGCTGAACTCGCCGCATTCGGCCAGAGCCTTGAGGTATTGCGCCCGCTCGCTGAACTGAAACCCGAAGTCATGGACAATTTCGACGAGGACGAGATCGCGCGGGATCTGCCGATGGCCGGTGGGTTTACGCTGGACTGGTTGCGTCCGAAAGCAGAAGTGGAGGAAATGCGTGCACAACGTGCTCAAGCCGCGCAGGCAGCACAGGCCATCGAAGCGGCCAAACCCGTCGCCGGAGCCATCAAGGACGTGGCCTCCGCAGGAGACATTGCTGCAAATCAGGGCGCTGTATGACGCTCTGCCGGCCGTCAGGGCCACACGAGACGGCCCTTACACCTTCGACGATGAGCAGCGCGACTTCTGGGCTTGCTTCAATACCGATGCCGGACGCCGCGTGCTCGCCCGCATAGCCCAAGTGTGCGATCCGACGCCGATCGGGCCGCGAGATGCGAACGATGCCGGTCTGATGGCCTTCCTGGCCGGTCAGCGCTGGGTCATGCATGAGATCAACCGATGCCTGGCCGGACGCGGCGAACGAGTGCCGCAGGCTGCGCCGATTAGTGATGAGGACCAATGAGCGAAGCAGTAGCAACTGAAACTACCACCGAAACGACCGAGACAGAAGCCGCGGCCACTGAGACGAAGGCAGCGGAAACCACTGCGGCGACCGAGACCACGACCGAAGCGCCTGCCTTCGACTACGGCAAATGGGCCGAGGGCCTGACCGACGAAGGCAAGAAGGATTACGCCAAGCGCTTCAAGAGCCTCGATGAGGTCATCGACGGCGCGCTCGCGATGCGCAAGGATGTCTCCAGCCGGATCAAGGTTCCCGGCGAGAACGCTACCCCAGAGGAAAAGGCCGCATTCAACAAGGCCATCGGCGCGAGCGACAATGTAGAAGACTACAAGGTCGCCACGCCTGAGAACTACGAACTCGGCGAGGCGCAGACGGCGCTTGTCGGTCTCATGAAGCAGAAGGCCGCCGAAGCTGGCGTTCCGGTCAGCGCGTTCGAGAATTTCACCAAGACCTATTTCGAGGCCGAAGTCGCCATCAAGGAAAAGATCGAGGGCGAGGTCAAGTCTTACCGCGAGGAAACCGAGAAGACGCTGCGCAAGGAGCACGGCAAGGATTACGACCGCCGTCTCGCCGCCGGCAATGCGCTGCTCGACAAGTTGGACAAGTCCGGCGAGGTCCGCGCGTTCCTCAACGACAATATCCAGTGGAACGGCGTCGCCATGAAAGCCGGCGATCACCCGGCCTTGATGAGCGTGATTGCCGAACTTGGCCTGCGTATGGCCGAAGACGGCGCGCCGCTGATCGTGACGCAGGACGAGCGCTCGTCCATCCACGAGAAGATCAACGAAATCCGGAAGAACAACCCAGTCCCGTATTCACAGGCTGTCAACCGGCAGCTTGAAGAGCTTTACGCAAAGCTCGGCTAGAATTCCCGCAAGGGAATATGGCGGCTTCCCTTAACCGGCCCCGCCATTTCATCACAAAGCACACACGACGCCCCGGCCAAGGTCATAAAGGCGAGCCCCGAAAGGCTTCCTCGCCCACAGCCGAAGCTGGCTTCCCGAGTGCTGGGCTCAATCACAACCTTCATTGGAGGCTGAGATGAGCACATCTCTACCTAACAGCTTCATCCGCCAATACGAAGCGGATGTGCATGACGTCTTCCAGAGGGAAGGCGGCTATCTGCGCCCGGCAGTTCGCATGAAAATGGGCGTTGTCGGCAAATCTACCACGTTCCAGAAAATCGGCAAAGGCATCGCGACGACGAAAGCGCGTCATGGTGTCGTAACGCCGATGAACCAGGACCACACGGCGATCGAATGCCTCATCGAGGACTTCTACGCCCCTGACTGGGTCGACAAGCTCGACGAAGCCAAGACCAACATCGACGAGCGTGCAGCTATCGCACGCGGCGGTGCCTGGGCAATCGGCCGCAAGGTCGATGAGCAGATCCTCACGGTCCTCGACACGACCACGGAAGCAACCGTCACTATCACGGTGACCTCCCGTGCGACGATCCGCGCTTCGTTCGCGGCATTCGTCGAGGCGGCCTGGGACAACGACGTGCCCAACGATGGCATGGTGTTCGGCGCTCTCACGCCGCGCGCATGGTCGCAGTTGTCGCTGCTGGATGAGTTTTCCAGTTCTGACTTCGTTGACATGAACGGCCGTCCCTATACGACCGGCATGCCGACTGGCGGCAAGTTCAAGGAGTGGAACGGCGTCAAGTGGCTGATGCACACCGGGCTTCCCGGCAAGGGCACCGCCACTGCGGCGAACTTTGTCTGGCACAAGAACTCCATTGGCTATGCCTCTGGCGCTCATGCCAACAACAACGCCGAGAACGATGCCGTTCGTGCTGACATCTGGTGGTCTGGCGAACGCCAGGCGCATCTGGTCACACACTGCATGTCCGGTGGCGCAGCTCTGATCGACACCACTGGTGTCATTCAGGGCACCATCGACGACACCGCTGCAATCGCAACCAGCTAAGAGGAGGGCTGAACCATGGCATTCAAGGCAAAGTCCACTTCGGGGGTGCTTGATTACAACAAGCGCTATTTCTTCCATGTTGCCACTCTCGGCAACGGGCTCAACGAGTTCCGGTACGTCACGCCGGATGCGCCCGGCGTATGGGAGGTCTCTGGGTATTTCGATGACGACGAGCTTCGGGCTGTCCTGAAGCCCGGCGACAAGATCGAGGTTATCCAGGTGGCTGCGATCAGTGACGAGCGGAGCATCGAGGCAGATATTGCCGCAGGCTTCGTGGATGTGAACATCACCTATGTCGTCACCAGTGACGGCAGCGGGATCAATGTTTCGCCAGCCGCGATTGCAGGCTCCATCGAGTACACGCTGCCGTAAGCGTGACGAAACACATCGACTGGTGGGATGGGCGGAGCAATCTGCCCATCCTGCACGAAACCGTCAGGCAGTCCGCGCCGGGCTATCCCTATCGCCACTCCGGCAGCGTTGTCATCTGTGGATTCGGCGAGACTTTGTTTGACGATCTGGCACGTGTTGCTAAGATAAAACCTGATCTTCCAACGATCGGCGTGAACAAGGTCAGCGCTTACGTGAAGTGTTTCGCCATCTATTCATTTCACTATGATCAGGCTCATCTTGGAATCTGGGTGGAATGGCAGAAGAAGAAGTTCGGCGATGGTTTTACAGTTCACGCGCCGGGCAACAAGGAGTTCCTGCCGCACAATCAGCGGAACTATCCTTACGTGGATTATTTCTGGCATGCAAGCGCGTCCCGCGGCTCGTCAGCATGGTGCGCAGTCCGCATGGCGAAGATGATGGGATTTGAAGAGATCATCCTTTGCGGCGTGCCGATGCAGCGTTTGCCCTACGCGAACAAGCAGCCTGCATGGTATTTCCAGTCTGGCCGCACCAATGCGCTGGACCAGTTCAAGAAGGCAATCGCCGAGGATACGGCGCATCATCCTGGGGTCTGCTCGATGAGCGGCTGGACCAGAGAAATACTTGGAGCACCCGCGTGGGCTTGAATATAGGAATGCCGATTGAGGTGTCCGTCTGGCTGACCGGCCGCGAGACGCCGAACCAGATCGACGCCTTCAAGAAGGACTGCGCCGAAGAGGTCACGGCCTTCGGTGTCATGAATAACGTGGTGATGGGCGCGCCGGTGTTCACCGAGAAGCGCCCCGGCGAAGACAGAGTTCCGCAAGTGCCGCTGCATATTCACGGCCCCGATGTCCGCATGCTGATCTGCGAAGCGCTCGTCGTCGCTGAGCGCACCATGATCGTCAAGAGTTCAGGCTTCGTGCAGGATCTCGATCTCGTGGATCTGGCGAAACTGCGCGAGATCACCCGCCGAGCGCATCAGAAGGCGCGGCCGATCGAAATGCCGCTGACCGATGTGCAGTGCGATGCGATCATCGAAGAACTTGGCCCAACGGCAGCGTTGAGAACGCTTGGCGCGGATATGGGCACGGAGGCGCTGAACTGATGCCGACCCGTGAACAGTATGACGCCGCGTTCGAGCGCGAGCGCCGCAATGTATATCCCGTCATCAACGAGTTTGAAGCTCGCCTCGGCTTTGCCGTCGGCCGTGAGCGCCTTGAAGCAGCAGCGCGCGTGCTGGCGTGTCCGGTGAAGAAGAACCCGCCGAATTGGATGCACGGGCGTGTGATCTATGCGCTTGGACGCAAATACCTAACTGAGAACGCCAGCGGCACCGCTTGGCTGGACATAGGATCTGCAAAGAGCTTCAGCGCCTGTGTGATGTCATGGGCAATAGATGATGCTGGGCGCGATGGCATTATCCAGTCTATCGACATCATCGATCCGAACAGCAGAGAGCCGCGCAACTCAGTTGAAGATGGCAAAACCATCGATGAGTTCGCCGCGCCATTTCGGGCGGCAGGTGTTCCGATTGTTTTCGAGATCGCAGGGCAGCATCGGGCGGATAGCTACCGCATCGGCTTCGCCTTCATCGACGGCTCCCACACCTATGATGGCGTGAAATCTGACATCAGCGTCGTGACGCCACGCCAGCAATCCGGTGACATCATCCTGTTTGACGACGTCAACAAAGAGCAGGTCAACCTCGCCGTTCGCGAGATGGCCGGCTATGACATCGAATATCTCCGCCTGCTGCCACAGCGGGCCTATGCGATCGCAACCAAGAAGTGAAAGAAAAGCCTGTTTCCGTCCGACGTGACGGCGACCTCTACCGCGTCAAGGTAGGATGCGAGATCATCTTCGCTGCGGCTCAGTCACGCATACGCAATTACCGTTTCGGCGTCTACAAGCGATTGCTGAAGCTGGCGAAGTGCTACGGCGTCGACGATCTGGCCTGCCACTTCCGCGGCGAGACCATCTTCGATGTCGGCGCAAATGTCGGAGAGTTCGCGCTTTATGCCGCCCTGCATGGCGCGAATGTGTCGGCCTTCGAGCCGGATCCGCTCGCATTCGCCGCATTGGCTCGCAATTCCAGGCTGAAAGCCTTCTCGGCTCATCCGATAGCGCTATGGAACGCCAACGGCGCTGCAACGCTCAGCCTCGCCACCGAAAGCGCAGACAGCAGCCTACTCCTGCAGGGATCGCATGCCACCGTCCGCGTCAAGACCAGGCGCCTCGATACGGTGATGGAAGGCGTCGACAGGCTCTATCTGCTCAAGGCCGATGTCGAAGGCGCAGAGCCCGAGCTGCTCGAAGGCGCAGGCAAGGCGCTCAAGCGGATCGCATGGATATCGATCGACTGCGGACCCGAGCGCCACGGTGAACGCACCGTCGACGCCTGCACCAAGCTCTTGAAGAAGCGCTTCCACATCAAACAACTGGAGCAGAAACGTTGCATTCTCTTATGCAAGGCAAAGTGGCTTCCCGATTCAAGCAGCCCCGCATGTCCTTCGGACGCCGCGTGAGTGTGCCGGGATGTGATGATGCGCCTGTCGTATCGGTGGCAATGGCGAATGCGTACAAGCCTGTCACGCTGATCTATCCGTACTATGAAAACCCGGACATGCTGAAACGCCAGATCGAGCACTGGCGCGGACTTCCGGTCACATATCGAGAATGCCTCTCGGCGATTATCGTGGATGACGGTTCGCCGGATGTGCCCGCGGTGCAGGTTCTTGCCGATGAGGCCATGCCGTTCCCGGTCAAGCTGTTCCGCATTGAGGTCGACGTCCGGTGGAACTGGATCGCAGCGCGCAATCTGGCGATGAGCAAGGCGAGCGGCTGGTGCATTCTGACCGACATCGACCACGTGGTCCCGGAGGGCACGATCTACGCCTGTCTGCATGGCGACCATGATCCCGATACGATCTACCGCTTCATGCGCAAGGAGCATACCGGAGATCCCGTCCATCCGCATCCGAACTCATGGATGATGACGGCGGACATGTTCTGGCGGGTCGGTGGGTACGATGAAGCGTTCTCTGGACACTATGGCACGGATGGCGAGTACCGCCGGCGCTGCGTCGGCACGGCTCCGATACGCATCCTGAGCAATCATCTTGTGCGTTACGAGCGCGTTGGGGACTCCTCCACAGTACGCTATTTGCGCAAGCAGCCGGAAGACGCCGCAGTAGGGCGGATCATTGCAGCGCGCGGGACGGACTGGAAGCCGAAGGTGTTGACCTATCCGTTTCATGAGGTTGCGCTTTGAAGCCGCTGACCATCGTGACATGGCTCTGGTCGGGAGCCACAATGGGCACGGATCGCGTGACCTATGTCGCCGATCACGTGAACCGCCTCAACAACATGCTGTCGCGACATCTCACCTTGCCGCATGAGGTCGTCTGCGTCACCGATATGCCGGATGGCATCGACAGTTCCATCCGCATCGTGCCGCTATGGCCGGATCTTTGCCAGTATGGCCGGTGCTATCGCAGGCTGAAGGTCTTTGACCCGGCAATGGCCGAGGTGCTAGGGCCGCGCATCGTCTCGATTGACCTCGATACGGTGATCACCGGCAACATCGATCATCTGTTTGATCGACCGGAGCCGTTCGTGATCTGGGGCGATCGCTCCGTTTCTGACATTGCCAAGAAAACCGCCTATTGCGGCTCTCTCTTCATGCTGGATATCGGCTACCGGCCGGACATCTTCTTCGACTTTGACCCGCAGGAAGCATTGAGCCTTCGGGCGACCGAGGGGCTCATCGGCTCCGATCAGGCGATCATGTCGCACAAGATCAAGGGCGCACCGACCTGGAAGAAGAATGACGGCGTCTATTCCTTCCGCCTCGACATCATGTGCACGTTCAGCAAGGCAATCGGCGGATTCGGAAACCGGACCAAGGTGGCGCGCAAGCTCCGCAATGGGGATTTGCCGCCGGCCGCGCGCATTGTGTTCTTCCACGGCACCCACGACCCGAGCCAAACGCATTTGCATGTCCAGCACCGCTGGATTGCCGTTCACTGGAGATAACATGGCTTACCGCATCAAATCCGGCGACATCAGCGCCGCCTCGTCCTCACCCTTCATGACCACGCATGCCGCGCGTTGCACGGTGGCACTCGTCGACGCACTGGCGAGCGAGGAACTGTTCATGACCGTGCGCAACAATCTTCGCCCCGGCGATCAGGTCACGCTCTGCCGCTACAGTTCCGGCGACTGGAACAAGGCTCGCATCCTCGAATATGCCACCGTCATCATCACCGAGTCCACGCCGAAAGCAGTCGAGTTCCACGTGAAAGAGCCGATCGTCGTCATCGGCGAGGCCAAGCCGGAATTGCAGGTCGTGAAGCAGGAGCCACAACTGCCGGTGCTCTCGGTCGAGCCAGATCCGAATGGCGGCTTCGTCGTCAAGGACGAGACAGGCTACGTGCACAAGCACTTCAAGATCAAAGCCCCTGCCGTCAAATACATCAACGATTACGGGCGCAAGGCCCGCGCTGAGGCCGCCTGATGGCACTGACCAAGGTTGCGCTGACCAACGTAGCCCTTGGCCGGGCGCAGTGCGGCAAGCGTGTCGTCGATTTCGACAATGACACCACTAAAGAGGCCAAGTCCGCGCGTGATGCGTTCGACCTGAAGCGCGACACGCTGCTCAGAACGCACGTCTGGAACTTCTCCAAGACGCGCGTCGAGCTTGCCAGTGTGACGCCGGACAATACGCTCGTCGGCTTCGACTATGCCTTTGCCCTGCCGAGCGACTGGTTGCGCACCATTGCCGTTTCATCGGTCGATACTGACATCGCCCGCGTCAAATACAAGATGGAAACGGTCGAGGTCTCCAGCGCCTACCAGGAAGTGATCCTCACCAACGTCGACACGCTCTATCTGCGCTATGTCCGCAAGGTGACGTCGGTCGCGCTGATGGATCCGCTGTTCCGTGAAGCCTTTGCGTGGGCAATGGCCGAACACTTCGCGCTCGATATCCGGCAGAGCACATCGCAGGCGGAATATTGCGAGAAGCAATTCCGCCGTGCGATCGCCACGGCGCGGTCGACCAACGGTATCGAAGACTGGCCGGATGAATTCCCGGTCGGTTCGTGGGTGCAGGAGCGCTTTGTCGAGGGCGACAACTGGTTCGGAGATACCTGGTCGTGAGCTATGCCGCCCCAATCCAGACGAGCGTTAATAGTGGGGAACTCTCCCCGCGCATGGTCTCGCGCGTTGATTTCGACCGCTACCGGAATGCCTGCGCCCGCGCCCGCAACA
>Ga0079224_100008112_pt1 | contig 14181 bp, 10 predicted proteins | sample Stecom2015_FD_80414 | JGI IMG/M metagenome (GOLD analysis project Ga0079224, IMG submission 80414) | Agricultural soil microbial communities from Utah to study Nitrogen management - Steer compost 2015 | ecosystem: Environmental > Terrestrial > Soil > Agricultural land | place: USA: Utah...
ATGTCGAGCGGGCGGTGCCGGAGGAGGTCCTCGCCCAGCGGCACACGATCGTGTTCACCAACTCCCGCGGCCAGGCCGGGCGCCTCCCCGGGAAGCTGAACCGGCCGCACGCGAGGCGGGTCACGACGGAGGCGGCCGCAGGGGCCGACGGGGAGGCGGAGGAGGTCGTCGAGGTCGAGGACATCGGCCGCGCCCACCACGGCTCGATGTCCAAGGAGGTCCGGGCCGGGATCGAGGACCAGCTGAAGTCGGGGACGCTGCGCTGCGTGGTCGCGACCAGCTCCCTCGAGCTCGGCATCGACATGGGCGCGGTGGACCTGGTGCTGCAGGTCGCGGCGCCGATGTCGGTCTCGAGCCTGCTGCAGCGGGTGGGCCGGGCCGGGCACGACGTCGGCGCGGTCTCCGAGGGGTCGCTGCACCCGCTGCATGCGGTGGACGTGCTGCGCTCCGCGGTCGCGGTGCAGGAGGCGGTCGCCGGGCGGATCGAGCCGCTGACCGTGCCGCGCAACGCCCTGGACGTCCTCGCCCAGCACACCGTCTCCGCCGCCGCGATGGAGGACCTGCAGGTCGACGCCTGGTACGACCTGGTCCGCTCCGCGCACCCCTATCGGGCGCTGCCCCGCTCCGCCTTCGACCAGACCGTCGACCTGCTCGCCGGGCGCTACCCCTCCACCGACTTCTCCGAGCTGCGACCGCGGCTCGTCCACGACCGCGAGACCGGCACGCTCACCGCCCGGCCCGGCGCGCAGCGTCTCGCAGTCACCAGCGGCGGCACCATCCCCGACCGGGGCCTGTACCCCGTGCACCTGGTCGCCGCCGAGGGCGACTCCCAGCCGCGGCGCGTGGGCGAGCTCGACGAGGAGATGGTCTACGAGTCCCGCCGCGGGGACGTGATCACGCTGGGGACCAGCAGCTGGCGCATCGAGGAGATCACCGCCTCCCGCGTCACGGTCTCCCCCGCCTTCGGTCTCACCGGGCGGATCCCGTTCTGGCACGGCGACGGGGACGGGCGGCCCGCGAGCCTCGGCCGAGCGATCTCCGCCGCGCAGTCCGAGCTCGCCGCCCTCCCCCGCCCCGAGGCCGACGAACGCCTCACGGGCCTCGGCCTGGACGGGAACGCGCGCACCGTGCTGCTGGACCTGCTCGACGAGCAGCAGCAGGTCACCGGCGCCGTGCCGGGACCGGACCAGCTCGTCGTCGAGCGCTTCCTCGACGAGCTCGGGGACTGGGGCGTGGTGCTGCACTGCGCGGCCGGGCAGCGGATCACGGGGCCGTGGGCCCTCGCCGTCGGCGCCCGGGTCGAGGAGCGCTACGGCCTGGACGGCCAGGTGATGGCCGGCGACGACGGGATCGTGCTGCGCATCCCGCACGGCGAGCAGCCGCCCGGCGCGGACCTGTTCGTGTTCACGCCCGAGGAGATCGAGGAGGAGGTGCGCCGTCTCGTCGGCTCCTCCGCCCTGTTCGCCGCGAGGTTCCGGGAGTGCGCGGCCCGGGCGCTGCTGCTGCCGCGCCGTGACCCGAACCAGCGGGCGCCGCTGTGGCAGCAGCGTCAGCGCGCCGCGCACCTGCTCGAGGTGGCCAGGCCGCATCCGGACTTCCCGATCATGCTCGAGGCCGCGCGGGAGTGCCTCCAGGACGTCTACGACCTGCCGGCCCTGGTGGAGCTGATGGGGCAGGTCAGGCGGCGTCGCCTGCAGGTGCGCGAGGTCGAGACCCCCGCCCCCTCCCCCTTCGCGCGCTCGCTGCTGTTCGGCTACATGGCGCAGTTCCTGTACGACACCGATGCGCCGCTGGCCGAGCGTCGCACCGCCGCGCTGGCGCTGGACCAGTCGCTGCTGGCCGAGCTGCTGGGCACGGTGAGCCTGCGCGAGCTGCTGGATGCCGAGGTGATCGCCGAGGTCGAGCAGCGCCTGCAGGGCCTGACCGAGGAGCGGGCGCTGCGCGGGCCCGAGCAGATCGCGGACGCACTGCGCCGCCTCGGCCCCCTCACCCCCGCGCAGCTCGCCGAGCGTGCCGTGGACGGCCTCGACCTCGACGCGGCCCGCGCCGAGCTCGAGCAGTCCCGCCGCGTGATCACGGTGCGGATCGCCGGGGCGGAGCATCTCGCGGCGATCGAGGACGCCGGTCTGCTGCGCGATGCGCTCGGCACGGCGCTGCCGCCGGGGATCCCCGAGGTGCACCTGGCCGCGGTGGACCGGGCGGTCCCCCAGCTGCTCTCCCGCTGGGCGCGCGGCCGCGGCCCCTTCCTCGCCGACGCGCCGGTGCAGGCCTTCGGTCTCGCCCCGGGCGTGGCGCGCGCCGCGCTCGAGCAGCTCACCGCCGAGCGGGTCCTGTCCCAGGGCGAGTTCACGCCCGGCCGCGAAGGCGAGGAATGGGTCGAGGTCGAGGTGCTGCGCCGCATCCGCCGCGCCAGCCTCGCCGCCTCGAGGCGCGAGATCGCGCCGGTCGCGGGACCCGTCTACGCGCGCTTCCTCGGCCAGTGGCAGCACCTGGTGGGGCGCCGCGCCGGCGGCCGACGGGAGCGCGGCACGTGGACCGGGAAGGACGGGCTGCTCTCGGTCGTGGACCAGCTCGCCGGGGTGTCGCTGCCGCTGTCGGCCTGGGAGTCCCAGGTGCTGCCGGCGAGGCTGCCGGAGGTGACGCCCGCCCTGCTGGATGCCGCCTTCGCGAGCGGGGAGCTGGTGTGGACGGGGCACGGCCGCCTCGGCGCCGACGACGGCTGGATCCGTCTCCACCTCGCCGACGCCCTCCCCCTGGGGCTCGACGCCGACGCGCTCGAGGCGGCCGCCGACGCCCTTCCGGACGGTGCCCTCGCCAGCCGGATCCTCGCCCTGCTGCGCACCACCCCGGGCGCGCTGCGGCACGGCGAGATCCTCACCGCGCTGGCCGACGACGGGGAGGCGGCCCGGCCGCAGGACCTGCACGAGGCGCTGTGGGACCTCGCCTTCTCCGGCCTGGTCACTAACGACTCCTTCGAGGCGCTGCGCTCCTACGGCCGCGGGCCGGCCAAGGCGCCGTCGGCCCGCACCCCGACACGCTCGCGCAGCCTGGGACGTCGGGGCGCGGCGCGGCTCTCCGCAGCGATGATGCGCCAGGGCGCGTCCAGCCCCTCCGAGCTCGTGACCGGGCCCGTCGGCGCCGGGCGCTGGTCCGCGGTGCGGGTCGAGCCGGTCGATCCCGGCGCCCGTGCCGCGGCGCTCGCGACGCTGCTGCTGGACCGCCACGGCGTGGTCACCCGCGGGGCGATGGACGTCGAGGACGTCCCCGGCGGGTTCGCCGCGGTGTACCGGGTGCTCTCCGCCCTCGAGGAGAACGGCAGCTGTCGCCGCGGCTACTTCGTCGACGGGCTCGGCGCCTCCCAGTTCGCGCCCGCCGAGGCCGTGGACCTGCTTCGCGACCGGGACCGGGAGGCTGAGGCCGGACGCGACGCCGACGGGCCCGACGGCGGCGCGGCAGGCCCGTCGGCCGAGGCGGTCGCCGTCGCGCTCGCCGCGACCGATCCGGCGAACCCCTACGGCGCGGCGCTCCCCTGGCCGGCGCTGCCGATCGCCCCTCCCGAGGGGACCACGGCGCGGCCCGCCCGCCGCGCCGGTGCGCTCGTGCTGCTGCGGGACGGGCACGTCCAGGCCTATGTCGACAAGGGCGGGAAGCACCTGCTGTGGTGGGCGGACGAGGAGGCGACGCCCGAGGCCGCCGCCCAGCTCGTCCGCGCGATCGCCGAGGACTCCCGCCTGCCGCAGCTGCGGATCGAGCGGATCGACGGGCACGGGATCGACACCGAGCCGGTCGCGGCGATCACGGCCGCGCTCGCGGAGGCCGGCTGCTACCGCTCCCCGCGCTCGCTGCGACTGCGGGCGGGTGATCGCTGATGCCCGAGGGCGACACCGTCGCACGTCAGTGCCGGATCCTCGACCACGCGCTCGCCGGCGCCGTGCTCACCGCCTGCGACCTCCGGGTCCCGCGCGCGGCGACCGCGGACCTCGTCGGCTGGACCGTCCGCGAGGTGCGCCCGCGGGGCAAGCACCTGCTGATCCGGCTCGTCCCGCCAGTGCCCGGTGCGCCGCCGATGACCCTGCACAGCCATCTGATGATGGACGGGATCTGGCACGTGGACGGCAGGGCCCTGCGCTCGAGCGACACCAGCGCCGGGCCTCGAGACCCGTCCACGATCCGCATCGCGCTCGAGGCCCGGCACGAGGACGGGCGTGAGATGCGGGCGATCGCCTACGACGTGAAGCAGGTGAAGCTCCTGCGCACGGCCGACGAGGAGCAGCTGCTGGGCAGCCTCGGCCCGGACCTGCTCGATCCCGCCTGGGACGAGGACCCTTTCCTGCGCGAGAGAGCGCTCGCGAACCTCGCTGCCGAGCCGGAGCGACCGATCGGCCTCGCGATGCTGGACCAGCACATCATGGCCGGGATCGGGAACATCTACCGCAGCGAGCTGTGCTTCCTGCGCCGGCTCCACCCCGCCGCTCCCGTCTCCGCGGAGAAGGACCCCGGCGCGCTCGTCGACCTCGCCCATCGCCTGCTCGAGCTGAACCGGGACCGGGAGGTGCGGGTGACCACCGGCGGGATGCTCGGCCGGGACGGGGACCTGTGGGTCTACGGCCGCGGCGGGAAGCAGTGCCGCCGCTGCCGCACCCGCATCCAGCGCGACGAGCTCGCCGAACCGCGGCTCGAGGGCACCGAGGCACGGGTGCTGTGGTTCTGCCCCCGCTGCCAGGCCGGACCCGGCGCGCCGGCCCCGTCGGCGGCCCCGCGGCGTGGCCGACGTCGCTGAGACGGACTGCGTTCCTGGCCGTGGCGGCGCCGCAGCGTCGGTAGACTCGTGCGCCGTCAGCCTCCATAGCTCAATGGATAGAGCAACGGCCTTCTAATCCGTAGGTTGCAGGTTCGAGTCCTGCTGGGGGCGCTCATAGCCCCGCACCGCCTTCGAGAGGCCGCCGATGATCCTCAAGGTGCTGAGCTTCGGCGCGATCGCGCTGCTGCTCCTCCTGCGACTCGCCCGCACCCCCTTCGGCGCGCGCCTGCTGGGCGTGCCGCTGAAGGTGCTGCACATCGTCTATCTCACCGCGCTCGGGGTCGCCGGCATGCTCGCGATCCCGTACGAGCAGTGGGTACTGCTGGCTGTCGTGGTGGTCCTGCTGGTGATCAGCCTGGTAGAGGAGGTCAGGCGGCGCTCCGCGGCACTGGAGTGACCCCGCCTCCCCTGGCGGAGCGTGCCGCGGAGCCGCGGCCTCGAGGCAGGGCGCGCCCGTGCCGTCGAGCCGACCGACGGACGCGGGAGGGGTTTGGGCATGTCCCGCACCGGCAGGATCTACGTCGTCCAGGCCGAGGCGGCGCGCGCGGAGATGCTCCGTTCCCGACCGGATCCGGCTGCTGTCCGTCGCTCCGGATATCCCCCTCCGCGACACCGATTCGGCACTGCGGGCCGGGCGCCCGACGCGGTCGAGGTCAGCCGGCGGCGACCTCGACGCGGGTGGTGACGGGCGTCGGGTTCTGGAAGAGGTCCAGGACGGGGCAGTGGGCGTCGACGGCCGCGCGGAGCTCCTCGTAGCGCTCGGCGCTCTCCGGTCCCGTGAGGCGGACGCGCAGGCGCACGTCCCCGAACCCGGCCCGCACGGACTCGTCCTTGCCGAAGAGCCGCGCCGCGTCGAGGTCTCCCTCCGCGGTGACGTCGATGTCGTCGACCTGGATGCCGAGCGCGTGCGCGTAGAGCCGGTAGACCACGACCTGGCAGGAGATCAAGGCGCCGAGCGCGACCTCGACGGGGCTCGCGGCGAGATCGTCGCCCGCGAGTGCGGCGGGCTCGTCCACGGCGAACTCGTGGCGGCCGGCGCGAAGCGTGCTCGCGACGGCGCCGACGCCCTGGCCGGTGACGGTGTAGGTGAGGTGTGCGGAATCTCGGCGGGCGTCGATGCGCTCGCCCCAGGCGGTGCCCGCCGCGTCGAGGCGGTCGGCGCGGGCGGCGGCGCTGTCGGCGAGGTCGGCGACGGAGACGGAGGTCGCGGTGGTGAGGGAGACGGTGTCGGTGGTGGTGTCGGAGAGTGTCATGGCGCCACCGTAGGGACGGGCCGAGCGCTCGTCACGCCCTCCTGTCACAGGCCGTCATCCGTGCAGTCCGCCGCGTCGGGCCGACGAGAGCTCAGCGGCCGCGGTTTTGGTCCGCCAGCGCCCGGCTGTGCGCGGAGGACTCGCGGTTCCAGGTCTCCACCCAGTCCGGCAGCATGAGGTCCGCGGGCGGCTGCCCGACCAGGTCCAGCACCTCCTGCACGTCGACCGACCCGCCGGAGCTGCGCAGGAAGCGGGCGCGGACGATCGCGTCGGCGATGACGGTGTCGCCGCGGCGGAACACCTGCTCCATGTAGATCCAGCGCTCGTCGTACCCGATCACGCGGGTGGCGAGCTCGAACCTCTGCCCGAGGGTGAGAGAGCGGCGGTAGGTGATGGTCTGCCCGGCGACCACCGGGTACCAGCCGGCGTCGGTGATCCGCTTCCAGAAGCCGGAGCGGAGCATGAGGTCCATGCGGCCGAGGTCCATGATCGAGAGGTACCGGCCGTTGTTCATGTGGCGCTGCACGTCGAGGTCGGCCGGGTTCACGCGGAAGCTCGCACGAGAGGTGTCCCAGATGCCGAGCGGGGACTTCGCGCGCACTCGCAGCAGGAACAGCAGCAGGCGGAGGTACATGTTCATGGCGGATCCCTCCCGGGGCTCTCGTCGGCTCGTCGTCGACACCAGATGACCTCAGGGTAACTACCCGGGGACGGCGCGCTCGTCCCCACCCCTCCCCGGAGGCCGCCCGGGGCATCGGGCCTCGCGCTACTGTTGTCCGGTGACCTCCAGCTCCACTCGTGCCATCAACGACCGCATCATCTGGGTCGACTGCGAGATGACCGGGCTCGACAAGCAGCGTGATGCGCTGGTCGAGATCGCCGTACTCGTGACCGACGCCGATCTGAACATCCTCGGGGACGGCGTCGACGTCGTGATCAAGCCCCCGGCCGAGGCGCTGCAGGGCATGGATCCCTTCGTGGTGAACATGCACACCGTCTCCGGACTGCTCGAGGAGCTCGACGGCGGCATGACCCTCGCCGAGGCGGAGGCGCAGTGCCTCGCCTACGTCAAGGAGCACTGCCCCGAGCCGGGCAAGGCACCGCTGGCGGGCAACAGCGTCGGCACCGACCGCGTGTTCCTGGACCGCGACGTGCCCGAGTTCGCCGCCTGGCTCTCCTATCGCACCATCGATGTCTCGAGCCTGAAGGAGCTGGCCAAGCGCTGGTTCCCGCGGGTGTACTACAACATCCCCGCCAAGCACGGCGGCCACCGCGCCCTCGCCGACATCCGCGAGTCGATCCAGGAGCTGAAGTACTACCGCGAGGTGCTGCTGGTCTCCGAGCCCGGCCCCACCACCGCCCAGGCCCAGGATGCCGCGCGTCGCTTCGAGCTGCGCGAGGACGCCGAGACCGCCCCTGCCCTGCCCGCGCCCGCTCCGCACGTGCCCTGGCTGGACCGCGCCTCGCACCGCAGCTGGCTCGAGGGCGAAGCCGACGAGCTGCTCGTCTTCGGCTCCGAGTCGGTGCGGGAGGACGGCGGCTTCGCCTGGCTGGACGAGACCGGCGCCCCGGACCTCTCGCGCCCCTCCGAGCTGTGGATCACCTGCCGGATGACGCACGCCTTCGCGCTCGGCCACCTGCTGGGCCGCCCGGACTTCGGCCGCTTCGCCGACCACGGCATCGCCTCGCTGCGCGGCGTCTTCCACGACGACGAGCACGGCGGCTGGTTCGCCTCGGTCGAGGGCGGCCGCGCGGTGGACGACTCCAAGCAGGCCTACACCCACGCCTTCGTGGTCCTCGCCGCCTCCTCCGCGACCGCCGCCGGCCGGCCCGGTGCGAAGCAGCTGCTGGACGAGGCGCTCGCTGTGCTCGATGAGAAGTTCTTCGACGAGCGCTCCGGGATGAGCGTGGACACCTTCGACCGCAGTTTCTCCGAGTGCGAGGAGTACCGCGGGATCAACGCGAACATGCACACGGTCGAGGCGCTGCTGGCCGCCGCCGACGTGACCGGTGAGCGGCGCTGGCTGGACCGCGCCGTCGGCATCGCGACCCGGGCGATCGACGAGTTCGCCCGCGCCAACGACTGGGCGCTGCCCGAGCACTTCGACGTGGAGTGGTCGCCGCTGCTCGACTACAACCGCGACGAGCCCGCCCACCCCTTCCGCCCCTACGGCGCGACGATCGGGCACTGGATCGAGTGGTCCCGCCTGGTGCTCCAGGCCCGCGCGGCGCTGATCACGCTGGACGGCGAAGCGCCGGAATGGATGCTCGAGGCCGCGACCGCGCTGATGGAGAAGTCCGCCGCGGCCTTCGGGGCCGACGGGAAGCCCGGCTGGGTCTACACCGTGGACTGGGACGGCGCGCCCGTCTCCTCCGAGCGGATGCACTGGGTGGCGGCGGAGGCCGTCGCCGCGGCCGCCGTGATGCACCGGGTGACCGGGGACCGCGTCTGGGCCGAGCGCTACGAGCAGTGGTGGGAGTACATCTCCACCTATCTGCTCGATCCCGAGGAGGGCTCGTGGTTCCACGAGCTCGATGCCGACAACGAGCCGCAGGGCGTGACCTGGCCGGGCAAGCCCGACATCTACCACGCGCTGCAGTGCGTGCTGATCCCGCGCCTGCCCCTCGCCCCGGCGCTGTCGGCAGCGCTGCGCGACGGGCTGCTGGACAGCGACCTCTGAGCAGGTCCCGCCGCTGACGACAGGACCTGCCCCCGGTGCTGCACCGGGGGCAGGTCCTGTCGGCGGGCGGAGGTCAGCTCTGCTCGAGCCGGGACGCGGCGGCCTCCATGCGCTCGATCTTCCCGTCGAGCTCGCCGCGGTCGTGGCCGGGGCGGATGTCGGCCTTGAGCACGAGCGAGACGCGGGAGCCGTAGCGGCCCGCCTCCGCGGTCGCGCGCTTGACGACGTCCATGACCTCGTCCCACTCCCCCTCGATCTCGGTGAACATCGAGGAGGTGCGGGTGGGCAGGCCGGAGTCGCGCACGATCCGCACCGCGGCGGCGACGGCGTCGTGCACGCTCGCGGCGTCGGCCCCCTCCCCGAGATCGCGGGCGAGGGCCGGGTCGGAGGGGGTACCGGTGGGCTGGACGGAGAAGGCGACGATCATGCCACCAGTCTCCCCCTCCCCCAGGGGCGGTGCAACGCGGGACGCGAGCCCGTCACGTGGCTCTCCTGCTCCCGGTCGGCGGCGCTTCAGTAGCATCGACCAGGGCGTCCGCCGCTGCGGGCGCCTCCCCTCGATCAGAGCAAGGACAATGACTGCACATCGCCTCGGAATCGTCGGCTACGGGAACCTGGGACGAGGCGTCGAGCTCGCCGTCTCCCTCCAGGAGGACATGGAGCTGGTGGGGGTCTTCACGCGCCGCGACCCGTCGACCCTGACCACCGCCCTCGAGGACACCGCGGTCCGGCCGATGGACGCGCTCGAGTCGATGGCCGGCGAGATCGACGTGCTCGTGCTCTGCGGCGGCTCGAAGTCGGACCTGCCCGCGCAGACCCCGCAGCTCGCCGCCCGCTTCACCGTCGTGGACAGCTTCGACACCCACGCCCGGATCCCCGAGCACTACGCAGCCGTGGACGCCGCCGCCCGCGTGGCCGGCACCACGGCGCTGATCTCCACCGGCTGGGACCCCGGCCTGTTCTCCCTCAACCGCCTCTTCGGCGAGGCGATCCTCGCCTCCGGCGACACCTACACCTTCTGGGGCCGCGGCCTGTCCCAGGGGCACTCCGACGCGGTGCGCCGCGTGGACGGGGTCGCCGGCGCCGTCCAGTACACGATCCCCTCCGAGGACGCGATCGCGCGGGTGCGCGCCGGCGAACGGCCCGAGCTCAGCACCCGCGAGAAGCACGTGCGCGAGTGCTTCGTGGTGCTCGAGGAAGGCGCCGACGCCGAGGCCGTGCGCGAGGAGATCGTGACGATGCCGCACTACTTCGAGCCCTACGACACGACGGTCCACTTCATCACCGCCGAGGAGCTCGCCCGCGACCACCGGGGCGCGCCCCACGGCGGCTTCGTGATCCGCTCCGGCGAGTCCTCCCCCGGCACGACGCAGACCATCGAGTACCACCTGCAGGAGGAGTCGAACCCCGAGTTCACCGCGAGCGTGCTGGTCGCCTACGCCCGGGCCGCCGCACGCCTGGCCGCCTCCGGCGAGCACGGCGCGCGGACCCCCTTCGACGTGGCGCCGGGCCTGCTCTCCCCGAAGTCGCCCGAGCAGCTGCGCGCCGAGCTGCTCTGAGCGGCGTCCTGCAGTGACCGCGGGAGGGCCCGGGCGGCAGGTGCCGCGCGGGCCATCCGTCCGGCGGCTGCTGGGGCGCATCACCCGGCGACGCCGAGCGAGGATCGCGCCCGCCGTCGTGGCGCCGTCCGGGCCGCGGTCGCCGATGCAATGCGTCTCACACTCCTGCGGGCCGCTTCGGGGAGGAAAGCGCCGCGGGGACCAGGTATGCTGATCTCTCGTTGCAGGCCGACAGGTCGCACATGGTGGTCGTAGCTCAGTTGGTAGAGCTCCTGGTTGTGGTCCAGGCGGTCGCGGGTTCAAATCCCGTCGATCACCCCAAGAAACGCCCTGGTGACAGGGCGTTTTTTCTTTACCCGCCACTCGTGCGGGCCACCTTGCGGACTACGCCGCACCTCGTAGGAGACCTCCGTGGCAGCCCTCGCTCGTCGGGCCGCCCCTCAGCGCGCGGCCCGACGGCCGGCCCTCCCCTCAGCTCCGCGGCACCTCGCGCACCACCCGCGCCGGGGAGCCGACGACGACCGTCCCGGCGGGGACGTCCTTCGTCACCACGGACCCGGCGCCCACCACGGCGTCCTCCCCGATCGTGACCCCAGGCAGCACGGTCGCCTTCGCGCCGATCCACACCCGGTTCCCGACGACGATCGGCGCGGGGTGCAGATCCGCACGGCGCGCCGGGTCCATGTCATGGTTCAGCGTCGCCATCACGACGTCGTGCCCGATCAGGCAGTCGTCGCCGATCGTGATGCCGCCCTGGTCCTGGAAGCGGCAGCCGGAGTTGATGAACACCCGCTCGCCGAGGCGGAGGTTCCGCCCGAAGTCCGCGGTCAACGGAGGGAAGAGCGTGACGCTCTCCGCGATCTCCATGCCGGTGAGCTCGGCCAGCAGCTCCCGCACCCGCGCGGGCTCGTGATAGGAGCCGTTGAGCTCGGCCGTCACGCGCATCGCCTGCTGGCTCGCCACGTGCATGATCTCGTGCAGCGGCGAGCCGCCCTCGATCCGCTCCCCGGCGTTCATCGCGTCCAGCAGGTCCTGCAGCTCCACGGCTCTCCTCCTCGCTCCGACCGCAGCACGCGGCCTCGGAGGCAGGCTACCGACACTCGCACGGCGAGTCGGCGGCGGACGGCGCCGGCGGCGCCGGGGGCCTGGCCCGACGCCGCGGTTCGCTCTAGGGTCGAAGGCGGCGACGCGCCGCATCCCGGTCGGCTCCCCGTCCTGCGGGCGCCGTCGGCCGCGGCGCATCGGTGCGCGGCGGCGGAAGGATCCCATGTCCTACGGTCTGCTCCTCACGCTCGTGATCTGGGCGGGGGTCATCGCCCTCCTGCTCAGGCCCCCGCGTCGCCCGCTGCTGCTGGCCCGGGCCGTGTACTACCTCAGCGTCGCCCTGAACGAGCTGCCGATGCTGGTGCTGCTCCTGCTCACGCTGAACCTCGCCCCCTCGCTGCTGCCCTCCGACGACGGTCCCGCGCTCGGGCCGCTCGCCGCTGCGGCCGGGATCACCCTCGGGCTGTTCGTGCTCCTCGGCCTCGTGCTGATCCAGCGGCGGATCTCCCGCAGCCGCGCCGTGGTCCTCCGGATCGTGGGCCGCCCGGAGGGGGCGCGCCCCTTCCGCTGGGCCTGGCTGGCTCCGCTGCCGCTGCGCCCACGGGAGGTCGAGCGCGTCCCGGGCCTCGCCTACGGCCCGGGCGGGCGCGAGCACCGCCTGGACCTGTACCGTCGCCGCGACCATGAGGCGGACTCCCCCGCCCCGGTGCTGCTGTACTTCCACGGCGGCGGGTACTCCACCGGCAGCAGACACTTCGAGTCCCGCCACCTGATGCACCGCATGGCGCGTCGCGGCTGGATCGTGCTCAGCGCGGACTACGGTCTGCGACCCGGCACCACCTGGCCCGGCCACCTGATCGACGCGAAGCGCGTGATCGCCTGGGTGCACGAGCACGCGGCCGAGCACGGGATGGACCCGTCCCGCATCGTCGTCTCGGGCAGCTCCGCCGGCGGGCACCTCGCGACCCACTGCGCCCTCACCGCCGGGGACCCGCTCCTGCAGCCCGGCTTCGAGGAGGTCGACACGCACATCGCGGCCGCCGTGGTGCTCTACGGCTATCTGGGCCGGTACTACGGGCAGCGCCCCGGGGAGCAGCCCGCCTCGCATCCGCTGGACCTGCCCGTGGACGGCGCGCCGCCCATGCTGGTGCTCCACGGCACGCTGGACAACTGGGTCCCGGTCCAGCAGGCCCGGGACCTCACGGCGCACCTGCGCGCCGGCTCGCCCTCCCCGGTCCTCTCCGCGGAACTGCCCGGTGCCCAGCACGGCTTCGACGTGTTCGCCTCCCCGCGCTTCCGCGCCGTCGTGGACGGGATCGAGCGCTTCCTCGCCCCGCTCGAGGACCACGAACCGGCCGGCTCCTCCCGTCGGCGCTGACCGTGCCCGCTGGGACCATCGCTCCCGACCCGCGTCAGCCGCGCCCTCCGAAGAGCCGCCTCACCCCGCGAAGGAAGCCGCCCGGCGCGTCGATCGACATCGGCTCGGGGGCCGAGGGGTCGTCGTCCAGGACCAGCAGGCCGGTGCGCGGGATGTCCAGCAGCTCGAGCAGCTGGGCGAGGGGATCGCCGTCGACGGTCCGCGCGGCGCACAGATCGCGGAGGCGACGCGCTCCCTCCCCCACGCCGAAGGCCTCGACCAGCGCCTCGCCGGTCGTCGCCCGGTCCGCGGAGTCGTCGATCTGCTCCACCCACCCGGTGTTCCACTGGATGAGCTCCATGAGGTCCTCCCGGTCCTCGAGGACGGCGCCGGAGCCGCTGCCTCGCCACAGCACGAGCACCGGGTGGTCCGCACCCGAGGCGCCGTCGAGGTCGAAGGGCCCCGGGCCGATCTCCGGTGTGTCGGGAGAATGCACGGTGAACCAGTCCCCGCCGATCTCCGTGAGCACCCAGCCGCTCTCCTCGTACGTGAGCCTCTCGGCGAGATCGCGGCGTCGCGAGGCATCGCCGCGGTCCAGCAGCACCTCCCGGAAGGTGTCGTTCTCCAGCTCGGGCAGCCCGTTCCTGCCTCTGGCCCCGCCGAGGGCCTCGGCGACCTGGGAGAGGGCGAGGTCCTCCTCCTCCGCAGTCGTCTCCCCGAGCAGGTGCTCCTCGAGAGCGAGGCGGAACGCCGCCTCGGTGCCGGGCATCCCGAGCGTCGCCGCGATGGCGGCGGGAACCTCCCCCGGGATGCCCGCGTCGTGGATGTCCCAGGCGAACCTCCGCTCCACTCCCCCGGTGCGGACGCGCACCACGCGCGGCGCCCCGACCTCGACGAGGAGCACCAGGTCCTAGGTCTCGGGGAGCGTCGTCTCCTCCTCGACCCAGGCCGCGGTCCACCCGCTCGGCGCTGTGGGCCCCACGTGCCACGTCCGGTCAGGGTCTTCGGGGAGGGGGAGCGGGGCGAAGGCGGCGAGGATCTCGTCCTGCGAGGCCCGGGCGATGAGCAGCATGCGCTGATCCTAGAGGTCCCGCTGGTCGCAGCGGTGACCGAGGCGGCGGGAGATCTCCTCGGTCGCCGCCCGCAGCACCTCCGCCGCCTCGGGCAGCCGCTCCGGGGCGAGCCGGTAGGCGGGGCCGGCGGCGGAGACGGCCGCGATCACCGTGCCCTCGGGGCCGCGCACCGGGGCGGCGAGCGCGACCAGACCCTCCTCGAACTCCTCGACCGCCTCGGCCCAGCCGCGCTCGCGCGCCTCGTCCAGCTGTCGCTCGAGGGCGGCCGGATCGGTGAGGGTGCGCGCGGTGAATGACTCGAGCTCGCCGCGCAGCAGCTCGCGTCGCTGGGCCGGGTCCAGGTGCGCCAGCAGCATCTTCCCGCTCGAGGTCGCATGCAGCACGGTCCGGTCGCCCACCCAGTTGTGCATCGC
>Ga0079224_100008114_pt1 | contig 14179 bp, 13 predicted proteins | sample Stecom2015_FD_80414 | JGI IMG/M metagenome (GOLD analysis project Ga0079224, IMG submission 80414) | Agricultural soil microbial communities from Utah to study Nitrogen management - Steer compost 2015 | ecosystem: Environmental > Terrestrial > Soil > Agricultural land | place: USA: Utah...
CGGTTCATAAACTTGCAATAAACTGCTTTTAGAAATCGGGAAGTCTGTTTTAATCTGCACTTCTACTATTAATTTCCCTTGAGGGTTTATACTTATATTATTTACTTTTCCTACTCCAAGTCCGTTAAGTGTAACGGGGGCAGAAACCGAAAGCCCTTCTACATTATCATAAACCACATAATAATTTTGGTATGAACTAAACAGGTCTTTTCCTTTAAGGAAGTTATATCCCCAAATAAAAATTAAGATGGATGCAATTACGAGTAAAGCTGTTTTAATTTCTCTTGATACTTTCAAAATGATAAAAATTTTAGTGCAAAATTAAGGCAATATTACAGTAGAATGTTTCTAAATTAGTTGATAACATCAGATACTTTTACTTGTCTTCCTTCTTTAAAGGCAACAATATAAGCATCTTTATAGCCCTTTTCTTTGGCTTGTTCCAAAAGATTTTGAGCTGTTTTATAATCGTTAGTTTCTCCATAATAATATTTATAGAGATTTCCGTCTTTTATTTTTGAAATGGTATTTAGGCCTTTAAAATTCTGAGGTTTAGTTTCCAAATTATTTCCGCTTGCCGAGATCTGAACTTTAAAAACAGCCTTGTTATTATCTACTGTTTCATTACTTGCTGTATTGTTAGAAGTAGAATGTACGTTGTCTTCCGACCCAATATATTCAAATGAATCAGAATACGAATAATGTTCATTTTTGTAATTAACAATAGCATTTGCGATAGATTGAGCCAATTCGTTTTGACCTTTTTCTGAAGCTAAATAAGCTGCTTCTTCTTTGTGAGACAAAAAACCAAGCTCAATAAGAATTGCAGGCATAGCACAATCTCTCAACACCAAATATCCGGCTTCTTTAACTCCTCTATCGTTTCTTTTGAGATTATTAGTAAAGTTTTTCTGAATAGCACTTGCCAATAAAATACTTTGATTTTTGTACTCTCCTTGCAAAAGCATTAATCCCACAACTGATTCCGGATTGTTAGGGTCATATCCTTGGTATTTTTCTTCATAATTTTCCTCTAAGAAAATTACGGAGTTCTCTCGTTTTGCTACTTCCAAACTGTGTTTATCTTTAGCAACCCCCAGCACGTATGTCTCTGTCCCAAAAGGACGAGTATTATCTACCGAGTTACAGTGTATAGAAACAAAAATATTGGCTTTTTCTTTGTTAGCGTACTTGGGTCTTTTATCCAATGGTACAAAAACATCGGTTTTACGAGTGTACAGTACTTCTATATCATTGTATTTTTCAAGAATTTTCCCTATTTTAAGGGTTACTGCCAAATTCACATCTTTCTCTTTAACTCCGTTGCGAACGGCTCCCGGATCTCCTCCTTTCCCTACACCTCCGTGCCCTGCATCAAGAACAACTTTGAATTTATCCGTTTTTTGCGCTAAAGACGGAAATGAACATAACATTAATCCGCAAAAAATAGCGAAACAAAGTTTTGATTTAATATTCATCATCTAATATTTATTTTTGCAAAATCTATCAGTTTGTGGTTATAATTTTCATAAAGGCATACGCTTGCTAAAAAAAGCTAAAAAAATATCCGTAAGTTTGCCCTGTTCAAAAATTAAGCCATCAATTTACAAAAATAGAACTAAAACCTTTGCGAACCAAGCTATTTCATATCGTTTTTTGGACATTTTTTTGGTGCATTTTATCTGTGAACTCATATTCACAAGAATTCCCCTTAAATACTACCGATATGAAGTCTAAGCAGAATCCTGATTCTACAAAAGTTCAGTTTACAGAATCACCAAAACAAATTATAATCCCGACAGATTCTGTCAAACCGAAAAAAGAAAAACTCGAAGGAATTATTTCGCGTACTGCCAAAGATTACAACACAATCAATCATAAAAAAAGAATTTCTAAGCTATATAATCAGGCAGTAATCAAATATCTGGATATGCAGCTTGAAGCGGGAGAAATCATTATAGATTATAACAAAAATGAGGTGTATGCTCGAGGTATTGTAGATACATCCGGTGTATATACTCAAATTCCAAAATTTACTCAAGGACAAAACATAGTAGAGCCCGATTCTATGCGTTATAACTTTGATACCGGAAAAGCTTTGGTATATGGCTCTCGAACCGAACAAGGAGATATGAAAATAAAAGCTCCTTATACCAAAAGAGAAAATGATTCGGTCTTTTATATGAAAGATGCGATTTTCACTACAGCAGCCGATATTGATAATCCGGAATATTATTTTCATACTCGAAAATTGAAAATGGTTCCCGGAGAAAAGGTTGTAGTAGGACTTACTAATATGGTAATCATGGATGTCCCGACACCTGTAGGACTTCCGTTTGCATTTTTCCCGATTACCAGCAAAAGCACCTCCGGTTTTATCATTCCAACTTTTGGAGAAAACAACACTCAAGGATACTTCCTGCAAAACGGAGGATATTACTTTGCGATTTCAGACCATTATGATTTGACTGTTTTAGGAGATTATTACACCAACGGGAGTTACGGATTACGCTTTCAATCCGATTATGCGTGGAGGTACAAATTTCGGGGAAATATAAACATAAGGCTTGAAAATCTGATAACCAGTCAGAGAGGGTTTCCCGATTATTCTAAAACACGAATTTATAACATTCAATGGAGTCATCAACAAGACCAAAAATCCAATCCCAGCTCAAGATTTTCGGCTTCCGTAAACTTAGGTAGCAGTACTTATTTCCAAAACTCTATAAACCAAATTAACGTAAGCTCAAGAATGAACAATACAATGAGTTCTTCTGTTAGCTATGCCAAAACGTTCAACTCAATTCCTCAGGTTAACATGTCGCTTACGGCTACTCATTCACAAAACACACAAACCCAGCGAATTGATATGACACTTCCAACCCTACAGTTAAGTGTTGATAGAATTTATCCGTTTGCGTCAAGAGATGAGAGCAAAAAAGGAATCATCAAAAACATCAACTTTCAGTATAACCTGAATGCAAAAAACAGTTATACCACAACCGACTCTTTGTTTTTTACTTCTCAAATGTTTAAAGACGGACGAACAGGAATGCAACATTCCATTCCGGTAAGTACTAACTTTAAAGTATTAAAATATTTTAGCATTCCGTTGTCTTTCAATTATAATGAGGTTTGGACAATGAATACTGTCAGAAAACAAAGGAACTTTACTACCGACAGAGATACCATAATCAACATAAACGGTTTTGATTCTTACAGAACTTATAATTTTTCGACCAGTATGGGAACTACTATTTACGGAACTTTTGACTTCGGAAAAGACAAAAAAATACAAGCACTTCGCCATACCGTAAGACCTTCCGTTTCATATAACTACTCCCCTGCTTTTGATCAATATTACGATGAATATCCTATTGATGCAATGGGAACTACTATGCGAGAATATACTCGTTTTGAAGGAGGACTTTACGGAACTCCGAATAATAACTACGCCAGCAGTATAGGACTTAGTTTAGCCAACTCTTTTGAAGCTAAAGTAAGAGAAAGAGATTCTACTAAAACTGAGCCTAAAAAAGTAATGTTGCTTAATGCTCTTAATTTTTCTACTTCATACAACATGGCTGCCGATTCTCTAAGATGGAGTCCCGTAAGTATGAATGCAGGAACTACCCTAATGGAAGGAAAGCTGAATATGAATCTCATTGCACGGTTAGACCCATACGCGCTGAGCAATTCTAATCGGAGAATTGATAAATTCAATATAGAAAATGGAGGGAGTCTTTTCCGATTAGCAGGGGCAAACTTCACCTTAAACTATTCGTTTTCGAGTACAGATTTTGAACGAAGAAATCCCTCCGGAAATAACGAAATAGGAGCCCGAAATGGAGGAAGAGAAGATGATTTATTCGGCTCGGACATGGAATCTAACAGAAGAAACCGAACCGAAAAAGAAAATAATTCCACCAATATGGAAGGTTTCTATTCACTCAAAATTCCATGGGACTTACGATTGGCTTATTCTATAACATACAGTAACGATTTCAGGCAAAACGAAATCACCTCAAATTCAATTATGGTTTCAGGTAATGTGGACTTAACCGACAAGTGGAAAGTTGGGGTTTCCACCGGATATGATTTTGTTCAGAAAGGAGTTACCTTTACTCAACTTCGCTTTGAAAGAGATTTGCTATCGTGGAGAATGGATTTTTCTTGGGTTCCGTACGGAGTTAATTCTCATTGGGGATTCTTTATCGGAATCAAATCATCTATGCTTCAAGACATTAAATGGGAGAAACGAAAAACTCCTGATCCGAGATTTTAACTCCTTTTTTACCTCATCATCAATATCTGCTACTCCAATCGAATAACCTCGGGTTGTTCTATTCTAAAGTTTTGGAGAATAAAATCATCATTTTTAAAGGTATTGGTTTTCAGTACATTTTCTCCCTCAAAAGGAATTGTCGGATAATAGGCAATTGAGAGCTGAAACTGATTAAATACCAAAAAATCATTCGATACTAAAATTCCCAAACCGATTTTTGAATAAAGTCGGCTCTTAAAAAGAGTAGTATTACTATCTCCTATCATCCCAAGAGTAACATTCAGAAAAGGACTGAAACGGAAACCGTACCAAATTCCCGGAGCATACGATTGAGTTTGTAAATACAAAAGAGCTTTTTTGGTTCCAAGTACTCTGCTGTTAAAACCTTCTATTCCATTACTTCCGCTCAAAGTAAATTGGTCTTTGATAATTGGTGCTCTATTGAATCCGAATGCAATTTCAGGCTTAACAAACTGTCTGAAATACCACGAACCAAGCTGATGAAGTTTTGTAAAATATATAGCTCTTGCCCGAATTATACCTTGTTCTGTTTCTCCACTGTTAAAGAAAGTTCCTATCTCGAAATCACTCCCGAAAAACCCAAAGTCATAATAATTTCCAAAAGAATATTTGGTTCCGAAGTACATTCGTCGAGTATTATTTTTATCCTCAAAGCCTGTGGTTATCGAATACACCTTTCCGATAGCTATGTCTTCTGTTCGGTCATACTCAAAAACATACCTATCCTGCACAAATCGTCTTGAAGTAATACCTATACTCATAAGATAGGTTTTATTATTAGAAAAAAATCCGGAGTGGTCGTACTCAAAACTCGGTTTTTCAGAATAAACCGTATTATAAAACCCTAAAGTGGTAACTAAATTAAGCGTTCGGTCTGCTTCTGTATGGATTCCCGAAAGACTGAAAGCTCGTCCTACCCAATATTCCTGGCTTCGGGATTTAAAGTTTTGCAGGGCGAACTCTCCCACATCATCCGGTAAAGAATCTCTTAAAAATCTTTCGTCAAAATAAACTCCTCCCGCCCATTTAGTAAGAGGAGAGAAGAAATCTCTTTGTATTTCCGCACTTTTTAACCAGTTATTGTTTACATCTATATCATATACAATTGTAGTATTGATGTATGTATTTCTGATATTTGGGATGATATATCTGGCTCCATAAGCATTCTTTGAATCATCGAAGCGTTGTTGATAATCATGTCTGAAAGTATGTCCTAATCCGAGAAAGTTGCGTTCCGAAAGTTCTAAATTCATTTTGGATGATGACGCACTACCGGTAGGAACTAAACTCCAAGAGTCTAAAACGCGAATATTTATATCAACTGAATCTGAAGTTTCGGATATTTTGATGGGTTCAACCCGTACTCTCCTAATATATCTTTGACTTCTGACAAGACGTTCTGATTCTTGTACAATAAGCGAATCCAAAGGCTGATTCTTCTTAAAAAGCAATAAATTCTGAATAGTACTGTTTCTTGACTTGATATGCAAAGCATTTCCTGCTTTTTCTCCCCAGCTTTCCGGCTGTCTGAGCGTATCAGAAACAGAAAAACCAAAAGGGTCAAGTGTAGTTATATTTATATTTCGGATAATTTTTCCTTCAAATTCTTTGTAAGAAATCTGATTTTTATTAGGCAGCTTACTCACGGAGCGCTTTTGAATAGGTCGAAATATCAACTTGTGAGCAAACTTGGTAAAGCCTCCTTTTTCATGTGCTTTTTTTTCCAGTTTATGAAGAGCCTCTTTTTGCTTCGGGTTTATAGTGTCTTTACTGATTTGACTTTCCGGATCTTGTGAATATCCTAAAGTCCCAAAAAGCAATAAAACAAGACAATATAATATGTTAATTTTTACGGGCATTGAAACTTTACAAAGTTTTGTCTTTGCTAATGTAATAAAACGGATGAAGCAATCTGAAAAATAAATCGAGATTGTTGAAAAAAGAAGTTTATGCTCTTCTTTCTTTCTTTTTATAGATGATGTTTTATGCGAATGGTTGCTTTAAGTAGTTAAAGTTTTTATTCAGGGGACTATAACTTCTTCAACTGATTTTATTCGCAGATTTTCTTTCCAAACAAACCCTCTCAATTTACGAGCATTTTCAGGAAGGGCACTTTCAGGATAAGTATCACCTTTGACATCAGTGTGGAATGAAACAGTTTCTATTTCGTTATCTAAAAAAGTAAGATTGATTTTACTGCTTATATTTTTATCTATTCCGTAAAGTTCTCCATCGGTATAGACATAATAAATCATTTCGGTGTTTTTAATGATATCAGCTTCTGCTAACTTTCCGTCTTGAAACCTTCCGTAAAGGTACTGTCCTTTTACTTGATTAAAGCCTGTACCCAAAGTATCCTTTTCGGCAATAAAAACATTGTTCAATACTTTAAGTGAGTCGAGTTTTTGGGTTTCTTTATTTGACAACAACAACATCAAATCTCCTGTCATTTGACTTTCTCCGTTCCACAAAACAGGATTTCCGATAAGTTGAGTAATTCCGTCTGTTTCGGTAGAGTGAATAGAGTCCGCCCTTCCGCTCATATTAGTTTTGAAAAAACGAGCATCTTTATAAGCTCTTATAACCCTTTCTCCTTGTTTTCCCGTAATAATAATACGTTGAGCACTGGTATATAATGTATCTTTATCTTCTGATTCGGTTGCTACTATAGCTCGTTGGGTTAACATCAGTGAATCCTTAAGTCTATAAACTTCTCCGTAATTTCCTTTGGCTACAGTTTTATTAATCGTATCAGTAACTTTTACATTGTTAGTTGCAGAGGCAAACTCGATATTTCGGTCATAATAAATACTATCTCCTTCAATTCTTTTATTGTCATAAATTATGTAGGAACTTTCTCCAAGATTAGAAATATTAGTCTTAGTATTATACCTTCCTTTTTCGGTATAAATAAAATTGTTTTCACTTTTTATGGTCGAAGGCCCCAGCATATAGGCATCTCCCGTAAAGGTATTATAATCCAAATGATTAGTATTGATGATGTATTCAGGATTAGTAACCTCTACGGCTTCTCTGAACTTAAAAGTTTTTTCAGAAGCATAATAAGTTCCCGTCTTACTTTTCAGAATATTATCTCCGTTAGTGATTGTTCCTCCGGAATTGTAATAAGATTGTTGTGTATTTCTGTCAAAATGAATTTTATCTGTCTGAAGAGTCATTTCGGGGTCACGCATAACCACATCTCCGGAGGCTAAAGCTATTCGAGTATTTCCGTCATATTCTGCATATTTGCTATCCAAAAAGAGTGTATCTCCCTGCACAATATGAACATTTCCGAAAACTTTAATAACATTAGTTTTCTGAAAAAAATAAGCCTTATTACAGAACATTGTCGCTCCCGAATGTTGTACCTGAACATTTCCTACAAAAAGTGTAGCATCAGGATATTCTTCCTGATCTAAATCCACAAAATCAGAACGAATGATTTTAATTTGAGTTTTTTCTTGAGAAAAAACCCCTACCGATACTATAAAAAGTAATATGGAAAAAATGAATTTCAAATACATTACAAGTTTAAATGAAATTACGAATTACAAATCTATGGATGCAAAGTATGAGATAAAAAATCCTTAAATTCATAACTCGTAATTATAAATTATCCTCCTTTTGTAATTATCGCATCCTCAATGTGATAAATCCAGTCTTCCACATCGGTTTCGTTGTAGCGAAAAGTACCTTCAAGAGTTACATATTGATCTGTTTTCAATCTTTTTTTCAGGTCTTTAAACTTAATTCCCATAATAGTTTCAGGACCTGCCTGCCCACAAAAGAAGCATTGCGCAAAAACATTCTTACTCAACGCATAATTTTCATTATCAATCGGAATGATAAAACCACTGATAGAGATTTTTTTACCTTTTTTTGCTTTCAGTTCGTCATTAACTATCGGATACATTACCCCTTCCGGATAGTCTTTGTGCGGACGATTTTCATACTTTATTTTCCCTAGTAAACTCCACGTAATCGTTTCTGCCGCACTTTGTTCCGGTTCAAAATCACTAAAAAGTGTATCAAGTCCGAAAACCGAGGCTTGCTGTATGTCGTTTATGCGATGTTCCGTAATTGGTTTTGAAAACGGGACATTCTCAATATCTTTACTTGGTTTAAAACTCAGTTCCAATCCGATGAAAACGGCAAAAATCCCGATAAAAACAAAATATATTCTACGCATTGTTCAGAGTTTTAGAAATGTTAAGTTTATATGCTTTAACAGCCGGAATCAAAGCGGCTATAATTCCCACAAAAATAGTAATCAAAAATAAAATACCCTCTTTTTCCCAAATAAATACAAACGGATTAAATTCCATTTTATATTCCTGAGCCGTAGAGTTAGAAATAAGAACCAGAGCTAACCTTCCCACAATCGTTCCGAAAATAAAACCAACCACACATAACAAAAGACTCTCAAACAAAATTAAACTCAAAAGTTGCCCTCTTTTGGCTCCGCTTATTCGCATTAAAGCAAATTCATATTTTCGTTCTTTAAGTGTACTATAAAGTGCTATAAAAATACTTATTCCTGAAATTAACATAATTCCGTAAGCCAAATATTGCAAAGCATCTAATCCAAAACCAAAAAGAGTAAACAATCTATTTACTTCAATTGCCGGAGAAGCTACTTGCATTTTTGTATTTTGAGGAATAAGACGAGGCCAAGAAACAAAAGCCATTTTATTTTTAATCTTTAATAAAACTGCTGTGATTTCTTTATCCGAATGGTCGTGTTCGTGATGATGTTCGCCCTCATCGTGGTCATGATGATGGTTTTCCGCTTCGCTATGGTCATGATGATGGTCATCATGAACTGCCCAGACACTTTCAATTGTACAAAGAATTAAATTATCAATTACTTTGTCTGTCGGTTCTAAAATTCCGACAATTTTGTATGCATAATTGTCATGGACATGCTCTTCTGCTTGGCTTTCTCCATGAGAACCAAAAAACTCGTCTCCGATTTTCATTCCTAAGTTTTGAGCTATCTTTGCACCAACCACTACCTCAAAATTCTTTTCAAAAATTTTTCCTTGTGCAAATTTTCCGTCAAATTTAGTAATGTAATCTTCTGTTGTTCCGACAATTTTGTATCCTAAATAATTATCCCCGAAAGCCAACGGAATAGCCGTTTCTACAAACGGATGTTTCATCCAAACTTCTGCTTCTTTATAATTGATATTTCCTGTGGGGGAATCAAGTTGGTAAACAGCCGAAAGAATAAGTTGTAACGGGCTTCCTTGTGCTCCCATTACCAAATCAACTCCTTCTATATTCTTAGAGAATTTATTTTCAAATTGCTGTTGTAACAATATCAAAAGCGAAATAATAGCCACGCTTGCTGTAAGCAAAATAATACTCAAAGTAGTATTCAAGGGCTTAAACCAAATATTTTTCCAAGCAATTTTTGTAATCATAAAAATTTACATTCTTTTTTTGTACAATTAATTACAAAACTTGCATGAATCGTTTTGTATTAAGTTTCGGGTAGCTTGTAGCTGAATCGCTTTTGATGAATTATTCAATCTCTTCATAATCAATATATTCCCCTATTTTTTTAGTAGAACGAGGGTTTTGATTTGTTGAAGAATTTGTATTAGCCGGATTCTGATACGGATTTTGCATATCTCCGAATTGTTGCTCGTACTGTCGTCTGAAATTACTTTCAGCTTTTTGAACTACTTTTTTCACCAAATATGGTGCTAGCAGACGCATTAAAAACTTAAAAACATACCAAACAACTACAATTATTAAAATTGTCCTTAAAAAACCGGATACAGACGCTTGTTGTAATATAGCTTCATTCATAATGCCCAAAGATACAAAAGCCTGACAGACTTTCTCTTAAAAAATTGTAAAAAAGCAAGGTTTTACTATCATTCTTCAAACTCGGATTCTATGTTTTCTGTTAAGGTAAAACCAAAAAATCTTATTAGTTTTGTATGCCATTAAAAATTATAATGATAAAAATTGCAATTATCGGTTCCGGAAATGTAGCTTTTCATCTTATCAGAGCCTTTTCGGCAAGTAAAGAAACAGAAATCATTCAGGTTTTTGCCCGAAAAAAACAAGTTGTAGAAAGTCTGATTGCTACAAATAAAATCACTTCTGACTTAACGGAACTGAAACCGGCAGACCTGTATATTATCTCTGTTTCGGATGATGCAATTTCTGAAGTTTCTGAGGCTCTTAATTTCTCCGAACGATTAGTGGTACATACCTCTGGTACTAAACCTTTAGACTTTTTATCCAATAAAAACAGACGAGGGGTATTTTACCCGCTACAAACTTTTTCTAAAAACAAAGAAGTAAATTTTAAAGAAATTCCGATTTGTATCGAGGTTGAAAATAGTGAAGATTACACTTTGCTTGAAAAAGTAGCCCACTCAATTTCTGACAAAGTTTTCCGATTCGACTCCGAAAAACGAAAAGCTCTACATGTTTCGGCAGTTTTTGTAAGTAATTTTGTTAATCATATGTATCGGATAGGAAGCGAAATTTGCGAACAAAACAACATTCCGTTTGAAATTCTAAAACCTCTGATTACAGAAGTAGCAGACAAAATCAACTATCTTCATCCAAAAGAAGCCCAAACAGGTCCTGCTAAAAGAGGAGATAAACAAATCATAAATACGCATTTGGATTTTCTGAAGGATAATCCTGTCAATCAAGAAATATATGAACTTTTATCAAAAGCCATAATGAACAAAAATCTTTAATATGAAAAGTTATAAAGAAATAATGAATGATATTACCACATTCGTTTTTGATGTGGATGGAGTGCTTACAGACGGAACAGTACATGTAAGTCAAGATGGAGAAATCTTAAGAAATATGAACATCCGAGACGGTTTTGCTATTAAAGCGGCTATCGAAAGCGGTTATAACGTTTGTATCATTTCCGGAGGAAAAAATGAAGGAGTGCGAATCAGACTTCGTAACTTAGGAGTGACTGATATCTATTTAGGTTCAGCGGATAAAGTAGAAACATTCAAAGAATATACAGATATTTACGGAATAGACCCAAAACAAGTTTTATATATGGGAGATGACATTCCTGATTATCACGTAATGAAACTTGTAGGACTACCAACCTGTCCGCAAGATGCAGCTCCGGAAATCAAAGAAATATCTAAATATATCTCTCACAAAAACGGAGGAAAAGGCGCCGGAAGAGATGTCATTGAACAAGTAATGAAAGTTCAAGGCAAATGGAATACCTATTTTGACGGCAAACACGATTAAGTAAGGAAAACAATTATCCTAAAATTTCTAATTCTCTGTTTCCGTTTTCCAATGTTTTAATTTTGATTACAGTATGTTTATCAGGAATAAGGTTTGGAATTTTTTCTGACCATTCCAAAAAACAATAGTTGCCCGAATAGAAATAATCCTCTACCCCAAAATCAAGAGCTTCTTCTTCTGATTTTAAACGATAAAAATCAAAGTGATACACTTGCTCCCCATCTGTAGTATGATATTCGTTTACAAGCGAAAAAGTAGGACTGCTTATGATATCTTCAACTTTAAGAACTTTGCAAACAGCTTTGATAAGAGTCGTTTTTCCGGTTCCCATTTCGGCTTCAAACAAAATTACTTTTTCGGGATTTTGCTCTAAAATTTGTCGGGCTACAGAGTTGATTTCTCCAAGAGAAAATTGAATTTTCATATTGATGCAAAACAGATTTGCACAAATTTACACAGTTTCTGATGATTCTGTTTCAATTTGTGCAAACCCTCAATATTTTTTGTTCCTATCAATTGAATCTGAATCGTACTCCCAAAGCAATATCCGGACCGAAGTCATCACCTCTCCAACCATCTCCAAAATAAAGTTCCGGTCTGAAATCAAGTGAAAGTAATAAAGGGATTTCGTCAAAACCATATTCCAGACCAATTTGTCCGGCAAACAAAAAGAATGTGCCGCTTTTATTTTCTCCTTGGTGGTCGTAACTCCAACTACCCACTCCGGCACCTGCACCCGCATACCAATTAAAACCTCCGTCAATATGCCATACCCATTGATATGTTCCTACAAGTTTGTAAGCATCCGTATGTCTGCTATTCCTCCATCCTAAGTCAAGTTCTAATCTATTGTTTTCTGAAAGCCCTCTTTGATACGAAATTTCTCCTCCAAACCCATCATTATCCCCTAAACGGAGCCCTAAGGCATTTTTGGAAATCTCTTGTCCTTGAACAAAAAAAGCAAATCCAAATAATGCAATTGATGTTAAAATTAGTTTTTTCATAAATATAGTTATTTGAGTTTCTAATCAAGTTAAGGCAAATAACGAGCCACAATGTTATTTTTAACTTAAAATATTGATTCTGTGCCGGCTATGCATCACTTACTTAAGCAAAAACAGTGTGGAACAATACAAGCAATGTTGATTTTTTCCATAGTAAAACAGGATTTTACAAAATTAGGGTTATATTTGTTTAGTTAATTAAAAATGTACTGCTATGCAAAAAATTCCCAGTGTGGATTTACGTGATTTCCTGTCAGATGATCCGGCACGTAAACAAAAGTTTGTAAATGAAATCGGAAAAGCATACGAAGATATTGGCTTTGTAGCACTTAAAGGTCATTTTCTTGACGACAAATTGGTGGACGAACTTTATACTGAAGTTCGCAATTTCTTCAATCTTCCTTTAGAAGTTAAAACTAAATACGAAATTCCGGGAATAGGAGGACAAAGAGGTTATGTTTCGTTTGGAAAAGAGCACGCTAAAGGTAGAAGTGCAGGAGATTTAAAAGAATTTTGGCATTTTGGACAATACCTTTCGGAAGGGTCAAAATATGAATCGGAATATCCGCCAAATGTGTATGTAGAAGAATTGCCAAAATTCAACGAAGTAGGAAAGCAAGCTTACAAAATGTTGGAAAAAACAGGAGTTTATGTGCTTCGTGCGTTGGCTTTGTTTTTAGGTCTGGATGAATTTTATTTTGATCAATACGTAAAAGACGGAAATAGTATTTTACGCCCTATACATTATCCTCCGATTACCGAAGAGCCAAAAGACGCTGTACGAGCAGCTGCTCACGGGGACATTAACTTAATTACTCTATTGATGGGAGCACAAGGAAAAGGTCTTCAGGTTCAAAATCATAGCGGAGAATGGATTGATGCTATTGCAGAAGATGATGAACTCATTATCAATGTAGGTGATATGCTCTCAAGACATACTAACAACAAGTTGAAATCCACTATTCATCAGGTAGTAAATCCTCCGAGAGAATTATGGGGAACTTCAAGATATTCCATCCCGTTTTTTATGCATCCGGTAAGCGAGATGAAACTAAATGTTTTAGACAGTTGTATAGACGAAAATCACCCTAAATTATATGATGATATTACAGCCGGAGAATTCCTCTACGAAAGATTGGTTGATTTAGGATTAATTAAAAAGTAAATGTGATTTTTGAATAAATAAAAAGGCAGTCTGGAATTAAATTTCAGACTGCCTTTTACTTTTAACTTTTTTAATGAAATTAAAAACGAACTTCAACTATTCTTCTTACCGGAATAGAAACCCCTCCTTTTAAGGAAATAAAATTTTCTCCCGCTACCCATACAGTCGTTTCTACTTCTTTAAGCCCTTCAGAATCTTCGAAAATAATTTTTATTTTGGAATGATGAAGATTCCCCAAGGTCATCGCATCTTGGAGTTTTCTATTTAATTCTCTGGTTTGTTCCTCTGTACGCTCAATACTTTCTTGAGGAAAAATTAATTTCTCAATATCTTCTTTTTGTACAGGAATCGGTTTTTGCAAATTACTTGTATTCATATCCATATATTTCCTTTTTATCAGAGTTTGTGTATAGCAAATATCTAAAAAAATAAATAGCAATTTAATAA
>Ga0079224_100008115_pt1 | contig 14179 bp, 12 predicted proteins | sample Stecom2015_FD_80414 | JGI IMG/M metagenome (GOLD analysis project Ga0079224, IMG submission 80414) | Agricultural soil microbial communities from Utah to study Nitrogen management - Steer compost 2015 | ecosystem: Environmental > Terrestrial > Soil > Agricultural land | place: USA: Utah...
CCACCCGACCCCGCCCACGACATCCCACCCTTCTGAAACCAGCGAGGTCAGCGGAACAGGGTGTACGCGAACGGCTCAGACCGTTGGCGGGCTGTGCCACACGAAGTTCCAGCCAGCTGCTTCGACCGCGCGGTGCGCTGGGCCGCTCAGGGCCGAGAACGACACCTCGAATCCTGCGTTCTTGCCTCGTTCGGACAGCTCGCGGAGGAACGCGATCCCGGCCGAGCCCAAGTGCGTCACAGCATGCATGTCGACGACGGCGTGAGAGAGCGCGTTGAGTTCCTCGAGCCTGGCCACTCGTTCGACAGCGGCATGCATGTACTCCGCCGTCTCGTCATCGATGTCTCCGGTGAGAAAAACGACGATCTCGCGCGCGCCGCGGTCGACGACTTCGATACCGCCCATCGTTTCCACCTCCTTCTTCCACAGTGGCACCCCCCGATAGCCCCGGCAACGCCCGTAGCAGATTCGGGGCACCCGGGCAGGCACGGGCAAGCGTGACCTCATAGGCTGGTGCGTCATGAATGAGCCGCCCTCGAATGACCTTCCCGAGCAGCTGAGGGTGCGCCGGGAAAAGCGCGCCGAGCTGCTCTCGCGCGGAATACAGCCGTACGCGCTGGGCTTCGAACGCACGCACACCCTCGCGAGCGTCCGAGCAGAACACGAGGGATTGGAAGCAGGCGCCGAAACGGGCAAGCGCGTGGCGATTGCCGGAAGGGTGATCTTCCTCCGCAACACCGGCAAACTGTGCTTCGCGCGCCTACGTGAAGGTGACGGCACAGAACTTCAGGTCATGCTTTCCCTCGATCGCGTCGGCGAGCAGAGTCTGGCCGACTGGAAGCACGTGATCGACATCGGAGATCACGTCGGCGTCGAGGGAGAGGTCATCGCCAGCAAGCGCGGTGAACTGTCGGTCATGGCGGACAGTTGGACGATGGTTTCAAAAGCCCTTCGGCCGCTACCGGTTGCACACAAGGACCTCAGCGACGAAACCCGAGTACGGCAACGCTACGTCGACCTGATCGTCAATCCAGAAGCGCGCAGCATGGTCCGAACTCGCGCCGCGGTGACGCGTTCGCTGCGCGAGACTCTGCACCGGCATGGCTATCTTGAAGTCGAGACGCCGGTTCTGCAGTTGGTCCACGGTGGTGCGGCGGCTCGGCCGTTCGAAACTCACGTCAACGCTTTCGACATTCCGGTGACGATGCGCATCGCCTTGGAGCTCTTCCTCAAGCGGGCCGTCGTCGGCGGTGTCGACAAGGTGTATGAGTTGGGCCGCATCTTCCGCAACGAGGGTATCGACTCCACCCACAATGCGGAGTTCACGATGCTCGAGGCGTACGAGACCTACGCCGATTACGACACCATGGCCGAGTTGATGAGGTCACTGGTCCTCGACGCTGCCCGCGCGGTCGACCGGACCGTCGTGCCGGACGGGCGAGGCGGCGAGATCGACCTGGAACAACCCTGGGAACACATCACCGTGCACGAGGCGGTGTCGGCGGCCGTCGGAGAGGCCGTTGACGTCGACACCCCGATCGAGCGGCTGCGGGAGTTGGCGGCCAAGCACGAAGTCGCCATCGACCCTGACTGGGGCAGCGGCGAAATCGTCCTCGAGCTGTTCGAGAAGCTCGCTGAACACACGCTGGTGCGGCCCACGTTCGTCCGTGACTACCCGGCAGCGGTGCGTCCGCTGGCCCGGCCGCACCGCAACGATCCGCGCTTGGCCGAAGCATGGGATCTGGTCATCGCCGGGGTGGAGCGTGGCGTCGCCTACAGCGAGCTGATCGATCCGGTCATCCAGCGTGAGCGGCTGACTGAGCAGTCGTTGCTCGCCGCGGCAGGGGACCCCGACGCAATGCAGATGGATGAGGATTTCTTGCGCGCACTCGAGTACGGGGCTCCCCCGATGGGCGGGCTCGGGCTCGGAGTTGACCGGCTCATGATGTTGCTCACCGGAGCCGGAATTCGAGAGACGATCTTGTTCCCGCTGGTGAAGCCAGAATGAACCAGCCGGCCGAGAACCCGCAACAGTTGAGTTCGGCCGACACCCCGTTTCAGATCAGACGTGCTCGCACCAGAGACGTCCGTGCGATTCGTGGCCTTCTGGACGGATACGCAGCAAAACGAATCTTGCTCTCGAAGGAGACGGTGACGCTCTACGAGGACGTTCAAGAGTTCTGGGTCGCAGCGACCCCCGATGGTGAGATCATCGGGTGTGGCGCACTCCACGTCATGTGGGAAGATCTCGCCGAGGTTCGAACGCTTGCCACGCTTCCGGAATGGCGTGGCCGTGGTGTCGGGCACGCGTTGCTGACTCGATTGCTTGACGTAGCAGTGGATCTTGGCATCGAGCGCGTGTTCTGTCTCACCTTCGAGGTCGCGTTCTTCGAGCGGCACGGATTTGAACCCACCGAGGGTACCCCGGTCGACCCAGAGGTCTATACTCAGTTGTTACGTTCAGCTGATGAAGGGGTCGCGGAGTTCCTCGACCTCGACCGTGTGAAGCCGAATACTCTGGGTAACGTGCGTATGCTTAGGCGCCTGGCTTCGCCGGACAGCTAATCTCTTCACGATCCGTGCCGGGCAGAATTGAATTTCGCTGTTTCGGAGCGTAACAATAGAGTTGTCACGCGAATCCCAACTGAGCAGCTCCAGCAAGGAAGGACCAACGATGGCACAAAAAGTTCAGGTGATTCTGCTCGACGATCTCGACGGCGGTGACGCCGACGAGACCGTGAGCTTCGCCTTGGACGGTACCTCGTACGAGATCGACCTATCGACGAAGAACGCCAACAAGCTTCGCGAACTTCTCGCGCCGTACGTGGCCGCGGCGCGCAAGTCGACGACAAAGCGGGGCCGGGGCCGCGCAACGGCCACTCGCAGTTCGCGCAGCGACACCACCGCTATTCGCGAGTGGGCGCGCGAGCAGGGGCTCAAGGTGTCCGACCGAGGCCGAATCCCGTCGGACATCCTGGCCAAGTACGAGGCCGCCAACGGCTGAGGTAAACGTTCCGTCGCGGCATCGATCCGCCATGATGCCGCGACGGACCGGTGGTCAGGCTTTGGCGATGTTCTGACGTTGACGGCCGAGTCCGTCGATCTCGAGCTCGACCACTTCACCGCCCTGGAGGTAAGGCTGACCCGGCATACCCATGGCAACCCCTGCAGGCGTTCCGGTGTTCACCAGGTCGCCTGGTTCCAGAACCATGAATTGGCTGAGATACCACACGACGTAATCGACGTCGAAGATCAGGTCAGCCGTATTGCCGTCCTGTCGTAGCTCGCCGTTGACCCACAACCGCAGGCCGAGCTTTCCGGGGTCTGCCACGTCTTCGGCCGGAACCAGCCAGGGGCCGAGGGGATTGAATGTCTCGCACGACTTTCCCTTGTCCCACTGGCCGCCGCGTTCGAGCTGGAACTCGCGCTCGGAAACGTCATTCGAGATCGTGTACCCCGCGATGACGGCCCGCGCGTCCGCTGGAGATTCCAGGTAGCGCGCGGTGCGGCCGATGATGACGCCGAGTTCCACTTCCCAGTCCGTCTTGGTGCTGCCGCGCGGCACGAGGACGTCATCGTTCGGTCCGACGGCCGTGTTCGGTGCCTTCATGAAGACGACCGGTTCCTTCGGCGGCTCGGCACCGGACTCCGCGGCGTGGTCCCGATAATTCAGCCCGATACACACGATCTTGCCCGGGCGGGCGGTCGGTGTGCCGATCCGAAGGCCGGCCGGATCGATGGTGGCCAGCTCTCCCGCCTCCGCGGCGGCGCGCGCCCGCGCGATGCCATCCGTCGCGAGGAAATCGCCGTCGACGTCACGGGTCAGCGGGCCGAGGTCGAACGTCGTCCCGTCGTCGGCTTGGAGGGCCGGACGCTCGGAGCCCGGTTCCCCGAGGCGCAAGAGGTGCATGATCGTCTCCGTTCTGGTGGGTGGCGGTTACGCGGATGGTAGGCGAACGTGCTCCGGGGTGAGTTCGGCCACAGAACGGACCCCCAGCAACTGCATGGTGCGGCGTAACTCGGTCGACAAGATCTCCGCGGCTCGGGCGACCCCGCGTTCGCCGCCGGCCATCAGCCCGTAGAGGTAGGCGCGGCCGACCAAGCAGGCGTCCGCGCCCAGGGCCAGCGCAGCCACGATGTCGCCACCGTTGGTGATGCCGGTGTCGACGTAGATCTCGGTGTCTCCGCCGACCGCAGCAACGACTTCGGGCAGCAAGCGCAGTGGCACCGGCGCCCGGTCGAGCTGGCGGCCGCCGTGGTTCGACAGCACGATGGCGTCCGCGCCGGCGTCGACCACCCGGCGCGCGTCCTCGACGGTCTGGATGCCCTTGACGATCAACGGCCCGGACCAGATCGAACGCAGCCACGCGAGGTCGTCGATGGTCATGGTGGGATCGAACAACTGGTCGAGCAGTTCGGCCACCGTGCCGTCCCACGACGACAAGGTGGCGAACGTCAGCGGCTTGGTCGTCAACAGGTTCGCCCACCACGCCGGGTGGGTGGCCGCGTCGAGCACCGTCTTGAGGGTGAGGGACGGCGGGATGGTGAAGCCGTTGCGCGCATCGCGCAGCCGAGCTCCGGCCTTGGGGACGTCGACAGTCAGCATCAGGGCCTCGTAGCCGGCTGCGCCGGAGCGTTTGACCAGATCTTCCCCAGCGGCGCGATCGTTCCACACGTACAGCTGGAACCACTTCCGCGCCTCGGGAGCGGCCGCGGCGACGTCTTCGATCGACGTCGTTCCCATCGTGGACAGCGCGTACGGGATGCCGGTGCGCTCAGCCACCCGCGCGACCGCGCGCTCGCCCTCATGGTGCATCATCCGGGTGAAGCCCGTGGGGGCGAAGCAGAACGGCAACGCCGACGGTGCGCCCAGCAAGGTCGTCGACGTGTCGACGTCGGCGACGTTGCGCAGCACGGACGGGCGGAACTCGAGCCGGGCGAACAGCGACCGGGCGCGCCGCAGGCTGATCTCGGCCTCGGCCGCGCCGTCGGTGTAGTCGAACACCGATCGTGGTGTCCGGCGGCGCGCGATGCTGCGCAGGTCGGCGATGGTCAGCGCCCGGCTGAGTCGGCGCTCGGTCGGGTTGACCTGCACGGGTTTGGTGCGCAGCAGTGGCTTGAGCTCGGACCAGCGAGGTAATTGGCGGTCGGTCATGATCTGCTCCGTCCGGCTGCTCGTTCGGTGTGGTCGAGTGTGGTCGGACCACACAGTACCGTGTGGTCCGACCACACCGGTAGGCTGGGGCGCCGTGAAGACCTACGAGCTCGTGCTGCAGCGAGTCGAGGCGGACCTGGCGGCCGGCCGGCTCCGATTAGGTGACCGCCTGCCTGGCGAGCGGACCCTGGCCGCAGAGCTCGAGGTCAGTCGGCCGTCGGTGCGTGAGGCTGTCCGCGTGCTCGAAGCGATGGGCGTCGTACGTACGGCGGTCGGTTCCGGCCCCCAGGCCGGCGCGATCATCGTCGCGGAGCCGTCCTCGCCGTTGACGTCGACGCTGCGTCTGCACTTGGCGACACGGCACCTGCCGATGGGGCACATCGTCCAGACCCGCGTGCTGATGGAGTCCTGGGCCGTCCGAGAGGCGGCCGAGCGAGCCGACACCGATGCCGATGCGCTCGAGGCGATCCGCCGCCTGCTGGACGCCATGGACGAGCCGGACCTCCCGCGCGAGCGATTCCACGTGCTGGACGCCGAGTTCCACGTCGCACTGGCAACGCTGGCGGGCAATGTCCTGGTGTCGACGATCATGGCCTCGCTTCGCGAGGCGATACATGGTTACGTCATGGATGCCGCGCCGAATCTGCCGGACTGGCCTGCCGCGGCGGAGGGGCTACGCCGTGAGCACCGGGCCGTCCTGGCGGCGGTCGAGGCAGGCGATGGCGACCTCGCGGCGGAACGGGTCGCCGCTCACATCGAAGGTTTCTACCAAGCCGCGGGCGTCAGATGAGCTGGCGGCGCGCCGCCCAGGCGACCACCTGAATAGTGCTCACCACACCCAGGCGGTCGCACAGAGCGCGGGAGCGGCGACGGATCGTGCGGTCCGAGAGGTCGAGACGGCGGGCGATGGCCTCGATACACAGGCCGTCGGCGAACAGGGAGATCAGCGCCAACTCGTCCGGGGTGAACGGGTTGTCGTGTGCCTGCGGCGAGTCAGGCGGCGGTGGGCAGACCCGCAAATGGGCGGGGCGGGCCGGTTCGAGTTCTGCCGTTCGGGCAGTGGAACGTTTCAGCGTCATGGCGTCGACCTGTTCGGTGAGAAGCGGGTTTATCGCCTGATCCGTCATGCCTGTCCCGTGAACGTACGGGTTTACGGGGTTCCAGGTCAACGATTCCGGATAACCTTCTTGATACGGTTCAATCGAACCAGCCCATCGAGTCGATCTGGACATGCGGATTCCAGGTCGGGTGATCGGTGCCGACGGCGCGCATCGTGACGGCCACGTGATCCACGTGTGCGCGGCCAGGCCAGTCCGCGACGTCCAGGGCGACTTCGGTCCACGAGTCCGGCGTGTACGGCTGGGTGATCGTCAGCTCGTCGCTGCCTGAACGCAGCGTGAACGTCACCTCGTACCCGGTGGCGCCCGGCGCGCCCCCGTATGAGTTGACGTGGATCACGACGCGCTGTGCAGCGCTGAGGTCGATCGGCTCGGCCAGGTCTACGACCATGGTTTTCGGTGCGAGAGACGAGCCGACCGTCGCGGTGCCGTCCAACGCGTGCGAGCCTCCGTGCGGTCTGCCCGGACCGTTGGCCATCGACGTCACGGCCTGCACGGAATCCATGCCCGCCCCGGGCTGCCAGCCCTGAGTGGTGCCGTCGTCGAAGTCGAAGATCGGGGTCGCCTCCGGTGGCGGCTCCGGCGGCACATCGACCTGTTCGGTGTACTGATGACCGACGATGCCGAAGCACATCGCCGGGGCGTCCGGGTTCTGGGGGGTTGCCGCCACGACGGTGACGGCGAACGTCCGTGCTTCTCCGGGTTGGATCCCGTCGGTGTCCAGCGCCGCTGGTTCGACGGTGATGCCGTCGCACGCCCGCACGTCCACCGGTCCGGACAGAGGCTGGACGTCATGGTTGGCGACGGTGATCTCGACTGTCGCGCCGACGCCGACTCCGTCCGGCGCGACCGCGTCGACCTCGATGTTCGCCGTCCGTGCCGCGCCCACGTACCGGCGGGCGAGCTCGACGTCGTCGATGTCGAAGTGCCCGGACCACGCATCGTTGGTGTCACCACGAGCCCACACCTTGATCCGCCCGATACTCGATCGGCCGGACCAGTCCGCCAGGTCGACGGTCACGCGCTGCCACTGCCCGTTCTCCACGAGTCGCGCCGTGCCCTCGGCCACGCTGCCGTCGGTGCCGTACAACCTGACCTTGACGTAACGCGAGCCGATGTCGGCGTCCGCGGGGATGCGTACCCGCAGGGCGAGCGCGGCGTCCTGGGATGCGTCGAGCGGGTCGTCGATGACGACGTCGGTGCCCCGCCACAACTTGGCCAGATTCGCCGCCAAGCCGCCCTCGAACGTGAAGGCCGAGCGGAGGTGGCCATCGCTCGCGTCGACGGTGTTCACCGCATCGGACGCGCGCCAGCCCTGTGCGCCGTCGTCGAAGTCCGACACCGTCGTGGTGCGCAACGGCAGGGCGGTCGTGCTCGTGCCCAGCTCGGTGGGCCTTTCGCGTACGGCGAGGGCGGCCGGGTCCCAGCCGTCGACGACCTCGGACCACTCGTCGATGCCGATGACGTCCTTGGCGAACTCGGTGACCTCCAACGAGCGTTCAGTGTCGATGTCCTTGAACACCTGGTAGATCAGCTTCTTCTCGCCCGGTGGCGCGTTCTCCGGACGGTCGTCGTCCCACCACCACAAGCCGAGTCGCAGCCCCTCCTCGACTTTGTGATCGACGTGGCGATGCAGGATGAACGAGTCGATGGCCGGCAAGAAGTGGATCTTGTAGTAGGCCAGCGCGTAGCAGGCGGCTTGTAACCGCTCCGCCTCGGCCGACGTGCCGGGGGTGTTGCAGCCCTGTTCGGAGAGGATGACCCGGCGCGGCTGGCCGTCGTACAGCTGCTCGGCACGCAGGAGGTACTGGTTGAGGACTTCGACGTTGTTGAAGGTGATCCGCGGTGTCGTGTCGGGGTCGGGGGTGGCGCTGGTGTCGTTCCAGAACGCCGGGTCTCGCAGGTCCTCGGGGTAGGGGTGGTGCGCGATGTGCCACGGGTAGTCACCGTGGGCCTTGGTCAGGGCGTTCAGGCCGTCGACGACGTCCTTGCCCGGGTAGAAGCGCCCGGGCGGATCGGCCGGACCACTGGGCGTGCGCCATGAGTGCGTCAGCGAGGTGTAGGTGCGCGCTTCGCCGTAGGCGGCGCGGGTGGCCAGATGGGTCAGGCGCAGGGCCCGCTCGTAGGACAGCAGGAACTCGTCCAGCGGCTTGGCGCCCATGTTCTGCCAGACCCACTGCGCATCGACCTCGTTGCCGACGATGAACCCGGTGGCGCGGCCGTAGCGCTGATCCTGCCGGGTGTAGCGCTGTGCCAAGAACTCCACTGCGGCCGTGTAGTGGGCGACGCCCTCGGCGGTGGCGGTGTTGAACGCGTAGACCGGACCGCCGGCCAGGTCCGCATCGGGGTGCTTGAGCACCGGCCATGCCGAGTTGGGGGCTTCGTCGCGATAGAGGATGAGGATCAGATTGACCACCGCGCCGTTCGCGGACAGCGGCTTGATCTGGCGATCGAGGCCGGCCACGGTCGCGGCGTCGAAGTAGTACTCGGTGCCGTTGGAGGTGAACGGGATGGAGGAGCCCGCACCTTCGTCCTCGAGCTGCATCAAGGTGTTGAAGGCGACGTTGATGCCCGCGTGACCGATGCCGAGCTCTTCGGCGTCGGCGCTCAGCTGGACCTGCAGGCCCTTCTTCGTGTCGCTGTGCGGGTAGGGGTAGTCGTTGGTCGGGGTGATCTGCACGTCGTCGGCATGGCGGTACGTGCCCACCACGGCACCACCGACGACGGCGACGTACTTGGCGTAGTAGAGCGTGGTTGCGCCCTTCGTGCGGGTGATCTCGACGGAGAAGGCGCCCTCGTCGTCTGCGGCGACCGCCGCCACGGGCTCGGCCTCGGCCCACTGCGCCACGTGCTGCTCGGTGCCCAGCGCGTAGATGTCGACGTCGGCGCCCGGCGCCGCCCCGCCCGAGACCGTCACGACGTCGTCGGTCACGCTCACGGCTGTGATGCCGGGCGCTCCGGCCGGTCCCGCGGGGTCCGCCGCCGCGGGGCCGGACAGTATGCTGCCCGCCAGCGCCGTCGCGACCACGGCGATGCCGAACCGTTGATGCCGTCGCATGCCGAGCTCCCGTCGTGGATGAATCGGTTCAGCTCACTGTGCCCTCAGGTGTGAGCGCCTGACACCTGCCGTGTCCGGAGGTGGCCACGGATTCGACCAGAGCGTAAGCCTCATCTCGTGAGTGCCACCGCTTGACCGCCGTGCCTGTGGAGCCTTATCGTCCTCAACACATGTCGGTTGTGAAACGATTCATTCAGCTGTGATTTGGGAGTATCCCGTTGTCCGGTACCGGGCTCGACGCCGAGTCGATACCTGAGCGCCAGCCGGTGCTGCGCCTGTCCGGGGCGTCGAAGAGCTTCGGCTCCGTGGCGGCCCTGACCGACGCCCGCATCGAGCTGTACGCAGGCGAGACGCATGCGCTGGTGGGTGAGAACGGCGCCGGGAAATCGACGCTGATCAAGATCCTCGCCGGCGTGCACCGTCCCGATTCCGGCACCATCACCGTCGACGGCGAGGTCGTCGAGTTCAGCGGCACGGCCGAGGCGAAAGAGGCCGGTATCGCCGTCATCTACCAGGAGCCCACGCTGTTCCCGGACCTCACGGTCGCCGAGAACATCTTCATGGGCCGCCAGCCGCGCGGGCGGTTCGGCATGATCGACCGCGACCGGATGAACCGCGCGGCAGCTGCCTTGTTCGAGCAGCTGGGCGTGCCGATGGATCCCGAGCGGCAGGCGCTGGGCATGTCCATCGCCGACCAGCAGGTCGTCGAGATCGCCAAAGCCATCTCGCTCGATGCGCGGGTGCTCATCATGGACGAACCGACCGCAGCCCTGTCCGGCGCGGAAGTCGAGCGGTTGTTCACGGTGACCCGGGCACTGCGGGACGACGGCGCGGCGGTGCTGTTCATCTCACACCGATTCGACGAGGTCGAAGCGTTGTGCGAGCGGGTCACGGTGATGCGCGACGGCGCTCACGTCTCCACCGACCTGATGTCCGAGGTGAGCATCGACCAGATCGTGCGGCGCATGGTCGGCCGCGAACTCGGCGCGTTGTTCCCCAAGCAGGAGGTCCAGCCGCGTGACGTGGTGCTGGAGGTCGACGGGCTGACCCGTGAGGGTGTGTACCGCGACGTCTCCTTCAGCGTCCGCGCCGGCGAGATCGTGGCGTTGGCCGGACTGGTCGGGGCCGGACGCTCGGAGGTCGTCCAGGGCGTTTTCGGCGTGGATCCACGCGACGCCGGCACGGTGCGCGTGGGCGGGCGGGCGCTGCCGCCCGGCAACCCGCGGGCCGCGATGCGCGCGGGTGTGGCGCTGGTCCCCGAAGACCGGCGGCATCAGGGCCTGCTGCTCGACCTGTCCATCATGCGCAACGCGACGTTGACCCGACGGAGCCGACTGGCGCGCTTCGGCTTCCTCGTCGGTGGGGCCGAGCGGCGCGAGGCCGAACAGTGGACCGCGCGCCTGCAGACGCGCTACGGCCGTCTCACCGACCCGGCCGGAACGCTGTCCGGCGGCAATCAGCAGAAGATCGTGCTGGCCAAGTGGCTGGCGACCGGGCCGAAGGTGCTCATCGTCGACGAGCCCACCCGCGGTATCGACATCGGCACCAAGGCCGAAGTCCACCGGCTGATGTCGAGCCTGGCTGCCGAGGGTGTAGCCGTGGTGATGGTGTCGTCGGAGTTGCCCGAGGTCCTGGCCATGGCCGACCGGGTGCTGGTCATGCGCGAGGGCCGGCTCGCCGGGGAGCTCAGCCGCGCCGAGGCCACCGAGGAGTCGGTGATGTTTCTCGCGACCGGGCAGGAGGCGGCATGAGCCTGCTGACGAAGGCGCACGAGTCCGGCTCCGACGCCCAGGCCCGGACCGGGTCGACCGTGCTCGACATGGTGCTGCGATTCCGGGCGCTGGGCCTGCTGCTCACTCTCGCCGCGATCGTCGCCGTCACCGCGGCGGTCAACCCCCGGTTCGTCAACGAGCAGAGCATTCGCGACCTGTTGCTTGCTGCGGCCATCACGCTGTTGCTGGCCACCGGCATGACCGTCGTCGTGCTCACCCGTGGAATCGATCTGTCGGTCGGCTCGGTGCTCGGGCTGTCGGCGTTCTGCACGGCCTCGCTGCTCAGCGAGAACCCAGGCATCCCGGTCCCGGTGGCGATGCTGATCGGGCTCGGTATCGGGGCGGTGTGCGGGCTGTTCAACGGCATGATCGTGCACCTCGGCAAGGTTCCGCCGCTGGTGGCCACGCTCGGCACCTTGTACGTGTTTCGCGGCGTCGTCTACTTCATCGCCGGCGGCGGGCGGATCAACGCCTCGGACATGCCGGGCGGGCTCCTCGACTTCGGCACGGCGCGCATCCTGGGGATCCCGTACCTGATCGTCATCGCCGGGGTGGTCCTGGCGGTGGTCGCGGTCTTCCTCTCCCGTTACCGCGCCGGGCGCGACATGTACGCGCTCGGGTCGAGTCCGGAGGCGGCGCGGCTGGCCGGCATCCCGGCCGGGAAACGCATCCTCACCGCATACATCCTGTGCGGTGCCCTGGCCGGGCTCGGCGGCGTGCTCTACGCCGCCCGGTACGGCACCGTGGACGCCTCTGCCGGCTACGGCATGGAGCTGGACGTGGTGGCCGCGGTGGTCGTGGGCGGCGTGGCCATCTTCGGCGGCAGCGGAACGGTCGTGGGTGCCGCGCTCGGCGCCGTGCTGCTCACGGTCATCAGCAATGCCCTGCCGGTGTTGAGCATCGACCAGTTCTGGCAACGGGCGATCGTCGGAGCGCTCATCCTCGGCGCCATCGCCCTGGACCGCCTCGTCGGCCTGCGGGTCAAAGCGTCGTTGCGGAAGAAGGATGCCCATGTCGGCTGACACCCTGACCGGTCGGGGAGCCGGCCGGTTCCGGCTCCAACGGTTCGCGACCTGGGACGTCGCGATCATCCTGGCCACGCTGGCCGTCATCGTGATCGCCGCGGCGACGGTGGAGCATTTCGGCACGTCGCGCAACGCCGGCTTCCTGGTGCTCGACCTCGCGCCGATCTTGTTGCTGGCCCTGCCGATGACCCTGATCATCGCGACCGGCGAGATCGACCTGTCGGTCGCGAGCATCGTCGGATTGACGAGTTCGGCCATGGGCGTCATGTGGAACAACGGAGTACCGCTCGAGACGATCATGCCGCTGTGCGTCCTGATCGGGGCGATCCTCGGCGCGGTGAACGGCCTGTTCGTCACCGCGCTCGGCCTGCCGTCGCTGGCGGTGACCATCGGGACGCTCGCGCTGTACCGAGGGTTGGCCTACGTCCTGCTCGGCGACACGGCGGTGGCGGACTTCCCGCGGCAGTTCACCGGCTGGGCCATCGGCAACATCGGCGCGACGTCGATTCCCAATGTTCTCATCCCGATGATCGTCATCGCGGGGCTGTTCGCTGCCGTGCTGCATGCCATGCCGGTGGGCCGGGCCATCTTCGCCACCGGGTCGAACCCGGTGGCGGCTGCGTTCGCCGGTATCGCCGTCGGGCCGTTGAAGTTCTGGCTCTTCGTCGTGTCCGGCGCGGTCGCGGGGCTGGTGGGTGTGTTCTGGACGCTGCGATATTCCAGCGCTCGAGCCGACAACGCCACCGGCCTCGAGCTGACCGTGGTCGCAGCTGTCCTGTTGGGCGGGGTGTCCATCTTCGGCGGCACGGGGACCCTGCCCGGCGTGCTCGCGGGCGTGGTGTTGCTGACCTCTCTGCAGAACGCGCTCCGGCTGGCCAGTGTGTCGAGCGAGGCGCTCACCGTGGTCACCGGATCGCTGCTCATCGTCTCGGTGCTCGCTCCCAACGTGCTGGTCGGCGTGCGCACCTCGATGCAACGCCGGCGTCGCCGAACGCGGTCGCCATCTCCCACCTGAGAAAGGAACGCTCATGTCTGTCAGCCGATTCCGTCATCGCGGTCGAGCGAGGCGAGTCACCCCGGTCGCTGCAGGGCTCGCGTTCGCGCTCGTCCTGGCCGGCTGCGGTGGCACCACCCAGGACAGCGCCAACGACGCCGACGAGGGCGGTGACGAACCGGCCGCTGAAGCGAACCCGGACGCGGATTACGAAACCGGGTTGAGCATCGCCATGCTCCCGAAGTCGGTGAACAACCCGTACTTCGAAGCGTCCAGCGAGGGCGCCGAGGCCGTGACGACCGAGCTGGAGGGGGAGTACGAATACACCGGCCCGTCGGATGCGTCGGCGTCGTCGCAGGTGAGCTACATCAATACGCTGAGCCAGCAGGCCACCGACGTCGTCTTGTTGTCGGCCAACGACCCGAACGCTTTGTGCTCGTCGCTCGACCAGGCGCGCACCGGGGAAACCGTCGTCGTCACCTTCGATTCCGACGTCGATGCCGCCTGTCGCGACGCCTTCGTCAGCCAGGTCGACGGTGACGAGGTGGGGCTGGCGCTGATCGAGATGGCCGCCGAGCAGATCGGTGGGTCCGGGCAGGTCGCGATCCTGTCCGCCACGGCGAACGCGACCAACCAGAACGCCTGGATCGAGGTCATCCAGGAACAGGTCGACACCAATCCGGACTACGCCGACATCGAGCTGACCGGCGTGGTCTACGGCGACGACGAGGACGAGAAGTCCTTCCAGGAGACCCAGGGCCTGCTGCAGGCCAATCCCGATCTCGACGCGATCATCTCGCCGACCACGGTCGGCATCGCGGCTGCCGCGCGGTACATCTCGAGCTCGCAGTACAAGGGCAAGGTCGCCCTGACCGGACTCGGGACGCCGAACCAGATGCGTGAGTTCGTCAAGGACGGGACGGTGACGGAGTTCGCCCTGTGGGATCCGACCGCGCTGGGCGAGTTGGCGGCCTACACCGGTGCGGCCATCGCCTCGGGCATCATCACCGGCGCCGAGGGCGAGACCTTCACCGCCGGTGACCTGGGCGAGTACACC
>Ga0079224_100008116_pt1 | contig 14179 bp, 14 predicted proteins | sample Stecom2015_FD_80414 | JGI IMG/M metagenome (GOLD analysis project Ga0079224, IMG submission 80414) | Agricultural soil microbial communities from Utah to study Nitrogen management - Steer compost 2015 | ecosystem: Environmental > Terrestrial > Soil > Agricultural land | place: USA: Utah...
CAGCCACGACACCAGCGCGTTCTGCTCCAGGCCCTCGACGGCAATGAGGCAGATGCCGGCGCCGTCGGGAGAATCGAGCGGCGTGAGGATGCTGACCCGGCCGTCCCCTTCCTCCAGGAGCCGCTTGGCCCAGCGGTCCCGCAGGTAGCGGAGCCGCGCCACCTTCCGCTCCGAGCCGATGGCCCGGTGGAAGGCGATCGCCGCGGCGACGGCGTTGTGGTTGGCGGCGGGGTGGGTGCCGATTTCCTCGTACTTCCGGACATCGTCGTCCATCGCGGCGGGGGCCGCCATCATCGGCCAGAGCGACTTCTGCTTCTCCTTCCGCACATAGAGGAAGCCGGTGCCGATCGGCGCGAGCATCCACTTGTGGAGGCTGGTGCCGTAGTAATCGCACTCGAGCTCGTCCCGGGTAAAGGGGAAGTGCGCAAAGGCGTGGGCCCCGTCCACCAGCACCTCGATGCCCCGCGGCCGCGCCATCCGCACGATGTCCCGCACCGGCATGATCTGCCCCGAGAGATTGGTGATGTGCGGGACCTCGATGACCCGGGTGCGTGGCGTGACGGCCGCGGCGATCTGCTCGACGATGTGCGCGGACGACGGCGGCGGGACCTTGAACGACACCGGCCGGACCACGATTCCCTCGCGGCGGGCCCGCTGGTCCCAGGTGGTCAGCATGCGCGGATAGTTCTGGTTGGTGACGATGACTTCGTCGCCCCGCTCGAGGTCGAGCCCGAGGATCAGCGTCTCCATCGATTCCGAGGCGTTGCGGGTGATCGCCATCTCCTCGGCGTCACAGCCGAACTCGCGGGCCAGGTCCCGGCGCACGCTCTCGATCCGCGGCTCCAGCACCCGCCACATGTGCTCCACCGGCAGCTCGTTGGAAAACCGGAGGTCGCGGATCATCGCCTCGAGCACGTGGGTGGGTGCCGGGCTGCAGCCGCCGTTGTTCAGGTTGACGAGGGTGCGGTCGGCGTCGAAGGCGCGCTGGATGGTGCTCCAGTAGGCCTCGTCGTCGGCCAGCGCGCCGGCCGGGCGGATGCCGGCCATCTCCCAGGCCCGGCGCAGCTGACGGCCAGCCGCCGGATGGAAGACCGGGAGCGCGGCGGCCGTACCCGCCAGGGTCGAGACGAACGAGCGTCGGGTGGTCTGCAATGGCGCCTGCCGGAAGGGGATTCCGCAATCTGGGGGCGTTGCCCGCCCTGCGCGAGTGGCGCCGGAATCGGCCGCGCCATAGACTTCCGCCCATGCCGGTCATCCTGCGCACGACGGTGCTGCTGGTACTCTCCAACGTATTCATGACGTTTGCCTGGTATGCCCACCTCCGGAACATGGGGAACCGGACCTGGTGGTATGCCGCCCTGGCGAGCTGGGGCATTGCCCTCTTCGAATACCTCCTGCAGGTGCCGGGCAACCGGATGGGCTACACCGTGCTCACCCTCCCCCAGCTCAAGATGCTGCAGGAAGTGATCACGCTGTCGGTGTTCGTTCCGTTTGCGGTGCTCTACATGCGGCAGCCGATCCGGCTCGATTACCTCTGGGCCGGCCTCTGCCTCCTCGGCGCCGTGTACTTCATGTTCCGCGCCTCCCCGGCCACCCACTGATCCGCGCTCCGGAGAAGCCCATGCGATCGCTCGCCCTCCTGGCCACCTGCCTCTGCCTCCCGACCCTGCTCCCGGCCCAGGTGGGCGGCAGCGGTCCCACCGCGGACCCGCGCATCGGCGCCGCACTGGAGGAGATCGGCCTCACCTCGGAGATCGACGGGGACGGAGACTACAAGCTGGTGGTCAACGTGGACGACGAAGGGGAGCGCACCCAGATCGTGTACATCATCTCCGGCACCGAGCGGTACGGCAACCTGGAGATCCGGGAAATCTGGGCGCCCTCCTTCAAGACCGGCGGCGCCCTCGATCCCGACGTGGCCCGGCAGATGCTCATCGCCAACAACCGCATGAAGCTCGGCGCCTGGCGCCTCTACGGCGACGCCGAAGACCAGATGGCCGTCTATGCCGTCCACATCGACGCGGACGCCAACGCCCAGGCCATCCGGGATGCCCTGGCCCTCGTGGTGAACGTCGCGGACGCCGAGGAGCTGAAGCAGACCGGCATGGACGAATATTGACACCGATTACGCGGCTGCAGCGGGCATGGGCCCGCCTGAGCCCGCTGCCGGGAGGCACCTGGCTCTTCAGCCGGCTCTTCGCCCGGGTGGTACCGTATTCGGGCTCGATCGGGGCGCGGGTCGTCCTGCTCGAGCCGGGCTACGCGCGGGTGGAGCTTCATGAGCACCGGCGGGTCCGGAATCATCTCCGCTCCGTCCACGCCGTGGCCCTCACCAACCTGGGCGAGATGACGAGCGGGCTCGCCATGCTGAGCGCGCTGCCGCCTTCGGTCCGCGGGATCGTCACCCGGCTCTCCACCGACTACCTGAAGAAGGCGCGCGGCACGCTGATCGCGGAGTGCCGCTGCACGGTGCCCCCGGTTACCGAGCCGACCGACCACGAAGTCTTCGCAGAGATCCGCGATGCGGACGGCGACGTGGTGGCGCGGGTGGAGACGCGGTGGCGGCTGGCCCCGGCGTGACGCCGCGCCCACTGGAAACGGCGCTCACGCGGCATGCCGGAATCGACGTGCCGCTCCTCTGCGGCGCGATGTATCCCTGCAGCAATCCCGAGCTGGTGGCTGCCGTGAGCGAGGCGGGCGCACTCGGGATCGTCCAGCCGATCTCCCTTACCTATGTCCATGGCCACGAGTTCCGCGCGGGGCTCCGGCTGATCCGGCAGCTGACCGCGCGGCCGATCGGCATGAACGCGCTGATCGAGCAGTCGTCCCGCACCTACCGCCAGCGGATGGAGCGGTGGGTGGATGTGGCGCTGGAGGAAGGCGTCCGCTTCTTCGTCACCTCGCTCGGCAACCCGCGGTGGGTGGCGGAGCGGGTCCACGCGGCGGGCGGCGTGGTGTACCACGACGTCACCGAGCTCAAGTGGGCGGAGAAGGGCCGCGATGCCGGCGTGGACGGGCTCATTGCCGTGAACCGGGCTGCCGGCGGGCACCCCGGGACCCGGGATGCGGCGGCCCTGCTCGAGGAAGTGGGCGGGCTCGGCCTGCCCGTGGTGAGCGCCGGCGGGATCGGGGACGAGCAGGCGTTTGCGGAGGCGCTCCGGCAGGGCCATGCCGGCGCGCAGCTCGGCACCCGATTCATTGCCACCGAGGAATGCCGCGCGGCGCCGGCCTACAAGCAGGCCATCCTCGACGCCACCGAAGACGACATCGTCCTGAGCAAGCGCATCACCGGCGTGCCGGTGGCCGTCATCCGGACGCCCTACGTCGAGCGGGCCGGGCTCGAAGCAGGCGCCCTCGCGCGCTGGATGCTGCGCCACCGCCGGACGCGGCACCTGATGCGGACCATCTATGCCCTCCGTTCCATCTGGCAGCTCAAGCGCGCGTCGCTGGCGGAATCCGGGAGCCATGAATACTGGCAGGCGGGCCGGAGCGTCGGGGACATCCATGCGATCGAGAGCGCGGGCGACATCGTCCGGCGATTTGCCGCGGCGGCCAGCGCCGAGCGCGAGCGCGGTGCCGTGAACTCCCGCCCATGACACGGCGTGCCGCGGCGGCTGCGCTGCTGGCAGCGCTGCTTCTGGTACCGGTATTCGAGGCACCGGGACTCAGCGCACAGGCGCGCACGTCGGAGCAGCGCAGCGCCTATGGACTTCCGCAGGCGCTGCCGGCCGAGGTGGGTCTCTCCGCCGAACAGCTGGCGCGGATCCAGCCGCTGCTGCGCGCGGCCGTGGAGGAAGGGAAGATCGCCGGGGCCGTGACCCTGGTGGCGCGGCACGGCCGGATCGCCTCGCTCGACACCGCCGGATACCGGCGCCTCGCCGACAGCGCGCCGATGGGGGCGGGAACCCTCTTCCGCATTGCCTCGATGACCAAGCCGATTACCAGCGCGGCGGCGATGATCCTCATCGAGGAAGGCCGGCTGGCGCTGTCGGATCCCGTGGCCCGGTACATCCCCGAGTTTGCCGATGCGCGGGTTGCCGTCGAGCACGATGCATCCGGCACTGGCCGGGCGGTGACCATGGTGCCTGCCCGGCGCCCCGTCACGATCCGCGACCTGCTGACCCATACCTCGGGCCTGACCTACGGCTATCTCGACGACGGGCCGGCAGGCGACGCATACCGAGCCGCCGGCGTGAGTGACGGGATTGCCCCACCGGGTGCCACCATTGCCACAATGGCGGCCCGGCTCGGCCGGCTCCCGCTCAGGTCGCAGCCGGGCAGCGCCTTTCATTACGGACTCTCCACCGACGTGCTGGGCCGCGTCGTCGAGGTGGTGTCCGGCATGACCCTCGCCGAATTCCTCGAGTCCCGGCTCTTCGCTCCGCTGGGCATGCGGGACACCCGCTTCGATGTGGCCGACGCGCGGTCCCGGCTGGCGGTTCCCTACACCCCGGCCCGAGGCGGCCTCCGCCCGATCGCCGCCATCGAACGGTTCGGCCTCCTCCGCCTGGCCGGCGACGGCTACTTCGGTTCCGATCGGTACTTCTCGGGCGGATCGGGCCTCGTCTCCACTGCGGCCGACTACGCCCGCTTCCTGCAGATGATCCTGAACGGAGGAACGCTCGACGGCGTCCGGGTGCTGGCGCCAGCCACCGTCGAGCTGCTCACGGCGGACGCCGTCGGCCCGCTGGCCGAAGCGTTCATCGGCCCCGGCGCCGGGTTCAGCCTCGGCTTCAAGGTCCTGACCGACACCAGCCGCACCGATGAGCCGGGCTCGCCTGGCGCATTGTCGTGGGGCGGGATCTACGGCACCGCATTCTGGGCGGATCCGGCAGAAGCGCTGATCGGCATCGTGCTGATCCAGGCGTTTCCCACCCGCTCGATCGACGCGGCGCGGCAGGTCCAGTCGATCATGTACGACGCAATCCTCGAATGAGCGGCGCCCCGGTGGCGCCGCTCGTGATCGGCGTGGTGGGCGGCTCCGGCTCGGGCAAGACCACCGTGGTGCGCGCCATCCAGGAGGAGGCCGGGCCGGAGTCGGCACTGCTCGACCAGGACGCCTACTACCTGGACCTTGCCCACCTGACGCTGGAGGAGCGGCGGCTGGTCAACTTCGACCATCCCGACTCCATCGACACCGACCTCTTCATCCGCCATGTGAGGGAACTCATGGCGCGGAAGCCGGTGGACAAGCCCATTTATGATTTCGCCGCCCACACCCGCGGCGAGGGCACGGTGCGGGTGGAGCCGCGGGACCTGGTGCTGGTGGACGGGATCCTGCTCTTTGCCGATGCCCGGCTCCGGGAGCTGTTCGACCTCAAGATCTTCGTGGACGTGGCGGACGACGTGCGCTTCATCCGCCGGCTCCGGCGCGACCTGGCGGAGCGGGACCGCACGGTGGAGAACGTAATCGACCAGTACCTTCGCACCGTGCGCCCGATGCACCTCGAGTTCGTGGAGCCGTCGAAGCGGCATGCGGACATCATCCTGCCCGAAGGCGGGCAGAACCGCGTCGGCATCGAGATGATCCTGTCCCACGTGCGGAGGGAGCTCGAGCGCCGGCGCAGCGGGAAGGCAGCCGCGTCATAACTCACTCGCGCAAGCTGGGCCGGGTGGCCGCCAGGCTGGGCATCGACTGCATCCGGCGGCACATCTTCCTCTGCTCCGACCAGACCAAGCCCAAGTGCTGCGCCCGCGCGGACGGCCTGGAGTCGTGGCGCTATCTCAAGTCGCGCCTCAAGGAGCTCGGGCTGACCGGCGACGGCGGGATCTATCGCACCAAGGCCAACTGCCTCCGCGTCTGCGAGGAAGGACCGATCGCCGTGGTGTATCCGGAAGGCGTCTGGTACCACTCCTGCACGCCGGCGGTGCTCGAGCGGATCATCCAGGAACACCTGATCGGCGGCGTGCCGGTGGCGGAGTACGTGATCGAGCCGCTGGAGGAGGGAGAGTCATGACGCATCAGGACGAGAGCAGCAGCGCCGGTCTCGGCATCCCGTTCACCTCGCTCCTTGCCTACCGGGACGTGGAAACGGCGCGCTGGTACGCCTGGTTCGCGGCCCACCCCGCGGCCGCGCTCGATGTCCGGCTGGCGGAGGGAGACGTCGGCACCGTGCGGCTCCTGGTGCGGCACATCCTGGCTGCCGAGCTGCGCTATGCCCAGCGGCTGGCGGGCGAGCCGGCCACCGACTGGGCGGAGTTCCGGGAGGAATCGCTCGATGCAATCTTCGACATCGGCACGCGGGGTCGCGAGCTGGTGAAACGGTTCCTGGCGGATGCCACGGAGCGCGCGCTCGCGGAACGGCTCACCTTTCCCACGCTCAGCGCCGGAACCATCACCGCCTCGAAGCGAAAGATCCTGGCCAACTACGTCAATCACGGGGTGCGGCACTGGGCCCAGATCGCCACGGCACTCCGCCAGCACGGCTACGCCGACCAGTGGGCGCACGACCTCCTGGTGAGTGACGCTCTGGAGTAACGCATCCCGCACCGCGCCCGCCGCAAGGCGTGTGCGTCCCTTCCGCTCGTCCGTCTCCATCGACAGTGACCTGAACACTGTCCCTGGTGACCGGATGCGAGACCAGCATCGTCCAAAACAGGACCTCATCAACGAGGTGATCGGACTGCGGAAGCAGGTGGCCGATCTCAAGCAGGCCGCCGTGGTGCGATGGCGGGCGGAGGAGGCGCTCCGCCGCTCCGAGGAACAGTATCGCGCGCTGGTGGAATACGTGCCGGGCGGGATCTGCCGTATCGCGCCGGACGGCGAGTTCCTGCAGGTGAACGGCACCTTTGCCGCGATGCTGGGCTATGACACCCGGGGGGAAGTGCTCGAGGTGGGGCGGACCGTCGGAATCTTCGCGGACCGGGAGGAGCGGGAGCGGGTGCTCGATCAGTTCCGGATGGCGGACGGCATCCGGGACCTTCCCTCCAGGCTCCGGCATCGCAGCGGCCGGGAGATCCGGGTCCGGCTGAGCGGGCGGGCGGTGCGGGAGGCGGTCAACGGCCGCACGCTGCAGGGATTTGCCATCCTCGTCACTCCGGTTCCCGGATGAGCCGGGAGAATTCGGGGTGGTCTCCGTAGCGGAGAGCCCGCGCATTGATGTGATACCGGGCCCTGGCCTCCTCGAACGGCAGATCGGTGTCGATCCATCCCAGGTCATAGGCCAGGCGGTCGGAGTAGCCCGGCAGCAGGATCCTGTAGCTGAACGGCACCCGGCGGGATGCAATCTCGTTGGCGTGCCGCACGATGTTGGTGGTGCAGGTGTTGGTGAGCGTGTTGTAGAACTCGGGATGCTCCCGCAGCTCGTTGACCCGCTCGAGCATCGAGACCAGCATGCGGCGGCGCTGCTCCGGGCCGGCGCGCAGCGGGTAGAGGTAGACCTGGTCCTTCCGATGGTTGGTGCGCAGCCGGATTACGTCCCGCTCGTCGGCCACCACGTACATCAGCTCGTACTGCCGCAGCAGTCCCTTGATCGGGGAGAACGACTCCCCCGCCTCCCGCCGGATTTCCGCCGAGATCGCGAGATAGCTCCCGTCGGAGAATCCGAAGCTCACCAGCGTGTGCGCCGGACCCCTGGTATTTCCGAATGGCTCGACCAGGTACCAGAGCGAGGTGAGCTCGCGGAGATCGTAGGTGCGATCGTACCAGCGCACCTGGTACTCCTCGGGGCTTCGGTACTTCGCGTTCCGGATATCGGAGACGTGGACCAGGTCTCCCTCGAAGCGCGCCGACGGAAGCACCGCCATGTCCGGCGACCACTCGCGGTCGTTCCGCGGGCGCGCGGAGAGCCAGGCCCCGATGAGCGGCACGAGAATCAGCAGCACGATCAGCGCGCGCCGGTGTGAGCGGGTCACGGTACCTCCCCTCGGTGTAAATCCCCCGGTGTGGATCCCCTCTGTGTGAATCCCGGCTGATGACGCATCCCCGGACAGCCCCGGTCAGGCCAGGCGGTGCCGCCGCCGGCCGTGCCGGGTTCTCAGGGAGGTTCGCATGCGAGCGCAACAGCAGCGGGCGCTGGCCATCGTGCCGGCGCTTGCACTACTCCTTCTGCCCGTTCCAGACCACCGCACTGAGCCCATCGTCCCGCTGGAGGGCGTGATCGCCGGAACCGTCCGGAACGAACACGGCATGCCGCTCACCGGCGCGCAGGTCTTCATTCCCGGCACGGCGCATGCCGCGCGCACCGAGCGCAGCGGCGGGTATCGACTCGAGGGCGTGCCGGCCGGCAGGTGGACGGTTGCCGCGGCCCTGGCGGGTTATCGCGAATCGCGGGCGGAGGGCGTGGCCGTCGTGGCCGGCGCCACCACCCGGCATGACTTCACCCTCACGGCCATTGTGCCGGCGGCCTCCCGGGATGAAACGGTGGCAGTCGGGGCCGCACCGCCAGTGGCCAGCACCGCCGACGCCTCGAAGCAGGCGGCCGCGGAACGGTACGCCGGACAGCTGCAAGCCGGACACCCGCACGCCGGCGTGGACCGCCGCTACCGGGTCCGGCGCGAGCCCTGGAACACCGAGGAATACGGAAGAATCTACGAGAATCGCTACCTCGATGCCCGCAGCAACCCGCTCTCCACCTTCTCGATCGACGTGGACCGCGCCTCCTACAGCAACGTGCGCCGGTTCCTCATGCAGGGACAGCTTCCGCCCGCGGACGCCGTGCGGATCGAGGAGCTGGTCAACTATTTCACGTACGAATATGCGGAGCCCACCGGCGAGCACCCCTTCTCGGTGGCCGCCGACGTGGCGCGGGCGCCGTGGAACCCGGACCACCGTCTGGTCCGGATCGGCCTGCAGGGCCGGCGGTACAGCTCGCGCGAGATCCCGCCCAGCAACCTGGTGTTCCTGATCGACGTCTCCGGCTCGATGGCGAGCCCCGACAAGCTGCCGCTGGTGAAGCAGGCCTTCCGCGTCCTGGTGCGGCAGCTGCGCGAGGAGGATCGCGTGGCCATCGTGGTCTATGCCGGCAGTGCCGGGCTGGTGCTCCCGCCGACGCCCGGCAGCGAGAAGCCGGTGATCCTGGCCGCGCTCGACCGGCTCGAGGCGGGCGGCTCCACCGCGGGCGGCGCCGGCATCCGCCTGGCCTACGATGTGGCGCGCCGGCATCACGTCCCGGAGGGCAACAACCGCGTGATCATCGCCACGGACGGCGACTTCAACGTCGGCACCTCGAGCGAGAGCGAGCTGGTCCGCCTCATCGAGGAAAAGCGGGCCCAGGGCACCTGGCTCACCGTGCTCGGCTTCGGCACCGGCAACTACAAGGACGGGCGCATGGAGCAGCTGGCCGACAAGGGGAACGGCAACTACGCCTATATCGACAACCTGCTCGAGGCCAACAAGGTCTTTGGCCGGGAGCTCACCGCCACGCTCTTCACGATCGCAAAGGACGTGAAGGTGCAGGTGGAATTCAACCCGGCGCGGGTGCAGGCATACCGGCTGATCGGTTACGAGAACCGGCTGCTCGCGAAGGAGGACTTCAACGACGACGCAAAGGATGCGGGTGAGCTCGGGGCGGGCCACACGGTGACGGCGCTCTACGAGATCGTCCCGGCCGGCATGCCGATGGACGTGAACACCGGCACGACCGATCCGCTCCGCTACCAGCCGAATCCCGAGCCCGTAAGCGGACGCACCACCGAGCGCCCGGCAGCGGATGGCCCGGCCAGGTCACACCCCGACGAATGGCTGACCGTCAAGCTGCGCTACAAGCCGCCCCGCTCCGACCGGAGCCGGCTTCTTTCGGAAACGGTCCGCGACGGCGACGTGCGTGGGCGGGTTACGGGTGATTTTGCCTTTGCCGCGTCGGTGGCGGCGTTCGGGATGGTGCTCCGGAACTCCGAGCATCGCGGCTCGGCCGGGTTCGAGCAGGTGCTCGAGCTGGCACGCGCATCCCGCGGCGAGGACCGCGACGGCTACCGCGCGGAGTTCATCCGGCTGGTGGAGCTGGCGCGCTCGATGGGCGTGGCCGTCATCCGGGAGTAGCCACCTGGCGGGTCGAGGCCTGCCCGGACTACCGGGCGGGCCTCATTCGTGCCGGATCGCTTCGATCGGCGAGAGCCGCGCGGCCCGGAGCGCCGGCCAGGTCCCGAACAGCAGCCCCACGGCGACGGAGACCATCGCCGCCAGCAGCACCGTTCCCCAGGTGAAGGCCGCGTGCAGCTCCGCATCGGCAGCGGAACGGATGGCGGCGGTGGCCCCGTAGGCGCCGGCCAGCCCCAGGGCCACGCCCAGGACGCTGCCGAGCCCGCTGATGGCCACCGATTCGGAAAGAAACTGGAGCAGGATGTCGCGCTGGCGGGCGCCGATGGCCTTGCGGATACCGATCTCGCGGGTCCGCTCGGTGACGGCGGCCAGGAGCACGTTCATGATTCCGATCCCGCCGACGATGAGCGAAATACCGGCAAAGGTGCCCATGACCATCTTGAAGATCAGGATCCCCTGCCGCGCCTGATCGATCCGGAGCTGGGGTCCGCCCGCGGCCACCGAGGCCTCGTCCTTCCAGCCCGGGCCCAGCCGCGCGGCCGCCCAGCCCTCAACCGCCGCCTCGACCGATGCCACCTCCTCCACGTTGGCCACGCGGACCAGGAGCTGCGGCGCGCGAGGGGAAGCCGCCGCCACCATGGCGCTGCCGGCGAGAGGGAAGGGGATCACGGCGGTGTTGCCGCCGACGCCGGCCGTCTTCGCGTCCAGCACGCCCACCACCTCGAAGCGCGTTGCCCCGAGCGTGATCGAGTCTCCCACGCCCGCGGCAGCACCCCGGGCAAGTCCGGCGGACAGCACCGCTGCCGCCCGGCCCGGCTGCATGTCGCCCGCATTCAGGAACCGCCCGGCCGCAAAGCTCGGCTGCAGCCGCTCCGCCACCCCGGGCGTCACGGCAATGACCACCGCTGCACGCGGCGCGCTGTCCGCCCCCGCCGCTGCCTCGAGCAGCGCCGACCCGGTGGTCATGGCCGACACCAGCGCCCGATCTCCCAGCCGCGCCGCGAGCGACTCGGCATCCGAGATGGTGAAGACGGGATAGCTGGCGCGCGGGATCCGCACCCCGTCGATCGTCTCGCCGGTATTGGCGGAGACGACGATGGTCTGGAGGTCCGTGGTCCGGGCAATCTGCTGCCGCGCGAACTGCTCCGCGCCGTCTCCCACGGCCAGCACCGAGACCAGGGAGGCAACGCCGAAGACCACGCCGAGCGTGGACAGCGCGCTCCGGAGCGGGTTGGCGCGCAGACTTTCCGCGCCGACACGCAGTGGCAGCGAAATCAATGGGCCGGCCATGCAAACCTCTCGAGGCAGAGTGCGGACATACGTCGGAATTCCCGGCAGAGTTTCAATCCGCAACGCAGTATATTCGGGAATTACCGCACCGAGGCGAGGCATGACGATTCCCAGTTCCCTGCGCGCGCTCCTGTCCGGGCTCATCGATTATGCGGGGCTCTTCCCGCCGGCCCGGCTCGACATGCAGACCGCTGTCCGCAACTACTCGGCATATCGCCGGGGTGATCACAGCTGGATGCTCGGACGAGTCATCATCCCGGCGGCCCGGCTGGACGAATTCGAGAGTGCGGCTGCGGGCCTCTTCCCGCGGCAGCGTGACGACGAGCCCTGGCAGGTGAGCCTCCTCGGCAGTGATGACCCCGGCCACGATGCCGAGCTCATCTTCGGGTTCAACGAGCGGCATGCGAAGACGGCCGCAGGGCGCGCCGTCATCGACACGCTGGAAGTGGCGGCCGGGACGGTGGCGGAGATCGAAGCCCTGGTGCGCTCGGCGCCGCCCGGGGTCACGGTGTATGTCGAGATCCCGATCAAGTCCGACCCGATCGACCTGGTCGCCGCGCTGGACGGAATGAACGCGCGGGCCAAGGTGCGCACCGGCGGGATCGAGCCGGATGCCTTTCCGGCGATCGGCAACCTGGCGCGCGTCATCCAGCGCACCGCGGCGCTGGGCGTGCCGTTCAAGGCCACGGCCGGGCTGCACCATCCACTCCGCGGCATGTATCCCCTGACCTATGAGCCGAACAGCATCAGCGGCACCATGTACGGCTACCTGAACCTGTTCCTGGCCGCGCTCTTTGCCCACGCCGGCGCCGGGCTCGACGAGCTCGAGGCCATCCTCACCGAAGGCGACCACACCCGGATCCGCTTCGACGAGGGCGGGGTGGCGTGGGGCGGGCGCCGGGCGGACGTCGACGACGTGGTCCGGCTCCGGGCGCGCGGCGCCACGACGTTCGGCTCGTGTTCGTTCACGGAGCCGGTGGACGAGCTTCAGGCACTGGGAGTGACCCCATGACCCGCGAGATCAACGATACCCACGATCCCGCCCTCAGGAGCTGGGTCGAGTCCGCCAACCAGCCGGGACACGACTTCCCGATCCAGAACCTGCCATTCGGCGTGTTCCGCCGCCGGGGCGAACGCCAACGGCCGCGGGTGGGCGTGGCCATCGGTGACCGGATCGTCGATGTCATCGCCTGCCGGCGAGCGGCATTCCTGAGCGGCGCGGCGGAAGCGTGCGACGCCCCGAACCTCAACCGGCTGATGGCGGCCGGCCCCGAGATCTGGAGCGCGCTCAGGAGCGAGCTGAGCCAGGTCCTCAGGGATGGGAGTTATCGCGCGCGGGAGATGCGGGAGGCGGAGGACGAGTTCTTCGTCTCTCCGTCCGAGGTGGAGATGCTCCTGCCGGCTGCCGTGGGAGACTACACCGACTTCTACGCCTCGATCCACCACGCCACCGACGTGGGCAGCATGTTCCGGCCCGACAACCCGCTCCTGCCCAACTACCGGCACGTGCCGATCGGCTATCATGGCCGTGCGTCGTCGCTGGTGCCGAGCGGAACGCCGGTGCGGAGGCCGTCGGGCCAGACGAAGGCACCGGATGCGCCGGCACCACAATTCGGGCCGTGCCGGATGCTCGATTACGAGGTCGAGGTCGGGTGCCTGGTGGGCCCGGGTAACCGGCTCGGCGAGCCGATCGGCATTGCCGACGCCGAGGCCAACATCTTTGGCGTGGTGCTGGTCAATGATTGGTCGGCCCGGGACATTCAGGGCTGGGAGTACCAGCCCCTGGGGCCGTTCCTGGCCAAGAACTTTGCTACTACCGTATCTCCCTGGGTGGTGACACTGGAGGCCCTGGCGCCGTTCCGCACACCGGCCGCCCCGCGCGGCGGAGATGAGCCGGCGCCGCTTCCGTATCTCTCGCATCCGTCCAACGACGCACAGGGCGGCATTGCCCTCACGGTGGAGGCCTGGATCGAGACACCGGGGATGCGCCAGCGGAACGAGCCCGCGGCGCTCCTTTCCCGCGGGAGCTTTGCCCGCATGTACTGGACCCTGGCCCAGATGCTGGCGCACCACGCGAGCAACGGATGCAACCTCCAGCCGGGAGACCTCATTGCCAGTGGAACGGTGAGCGGGCCCGAGCGGGAGGAACGCGGATGCCTGCTGGAGCTGACCTGGCGCGGCGCCGAGCCGCTGACGCTTCCCGGCGGAGAATCCCGGCGCTTCCTGGAGGATGGAGACGAAGTGATCCTCCGGGGGTACTGCGAGCGCGAGGGCGCCGCCCGGATCGGGCTGGGGGAGGCGCGGGGCAGGGTGGACCCGGCCGGTCGGTAGTTGGCGGGACCGGGAGCCAGCCGGGCGCCTGCCACGCAGGGCCGCCTAGTGCCGGTCCGGCTCCCGCAGCGGATGGAACGCGGCCCAGATCCTTTCGTAGGGTGTAATCATGTGCTCGATGAACCGCTCCACCGCCTGCGGAAAGGGAAAGCGGTTCCGGAACTCGGATGAGGTGATGCCGAGCATGGTGCGGAGGTGCCGGCCAAAGCTCTGGGGAGAGGAGTAGTCCAGCCGGTAGGCCACGTCCGCCACGCTGAGCCCGCCGCTCTCGAAGAGGTGCGCGGCATGCAGGAGCCGGACGGCCGCCAGGTAGTTCTTGGGGCTGGGGAGGCCGGCGCGCGCAAACCGGGACATGAGCGTACTGGGCCGGACGTGCAGCTGGGTGGAGAGGCGCCGCACCGTGGGTGTGTCCGGCGCCAGCCGGACGAGCCCCTCCATGAAGAGCCGGGCGTCCGGCGGCGCCTCGGCGATGGCGGCCAGGATGGGGCCCTGGATCCGCGCGGCCGCGCGGGTGGCCGGCTGGGCCACCGCCTCCCGGAGCTGCGTCCATCCGGCGGGCAGTGAGACGTCTACAACCTG
>Ga0079224_100008117_pt1 | contig 14178 bp, 12 predicted proteins | sample Stecom2015_FD_80414 | JGI IMG/M metagenome (GOLD analysis project Ga0079224, IMG submission 80414) | Agricultural soil microbial communities from Utah to study Nitrogen management - Steer compost 2015 | ecosystem: Environmental > Terrestrial > Soil > Agricultural land | place: USA: Utah...
GCAGGGTGAGATTTTGGAGCTGAAGAACACCGTCAACACGATGGTGGATCAGCTGTCGTCGTTCGCCGATGAGGTGACTCGGGTCGCCCGGGAGGTGGGCACCGAGGGGAAGCTGGGCGGCCAGGCCCAGGTCAAGGGTGTCTCGGGCACCTGGCGCGACCTCACGGAGAGCGTCAACCAGTTGGCGTCCACCCTGACCACCCAGCTACGCGCCATCGCCCGGGTCTCCACCGCGGTAACCCGCGGTGACCTCACCCGGCGGATCGACGTCGAGGCTCAGGGTGAGGTCGCGGAGCTCAAGGACAACATCAACCAGATGATCGTCACGCTCCGCGAGACGACGAAGAAGAACGCCGAGCAGGGCTGGTTGGACTCGAACCTCGCGCGGATCGGCGGTCTGCTGCAGGGCCAGCGGGACCTCACCGAGGTCTGCAGCATGATCATGGCGGAGGTGACGCCGCTGGTCGACGCGCAGCTCGGCGCGTTCTTCCTCGTCGAGGGGGAGGAGGGCGAGACGCCGCGGCTGCGGTTGACCGCGTCGTACGGCTATGTGGCCCGCGACCAGGAGGTCGTCTTCGGTTGGGGCGAGGGCCTGGTGGGGCAGGCTGCGCTCTCCCGCCGCACCATCCGTGTTGGCACCGAGCCGAGCGGGGCGCTCACCCTCCGATCGGGCTTGCTCGCCACGAGCCCACGGGATCTGGTGGTGCTGCCTGTGCTCTTCGAGGGCGAGGTGCTCGGCGTGATCGAGCTCGCCTCGGTCGGCACCTTCTCCGAGCTGCACTTGACCTTCCTCGAGCGGCTCGTGTCGACCATCGGCATCGCGCTGAACACCATCCAGGCCAACCGGCGGACCGAGGAGCTGCTCGCCCAGTCGCAGCGGCTCGCCCGCGAGTTGCAGGAGCAGTCGGCGGAGCTGCAACGGACCAACGCCGAGCTGGAGGAGAAGGCGCGGCTGCTGTCCGAACAGAAGGGCAACATCGAGAGCAAGAACCGCGAGATCGAGCTCGCCCGGATCGGCTTGGAGGAGAAGGCGCAGCAACTGTCCCGCGCCTCGGCCTACAAGTCGGAGTTCCTGGCCAACATGAGCCACGAGCTGCGGACGCCGCTCAACTCAGTGCTCCTGCTGGCTCGGCTGCTGGCGGAGAATTCGGAGCAGAACCTCACGCCCAAGCAGATCGAGTTCGCCCGCACGATCTACAGCGCGGGCTCCGACCTGCTCGCGCTGATCGACGACATCCTCGACCTCTCCAAGATCGAGGCGGGGCGGATGGACGTCGAGCCGAGCGAGGTGCGCTTCGACGACATTCGCTCGTACGTCGAGCAGGCGTTCGCCCCGCAGGCCGAGGAGAAGGGCCTCGATTTCCAGGTGTACGTCTCGCCGGACCTGCCGCCGACGCTGATCACCGATGCGCAGCGTCTCCAGCAGATCCTGCGCAACCTGCTCTCCAACGCAATGAAGTTCACGGATAAGGGAGGCGTCACGCTTCGGATCGCTCCGGCGCCTCCCGGCACGTTCTTCGACGTGCCGACGCTGGCCACCGCTCGGCAGGTGTTCGCCTTCACGGTGATCGACACCGGTATCGGCGTCCCGGACGACAAGCTGTCGCTGATCTTCGAGGCGTTTCAGCAGGCGGATGGGACGACCAGCCGGCGGTACGGCGGCACCGGGCTGGGGCTGTCGATCAGCCGGGACTTGGCCCGACTGATCGGCGGGACTATCACCGTGTCCTCGGTGCCGGGCAAGGGCTCCACGTTCACGCTCTTCGTGCCGGATCGGATCACGCCGGACGCGTCGACCACGCCCACGACGACCGCCGATCCGCTGCCGAAGCTGCCCGCCCTCACGTCCACCGACGAGCGGGCCGAGGCGCCGGCGTCCCGGCCGCTTGAGGGCACTACCGTACTGATTATTGACGATGATGTCCGGAACGTCTTCGCGCTGACCAGCGCGCTTGAGCTGCACGGCATCAATGTCCTCTACGCCGACAACGGCGTGGACGGCATTCGGCAGCTCGCCGAGCACCCCTCGGTCGACATCGTCCTGATGGATGCGATGATGCCGGATCAGGACGGATATGAGACGACCCGGATGATTCGTCGCAATCACCGGTTCGCGGAGCTGCCGATCGTGTTTCTCACGGCGAAGGCGATGCCCGGTGACCGGGAGTCCGCCATCGCCGCCGGGGCGACGGACTACATCACCAAGCCCGTCGACCTGGATGAGTTGATCACGTTGATGGAGAGCTGGGTGCGGCGGAAGACTCCGCAGGAAACTGGGGAATGACCCGGAGGGAATGGTGGTGGTGGCGACCGACGATCGAGGGCCGACCCGGTGGGCGGCGCCCAGCGGGTCGGCAGCGCAGCGGAGCGGGTGCCCGCATGGCCGCGGACGAAAGGCGTAGATCGTGAGCGATATCGCAAAGGCGCTGCTGGTCGACGACCGGCGGGACAATCTGCTCGCGCTGGAGGCGATGCTGCAAGGACTACCGGTCCAGCCGGTGGCGGTGGAGAGCGGCGAGGCGGCGCTTAAGCAACTGCTGATCGACGACTTCGCGGTCATCCTGCTCGACGCGCACATGCCCGACATGGACGGATTCGAGACCGCGAGTCACATCAAGCGCCGTGAGCGCACCCGGCATATCCCGATCATCTTTTTGACCGCGGCTGATCGGGATGCCCACCTCGCCCTGCGCGGCTATGGCGTCGGCGCCGTCGACTACCTGACCAAGCCCTTCGACCCGTGGGTGCTGCGGGCGAAGGTCACTGTCTTCATCGACCTGTGGAACAAGAACCGGCAGCTCGCGGCCCAGTCCGACCTCCTCCGGGAGCGGGAGGAACAGTGCCGCAAGCTCACCGAAGCGATAGAGGAGGCCACCGAGCTGCTGCGCAGCGGGTCTCCACAGGAGGTTGCGCGGGCGATTGAGACGCTGGAGCAGGCGCGCTGGGGGCCTCCTCCTGACGGTCACCTCGGGGCCGTCACCTCGTCGGCCGGTTGTTGCGGATGGTCAACGCCGAACGCAGCCCGGTGATGTCGAGCACGCGCATGAGGAAGTCGCCCACGTTGTCCAGCAGCAGCAGGCTCTGCGCGTGGCTCGCCCGGCGGGAGAGCACCACCAGCGTGCCCAGCCCTTGGGAGTCGCAGAACGTGACCCCGCTCATGTCGAGCACGATGCGTCGTGGCGCGTCGGTGAGGACTTTGTTGACGGCACTGGTCAGCTTGTCCGCGGTGAGCATGTCGATCTCGCCGACGAGGTTCAGCACCGTTTCGTCAGCCGTGCGATGAATCGAGATGGACAGCTCGGGACGCTTCACCCAGCCAGGGTATCGCGATCTAGGCAACCAGGTCGGTGGACGGATCGGGTGACTACCGAACGGCTCACACCCCGGACCAGTGAGCCGGGCGGGCTTGGCGAGGGGTCGATGCCCCCACCGGCCAGCGCACTGACACAATGGGCAGCACCGTGACTGACATTCGTGCTGCTAGCTCCGGTCCTTACCCGGCCGACGCGCCCGCTTCCCAGGACCTCTTCGACCGCGCCCGCAGCCTCATCCCGGGCGGGGTCAATTCCCCGGTGCGCGCGTTCCGCGCGGTCGGTGGCACGCCCCGCTTCATGGTGCGGGGCAGCGGCCCGTGGCTCTTCGACGCCGACGGTCGCCGCTACGTCGATTTCGTCTGTTCGTGGGGCCCGCTGATCCTGGGTCACGCGCACCCCGAGGTGGTGGCGGCGGTCCAGGCCGCGGCGGCCCGTGGCACGAGCTTCGGCACGCCCACCGAAGGCGAGGTGGAGCTGGCGGCCGAGATCGTCGCGCGCACTCCCGTTGAGCAGGTCCGGCTGGTCAACTCGGGCACGGAGGCCACGATGTCGGCCATCCGGTTGGCCCGCGGGTTCACCGGCCGCACCAAGGTGGTCAAGTTCGCCGGCTGCTACCACGGGCACGTCGACGCCCTGCTGGCCTCCGCCGGCTCCGGGGTGGCCACCTTCGGGCTGCCCGATTCCCCCGGGGTGACCGGAGCCGCGGCGAGCGAGACGATCGTGCTGCCGTACAACGACATCGCCGCGGTGGAGCGGGTCTTCCAGGCGGAGGGCGACAGCATCGCGGCGATCATCACCGAGGCGGCGCCCGGCAACATGGGGGTGATCGCGCCGCGTGACGGCTTCAACCAGGCGTTGGCGCGGATCGCGCACGCGCACGGAGCGCTGCTCATCCTCGACGAGGTGATGACCGGCTTCCGGGTGTCGCGTGGCGGGTGGGCCGGCCTGGATCCGGTGGACGCGGACCTGTTCACCTTCGGCAAGGTGATGGGCGGCGGTCTGCCCGCGGCCGCCTTCGGCGGTCGGGCCGAGGTGATGGCGCGGCTCGCGCCCGCCGGCCCGGTCTACCAGGCGGGCACTCTCTCCGGGAACCCACTCGCCTGCGCCGCGGGGCTGGCCACGCTGCGGTTGGCCGACGACGCGCTGTACCGGCGGCTCGACGAGCTCGCCGACACGGTGCGCCGGCTGGTGGCCGAGGCGCTGACCAGCGCCGGGGTGCCGCACCGCATCTCCAGCGCCGGGAACATGTTCTCGGTCTTCTTCACCGACAGCGACGTGGTCGACTACGACAGCGCCCGCAAGCAAAACGTCGCCGCGTTCACGGCGTTCTTCCACGAGATGCTGGCCCGGGGCGTCTACCTGCCGCCGAGCGCCTTCGAGGCGTGGTTCGTGTCCGCCGCGCTCGATGACGGCGCGTTGGAGCAGTTCGCCGCGGCGCTTCCCCCGGCGGCCAGGGCCGCGGCCGCTGCCGGCGAGGGCACAGGGGGATAGGGATGACCAAGACCGTCGTACACCTGCTTCGGCACGGTGAAGTGCACAACCCGGACCGGATTTTGTACGGGCGGCTTCCCGGGTTTCACCTCTCCGAACTCGGGGTGAAGATGGCCGAGGCAGCGGCCCAGGCCCTCGCGGACCGGGACATCACGTACGTGGTGGCCAGCCCGCTGGAACGCGCCCGGCAGACCGCGGAGCCGATCGCCGCGCGGTTCGGGCTCCCCGTGGAGATCGACGAGCGGCTGATCGAGAGCGCCAACTGGTTTGAAGGCAAGCGGGTCTCGCCCGGCGACGGCGCGCTGCGGAACCCCCGCAACTGGTGGGTGCTGCGCAACCCGATCACCCCGTCGTGGGGCGAGGCGTACCGCGCGATCGCCGAGCGGATGCTGGCCGCGCTGCACGCGGCGCGCCTGGCGGCCGAGGGGCACGAGGCGGTCTGCGTGTCGCACCAGCTTCCTATTTGGACGCTGCGTCGGTACGTCGAACGCAAGCGGCTCTGGCACGACCCGCGGAAGCGGCAGTGCGCGCTCGCCAGCCTCACCTCGTTCCATTTCGAGGGCGACAAGATCGTCAAGATTGACTACTCCGAGCCCGCCGCTCACCTGATCGCGATGTCGCCTTCGGCGCGGACGGCCAAGGGGGCATGAGTGACTCGGCGGTCCTGGCTGTCGGCCCTCGTCGCGTTGCTCACCACCGTCGCGCTCGCCAGCTGCGCGAAGCCGCACTGGGAAGACGAGTGCGTCACCACCCCGGAAGGGGTGATCGAGTGCGCGCCGGGGAAGCGGGCCCCCGCTCCGAACATCACCGGGGAGCTGCTCGACGGACGTCCGTACGACATCAGCCAGGACCGCGGTCACGTCGTGGTCGTCAACTTCTGGGGCTCGTGGTGCGCCCCCTGTGTCGCCGAGGCCGATGACCTGGAAGCCACCTACCAGGCGACGAAGGACCTGGGCGTCCGGTTCCTCGGCGTGAACGTCAACGACGGTCGGGACAAGGCCCGGGCGTTCGAGGAAGGCCGGGTGAGCTATCCGAGCCTGTTCGACCCGGCGAGCCGCGTCGCGCTGGAGTTCGAGGTGCCGCCGAACTCGGTGCCGGCGACGATCGTGCTCGACCGCGAGGGCCGGATCGCGGTGGTGATCCGCCGGGCGGTGGTCCGGCAGATGCTGGAGCCGATCGTCACGCGGGTGGCGCAAGAGCAGACGGACTCTGACGGATCGCGCTGATGGGCGACACGTTTCGCGAGATCGCTACGAACGGCCCGCTGCTGTTGGCGCTCGGTGCCGCCGCCCTCGCTGGCTTGGTCAGCTTCCTGTCGCCGTGTGTGCTGCCGCTGATCCCCGGCTACCTGTCGTACGTCACCGGGCTCGTCGGCAGCGAACTCGACTCGGCCCGCGTCGCTAGCGGCGGATCCGGCAGCGCGTCAGGCGGCGGGTCGGGCGGCGGGGTGGCGGTGGCCCAGCGGTTGCGGCTCTCCGGGCGGATCCTCGCCGGCGCCTTGCTGTTCATCGCCGGGTTCGCGGTGGTCTTCACCATCACCGCGGTCGTGGTCACCACGGTCGGGCAGGCGCTGTTCACCCACCGCCGGGCGCTCGAGATCGGCGGTGGGCTGCTGATCATCGTGCTGGGGTTGGCGTTCCTCGGCCTGATCCCCGGGCTGCAGCGGGAGTTCCGCGTGCAGCGGCTGCCCGCCGCGGGGCTGCTCGGCGCCCCGGTGTTCGGGGCGGTCTTCGCGCTCTCGTGGGTGCCCTGCGTGGGGCCGACGCTCGGCGCGGTGCTCACCATGGCGACGGTGAGTGGGCGGGCCGACCGCGCGGTGGTGCTCGCGTTGGCCTACTGCTTCGGGCTGGGGCTGCCGTTCGTGGTCTTCGGGCTGGGCTTCCACCGGCTCCTCGGGTTGTTTTCCGCGATTCGCCGCAACAGCCGGTGGGTGACGAGGATCGGCGGCGCGCTGCTGATCCTGGTGGGGCTGGCGCTGCTGACCGGCGGCTGGAATGACTTCCTCATCTGGCTGCGCTCGACGGTGGGGACCGGGACGGTGAGCATCTGATGACCCGGGTGGACGAGCGCGTGGCGAGCCCCGCTCCGCCGCGCCGCGCCAACCAGCTCGTCGCGCTGGTGCGCAACGGGTGGCGGCAGCTCACCAGCATGCGGACCGCGCTGGTGCTGCTGTTCCTGCTCGCCGTGGCCGCGATCCCGGGGTCGGTGTTCCCGCAGCGCAACGTCAGCATCGAGGACGTCCAGGGGTACTACGAGGCGCATCCCACGCTCGCGCCGGTGCTGGACCGGCTCGGCGCGTTCGACGTGTTCGCCTCCCCGTGGTTCGCCGCCATCTACCTGCTGCTGTTCACCTCGCTGGTGGGGTGCATCCTGCCGCGCCTGCGGGACCACGTGCGCGCGCTGCGCACCCCGCCGCCGGACGCGCCCCGTCGCTTCGAGCGGCTGCCGCAGCGCGCCGTCATCGAGGACTACCGGGGGGACCTGGAGGCGATCGCGGCGCTGCTGCGCCGGCGGCGCTGGCGGGTGGCGGTGCGGCCGGGCACGGTGTCGGCGGAGAAGGGCTACCTCAAAGAGACCGGGAACATCCTGTTCCACTTCTCGCTGGTCGGCATCCTGGCCGGGGTCGCGATCGGCTCGTGGTACGGCTGGCACGGCAACCGGCTCGTCATCGCCGGATCCGAACACGGCTTCTGCAACACCCTCCAGCAGTACGACGAGTACGGGCTCGGGCCGCGGGTGCACTCCACCGACCTGCCCCGGTTCTGTCTGGAGCTGGTCGACTTCGAAGCGCGGTTCCTCGACTCGGGTCAGCCGGAGTCGTACCGGGCCACGGTGCGGGTTGACGTGGACGGCGGGCCGCCGCGGCAGGTCGATTTCACGGTGAACTCGCCGCTGCGTCTCGACGGCGCGAACGTCTATCTCATCGGACACGGCTACGCGCCGGTGATCCGCTACACCGACCGGTACGGCCGCGCGCAGACCAGCGTCGCCGCGTTCCCGAAGAGCGACGAGATGTTGACCAGCGAGGGCGTGTTCACCTTCCCCGACGTCAACATCAACCCGGAGACGGGGGAGCGGGATCCGAACGCGCAGATGGGGTTCCAAGGGCTCTACCTGCCGACGGTGTCGGATGATCCGACCGTCTCCCGCTCGGTGCACCCGGCCGAGCGCTCACCCGGGCTGCTGCTCGTGGCCTATCGGGGCGATCTCGGGATGGAGACCGGTATCCCCAGTTCGGTCTACGAGCTCGATCAGCGGCAGATCGATTCGGGCAAACTGGTCCAGGTCGGGCTCTCCAAGCTGCTGCGCAAGGGGGATGTCTGGACGCTCGGGGACGGGACGACCGTCGAGTTTCTCGGCACCCGGCCGTTCGTGGTCCTCTCCGTCCGGCACGATCCAGGTGAGACGATTGTGCTGGTCAGCGCGGGCGTTCTGCTGGTGGGCCTGATGATGTCGCTGGCCGGACGTCGCCGCCGGGTGTGGTGCCGCATCACCCCGACCCGATCGTCCACGACGGATCGTAGTAGCTTGGTCGAGGTTGGCGGCCTGCCGCGGACCGACTACTCCGGCTTCGCCGACGAGTTCGCCGATCTCGTCGCCGCGCTGCGCGCGAGCCAACCGACCACGGGCCACGCGCCGCGTGAGCGGGCGGGCATGCACGAAGGGACCGACTGCTGGGGGCGCTCTCCACCCAGCTCTTGACGGCCGCCATCCTGGCTTACCTGGGCGCGATGGTGGGCCACGCCGCGGAGTACGCCTTCGGCTCACGCGCGCCGGCGGCCCGGGTCGCCGCCCGGCCGCGCCGTGCTCTCGCCACGGTCGGCGCGGGCGCCCAGGGCGCCGGGACGCCGCCGGAGCCCGAGCCGGCCCCCGCGGCGGCCGACAGCCGACGGCCCCTCCCCGTCGGACGGATCGCGGTCGCGGTCACCGTGCTCGCCGCGGTGGCTCACTTCGCCGCGGTGGTCACCCGGGGCATCGCCGCACGGCGGATGACCTGGGGAAACATGTACGAGTTCGTGCTCACGCTGACCCTGGTCGGCGTGATCGCGTGGCTGATCGTGCTCGCCCGGCGTCCGTCGATCCGCCGCCTGGGGCTGTTTGTCACGCTGGCCATGGTGCTGCTGCTCGGGGTGGCCGGCATGGTGCTCTACACCCCGGTCGGCCCGCTGATGCCGGCGCTGAAGTCGGTGTGGTTCATCATCCACGTCTCCAGCGCCGCCATCGCCTCCGGGATTTTCCTGCTCGGCTTCGTCACCGGCGTGATCTACCTCCTGCGGGCGGGGTACGACCGGGGCAAGAGGCGCTTCCCGTACCCGTTGGTCCGCTGGGCTCCGGAGGCTGAGGCGCTGGAGCGGCTGACCTTCCGTCTGCACGCGTTCGCGTTTCCGATTTGGACGTTCGCGATCGCGTCCGGGGCGGTGTGGGCGGAGGCCGCCTGGGGCCGCTACTGGGGCTGGGACCCGAAGGAGACCTGGTCGTTCATCTCCTGGGTGGTGTACGCCGGCTACCTGCACGCCCGGGCGACCCCCAGCGTGAAGCGGCGGACCGCGACCTGGATCGCCATCATCGGATTTGTGACGATGATGGTGAATCTCATCGGGGTCAACCTGTTCTTCGAGGGCCTGCACTCGTATTCCGGGCTGTGAGTCCCAGGCCGTGAGTTTCGGCCTGAAAGCGCCGCATCTCCGCTGGTGAGCTCTCGCGGAGGGCCGGGCGGGCGAGCTGCGCGCGGCGGCTGACCCACACGTCGACCCACATGTCGGGCGACGCGTCGCCCCGGACGTCGGCGACGGTCCGGGATGGGACAGACTGCTAGGCATGGCGGCACGCGGCTTCCCGTACACGGATCTCAAGGAGTTTCTCGCCGCGCTGGAGCGCAGCGGTGAGCTACGGCGCGTGAAGGTGCCGGTCGACCCGACGCTGGAGATCAGCGAGATCGTCACGCGCACGGTACGGGCGCAAGGCCCGGCGCTCCTGTTCGAGAAGCCCACGCGGGGCGAGATGCCGGTGGCGATCAACTTGTTCGGCACCGAGCGGCGGATGGCGATGGCCCTCGGCGTGGAGCGGCTCGACGAGATCGGCGAGCGGATCGGGGAGCTGCTCAAGCCGGAGCTGCCGGTCGGCTGGTCCGGGATCCGGGAAGGGCTCGGGAAGCTGCTCCAGCTCAAGTCGCTGCCGCCGCGCAAAGTGAAGACGGCCCCCTGCCAGGAGGTGGTGTACCGGGGGTCGGAGGTCGACCTCAATCGGCTGCCCGGGTTGAAGGTGTGGCCCAACGACGGCGGCATCTTCCACAACTTCGGCCTGACCCACACCAAGCACCCCGAGACCGGCAAGCGCAACCTCGGCCTCTACCGCCTCCAGCAGCACTCGCACAACACGCTGGGGATGCACTGGCAGATCCACAAGGACTCCACCGCCCACCACGCGGTCGCGGAGCGCCGCGGGGAACGCCTGCCGGTGGCGATCGCGATCGGCTGCGACCCGGTGGTCAGCTACGCCGCCACGGCGCCGCTCCCCGCAGATATCGACGAATATCTGTTCGCGGGGTTCCTGCGCGGCGAGCGGGTGGAGATGGTGGACTGCCTGACCGTTCCGCTTCAAGTGCCGGCGCACGCCCAGATCGTGCTGGAGGGGTACATCGAGCCCGGGGAGCGGCTACCGGAGGGGCCGTTCGGCGACCACACCGGCTTCTACACCCCGGTCGAGCCGTTCCCGGTCGTGCACGTCGAGTGCATGACCATGCAGCGCGACCCGATCTACCACTCGATCGTCACTTCGAAGCCGCCGCAGGAGGATCTGGGGCTGGGCAAGGCGACCGAGCGGATCTTCCTGCCTCTCCTCAAGCTGCTGATCCCCGACATCGTCGACTACGACATGCCGGCGGCGGGCGTCTTCCACAACTGCGTGATCGTCTCTATCCGGAAGCGCTACCCGAAGCACGCGCAGAAGGTCATGCACGCCATCTGGGGCGCGCACTTGCTGTCGTTGACCAAGCTCATCGTGGTGGTCGACGAGGACTGCGACGTGCACGACTACGCCGAGGTGGCGTGGCGTGCCTTCGGCAACGTCGACTACTCGCGCGACCTGCTGGTCACCGAAGGGCCGGTCGACCACCTCGACCACGCCTCGTACCAGCAGTTCTGGGGCGGGAAGGCCGGCATCGACGCGACCCGTAAGCTGCCGACCGAGGGCTACACCCGCGGGTGGCCGGAGGAGACGGCGATGTCCCCGGAGATCAAGGCGCTGGTGGACAAGCGCTGGAAGGAGTACGGGATCGAGTGAGCACCGCAGCGGAGCCGGCCGGCGCGGTGGCGTCCGGGCACGGCGGTGCGGGCGGACCCGCCACCGGCGCGGTTGCCCGGGTGAAGGCGTTCCTCCGGCTGGTCGCGATCGAGCACTCCGTCTTCGCGCTGCCGTTCGCGTACTTGTCCGCGCTGACCGCGATGACGGTGTACGGCGGCCGCGTGCGCTGGGTCGACCTCCTGCTGATCACGATCGCCATGGTCGGCGCCCGCACCTTCGCCATGGCGGTCAACCGGATCATCGACCGGCATATCGACGCGCGGAATCCCCGGACCGCCGGCCGGGAGCTGGTCACCGGGGCGGTGAGCGTGCGGACGGCCTGGACCGGGGCGCTGGTCGCGCTCGCGGTGTTCGTCGCCGCGGCCGCCCTGCTCAACCCGCTCTGCCTCATGCTCGCCCCGCTCGCTGTCGTGCCCTTGGTCGTCTACCCGTACGGCAAGCGGTTCACCAACTGGCCGCACGCGATCCTCGGGCTGGCGCAGATGGTGGGCCCGGTCGGCGCGTGGCTCGCGGTCACCGGGACCTTCGCGGGGTCCGGTCCGGCGTTCCTGCTCGGCGCGGCGGTGGGCCTGTGGATCGGCGGCTTCGACTTGATCTACGCCTGCCAGGACGCCGAGATCGACCGGGCGATCGGGGTGCGCAGCGTCCCCGCCCGCTACGGGCTGCGGTTCGCGTTGCACGCGTCGACCGTCGCCCACGTGGTGACGTTCGGCTTGTTCTTGTGGTTCGGCGCCCTGATCGGCTTCGGCTGGCTGTGGTGGATCGGGCTGGCGTTGACCGCGGCCGCCTTCGCCTACCAGCACATGGTGGTGACCCCCACCGACCTGTCGCGCGTTAACCGCGCGTTCTTCACCGCCAACGGGTTTGTCGGCATCGCGCTCTTCGTGTTCGCGCTGCTCGACCTCGTGATCCGGCTCGGGTTGCGGCCTTGACGCCGTTACCGCGCCGGCGCCGCGGCGCCGCTGGTCTGCGCGTGGTAGCGCGCGCTCTCGAACGACCAGTCCATCGTGCCCCGCACCGAGTACGCCACCCCGTCGATGAGCTTCCGCAGGCCGGGGTCGAACTCGGGGCCGAAGCTCGGCGGGGTCGCGCACAGCTCGGTGAAGCGGAGCATCGTCTCATGCCACCGGCGGACGGCTTCTTCGATCGCGGCCGACCGGGAGAGTCGACGCTCCCGGGCGAGCGCGAGGACGAGGTTGTGCCCGCCGGCGGTCGCGGCGTCCCGGTCGAGGGAGAGCAGGTCGTTGAACCAGGAGAGCAGGTCGTTGCCGGTCGCGCTGATCTCGCGGACCACCGGGTGGTGGTAGATCGCGTCCGGCACCGGGACGCCGGTGGCGAATTCGATCAGCACGTATGAGACGTAGGCGGCGGAGGTGGCGCGGCGCAGTTCGATGTACTCGGCGACTCCGGGGCGGCGCCCGTCGGCCTTGTTGACCGCCTCCACGAGGATCCCGTCGAAGTGGTGCGCGACCGCCGCGATGAAGCGGTCGCGCCACGCGGCGGACATCCGCTCCCGCGGGGCGCGCCACGCCTCGGCGAGGATGCGCCGCAGCGGCCCGTTGAACGATTCGCTGGGGGCGTCGCCGGTGCGCAGCAGGGTCAGCGCCGCGGAGAGCAGGTCGCGCACCCGGTCCGGGTCCGGCTGCCCGCTGGAGTCGCATTCGTCGTCGAGCAGGAAGAACCAGGTGAAGAGCGCGCTGAGCGTCCGCAGGTCAGGCTCGGTGGCGTCGGGATACAGTCGGCCCGCGTACCGGGCGACGCGGCCGAGGGTGACGCGGCGGGTGACGCGGCTCGCTGCCGGCATGCCGCAGCGGAGGATCCAGTCGTCGAGCCAGCGCTGCACCGCGTCGGCGTGGGGAGAGATCTTCGGTGGGATGGGGCAACGCAGTTGGCGAGCCGCGGTGATTCCGTCCATGGCCATACCCATCCCTCCGCGCGGTGCGCCGGAGGCGCCTGGCTTCGGACCCGATGGGTCCTTCGTCACGCCGTGTCCGCCTCGTGAGAGGGTCATACCATATTCGCCGGGCTGCGGCAGCCCCGCACCGTGAGGGAGGCATGACGCCGTGCGTACGCCCTGGGTGGTCGGTGTCTCGGGCGCCTCCGGCACCCCATACGCCGCCGCTGTGCTGCGGGCTCTCCTAGACGCCGGAGAGGCGGTGGATCTCGTGGTGTCCCGGGCGGCTCGGCTGACCATCCTGGACGAGACGGGCGCCCCGTTCCGGGACAAGCACTGGCGGGAGGATCTGAGCCGGTGGCTGAATCGGGATCTGGACGGGGCGGATGTGCGGCACTGGCCCCCGGGGGATCTGGCGGCGGGGCCGAGCAGCGGCTCCTATCCGACGCGCGGCATGGTGGTGGTTCCCGCGAGCACCGCGGCGTGCGCGGGCATCGCGCTCGGGCTGTCGAAGGACCTGTTGCAGCGGGCCGCTGAGGTCAATCTCAAGGAACGGCGTCGGGTCGTGGTGGTGCCCCGGGAGACGCCGGTGACCCGCAGCCACCTGGAGCATCTCATCGCGTTGCTCGACGCGGGCGCCGTGGTGCTGCCCGCGAGTCCGGGGTTCTACGGCGCCGGGGCGTCGGCGTCCGCGGCGCAGCTTGTGGACTTCGTCGCCGGCAAGGTGCTGGACGCGCTCGGGGTGGAGCACACCCTCTTTCACCGGTGGGCGGGCGAGCTGGGCGCTCGACGCGAGTGACCGCCGGGGAACGACAGGCGCGGGCGCGGTCCGCGCGGTCGCCGTGCCGGCGAGCGCCGTGATTGTGCGCGCCGCGCGCCCCGGGCCACGCTCGCCGCGAGCGCGCTGCCCGACCGCGCCGCTGCCGGGATGGTCGCGGCGCGGCGGCCGCGACCCGCGACCCGCCCCGTCGCGGCCAGCCCGGTCGCGACGTGCCCCGTCGCGACACGGTCGCTGTGGCGTGTCTGGCGCGTGTCGCCACGAGGCCCGTGACGGGCCGCTGTCGCGACTAGGACGGCCTGCCGTCGCTCGGCGAGCCGGCGCCGTCGTTCTGCTGCTGCTGCTGCTGCGATGGCGGCGTCGACTCCTCTTCTGGCTCGAGGGCGCCCTCGCCTTCC
>Ga0079224_100008119_pt1 | contig 14177 bp, 10 predicted proteins | sample Stecom2015_FD_80414 | JGI IMG/M metagenome (GOLD analysis project Ga0079224, IMG submission 80414) | Agricultural soil microbial communities from Utah to study Nitrogen management - Steer compost 2015 | ecosystem: Environmental > Terrestrial > Soil > Agricultural land | place: USA: Utah...
AAGCCCGTGGAAGTGCGCGAGGGCGAGGGCAAGGACGCCAAGTGGGCGCGCCTCGAACCCTATAACGGTTTTGCGCTGTCGTTCTCCATCGATTTCCGGCATCCGGCTATCGATGCCACCGCCAATTTTGCCAAGGTCGACTTCGAAACCGATTCCTACGTCAAGACCATCGCACGCGCCCGAACATTCGGGTTCGCCAGCGAGGTCGAAGCGCTGCGTGCGGCCGGTCTGGCCCGTGGCGGCAGCCTCGACAACGCGATCGTCATGGACGAATACCGCGTGCTGAACGCCGACGGCCTGCGTTTCGACGACGAATTCGTCAAGCACAAGATTCTCGATGCGATCGGCGACCTGTATCTCATTGGTCGGCCGCTGGTCGCGCATTACGTGGCCTGCAAGTCGGGTCATGGTCTCAACAACCAGCTCGCCCGTGCCCTGCTGGCACAGCAAGACGCCTGGGAAATCATCAGCTACGAATCCCCCGAAGCTGCACCCAAGGCGTTTGCCTACGAATGGAAATTCGCCTGAGTCATCAGCCGTGATGCCTGAGTAACCGCCCGATGGCATCTGCCAGCGGGCCGGGCTCCACCTTTTCGTGCAAGTCACGGAAGCACGCCAGTGCGTCGCGATCGAGCGGCCGTACTTGCCGGGGTGGGCGACTTTCCTGCGTTGGGGTCAGCGCCGCTTGAACACGGATTTCGACCTCGGTAAGGTTCCAGCCGGCGACTTCAAGTGCGCGTAGCAGGGTAGGCGTGAGCTGACGCAACCGGGTCGCATGTGCGGCACCGGGAACTGCCAGCGTAACGCGCTGTCTGTCTATGTTGGCGACACGGCAGCCGTGCGCCAGCACGGGCGGCAGTGCCTTGCGCACCACACGTTGCGCCTCTAGAAGGTCGTTGGCCTTGGCCACCAGGCTTGCGCCCGTTGCATCGAGTGTCAGCCACTGCATGGCAGGTGCTGCGGTAAAGCCGCGGCCCGGGTCCGTTCGTTTTGCGCGTGCTCTGGCGTCGCGCGTTCTGGAAGCATTCAAACCGGATTCAATCATGGGTAGCAAGTCAAGTCATTCTACTGCGAACGCTTTGCGCAGGGCGCTGATCTGCGTGGCAGCGGGCGCCGCCATGGCCGTGTCGGCCGTCGCAGGAGCCTGGATGCAGTCGCACCTCGATGGTGGGCGCACGCCCGCGTCGGTGACAGAAGGCGTCGGCCCGGCTGATGCGCATATCGACGCCGGCTACATTCGCGAGAATATCGGCGTGCTGGCGGCCAAGGTGGGCGATATCCGTGCCCGCATGATTGCGATCGAGGGGCTCGCCGAGCGCGTCGCCGATGCGGCGGGCGTGTCATATACCGACCCGGAAGTGCATCTGGGCATCGAGCAGCTGCTCACCGAATCCGGCGCCGACGACGTGGCGAGCCACGCATGGACAGCGGAATCCCTCGGTCGCGAGCTCGACGGTCTGGAGCGCCAGCTGAGCGCTGGACGGGAACAGCTCGAACTGCTCGACGCCGTGCTGACGCGGCGCACCGGTACGCGCGAAAGTCTTCCCACCTTCGCTCCCGTCGAGTATCCCGCCGTGTCGTCGTCGTACGGCTGGCGCCGGCACCCGGTGACGGGGCGCCACGCCCTGCACGAAGGCCTGGATTTCGTCGCGCCGCGCGGAGCCCCCATCCATGCCGCCTCCGGCGGCATCGTCACGCTGGCGCGCTACGTGCCGGGCTACGGCAAGATGGTCGAGATCAGCCATGGCAATGGCGTGGTCACACGCTATGCGCATGCCTCATCCATTGCGGTGAAGCCGGGCCAGCTCGTGAGCCGCGGGCAGCAGATTGCGCGGGTGGGTTCCACGGGCCGCAGTACCGGGAATCACCTGCATTTCGAGGTTCGGGTGGCCGGCCACCCCCTCGATCCCTCGCTGTTTCTGGAACCCTGGCCGCAGGCCGACAGCAACGAGGCAAGCACTCTGGCCGCCGCAGCGGCCAGCCCTGCCGACAGCGTTGCGCTGGCGCTGGCGCCGGCAATCGAAGAGGCTGCTTCCAGCGGCTCCCAGCTGCGTTAAACTGTATCGTTTCCCGTGGCGTTTTTGCCGCCAATCAAATCACTACAAGCCCGGTAGTCACTAACCGGGCGAACCACGACAAAAGAATGGTCTCTCTGTTAAAAAAGCTTTTCGGCAGCCGCAACGATCGCTTGCTCAAGCAGTATCGACGCCAGGTTGCGCAAATCAACGCCCTTGAGCCCCAGCTGGCCGAGCTGAGCGACGAGCAGCTGCAGGGCAAGACCGCAGAGTTTCGTCAACGCCTGGAACAGGGGGCGACGCTCGATGCGCTGTTGCCCGAGGCGTTTGCGGTCGTACGTGAAGCCAGCAAACGCGTCTTCGGCATGCGCCACTTCGACGTGCAGATGATCGGCGGCATTGCGTTGCATAACGGCAAGATCGCAGAAATGCGTACCGGTGAAGGCAAGACGCTCACGGCCACGTTGCCGGTGTACCTGAACGCGCTGCCCGGACGCGGCGTTCATGTGGTTACCGTGAACGACTACCTGGCTCGCCGCGACGCCGAATGGATGGGCCGCCTGTACAACTTCCTGGGCATGTCGGTGGGCATCGTGGTGCCCCAGCAGGAAAACGCCGAGAAGATCGCCGCCTACCGCTCCGACATCACCTACGGCACGAATAACGAGTTCGGGTTCGACTATCTGCGCGACAACATGGAGTATCGCGCAGAAGACCGGCGTCAGCGCGGTCTGGTTTACGCCATCGTCGACGAAGTCGACTCGATCCTGATCGACGAGGCGCGCACTCCGCTCATCATTTCGGGGCAGGCCGAAGACAACACCGCGCTGTACCAGCGCATGAATGCCATTGCGCCGCTTCTCACCCGCATGGCCAGCGAGCCCAAGCCGCAAGAGCCCGAACCCGAGGGCGACTTCTGGGTCGATGAAAAAGGCCAGCAGGTGCACATTTCAGAAGCCGGCCACATCAAGGCCGAACAGCTTCTCACCCAGCACGGCCTGCTTCCCGAAGGCGAATCACTGTACGAGCCGCGCAATATTTCGCTGGTGCACCACCTGATGGTGGCGCTACGCGCGCATCACCTGTTTTTCCGCGATCAGCACTACGTGGTGCAGAACGGCGAGGTGATCATCGTCGACGAGTTCACCGGGCGCCTCATGGTGGGCCGCCGCTGGTCAGACGGCCTGCATCAGGCCGTCGAGGCCAAGGAAGGCGTGCAGATCCAGAACGAGAACCAGACGCTCGCCTCGATCACCTTCCAGAACTACTTCCGCATGTACGAGAAGCTGGCGGGCATGACCGGTACGGCCGACACCGAGGCCTACGAATTCCAGCAGATCTATGGCCTCGAAACGGTTCTTGTGCCCACCAACCGGCCCATGATCCGGGTCGACCAGAACGACCAGGTCTACAAGACCGATGCCGAGAAGTACGCGGCCATCGTTGCCGATATTCGCGACTGCTACGAACGTGGCCAGCCGGTGCTCGTGGGTACCACCAGCATCGAAAACTCCGAGCGCCTGTCGGCGCTGCTCAAGCAGCACAACCTGCCGCACGAAGTGCTGAATGCCAAGCAGCACGCCCGCGAGGCCGAGATCGTGGCCGAAGCCGGCAAGCCGGGTCACATCACCATCGCCACCAACATGGCCGGCCGTGGAACCGACATCGTGCTGGGCGGCAGCGTCGAAAAGATGATCGCGCTCGTGCAGCAAGACGAGTCGCTGTCCGACGAACAGAAGCAGGCGCGCATCGAACAGATTCGCGCCGAATGGCAGCCCGCCAACGAAGCCGTGAAGAAGGCGGGCGGCCTGCGCATCATCGGCACCGAGCGGCACGAATCGCGCCGTATCGACAACCAGCTGCGTGGCCGCGCGGGGCGCCAGGGCGACCCGGGCTCCTCACGCTTCTATCTGTCGCTCGAAGACCCGCTCATGCGCATCTTCGCGGGCGATCGCGTGCGTGCCATCATGGAACGCCTGAAGCTGCCGGAAGGCGAGCCCATCGAGGCCCGCATGGTGTCGCGTTCCATCGAATCCGCCCAGCGCAAGGTCGAGGCCCGCAACTTCGACATCCGCAAGCAACTGCTCGAATACGACGACGTTGCCAACGATCAGCGCAAGGTGCTGTACGCGCAGCGCAACGAAGTCCTCGAATCCACCGACGTGGGCGAAACGGTTCTGGGCCTCATCAACGCCGCCCTGCACGAGCAGTTCCGTGTGCACATTCCCGAGGGCTCGGTCGAAGAGCAGTGGGACGTCCCGGCGTTGCAAAGCGCACTCGAATCCGACTGGGGCCTCACTTTGCCGCTTGCCGAGATTCTTGAAAAAGAACCGGAACTCACCGATGACGATCTGCTCGAGCGGGTACTGGCCGAGGCACGCCGCGTATACGAGGAAAAGGTCGAACTCGTAAGCCGTGAGGCCTGGGCGCCCTTCGAGCGTTCGGTGTTGCTGCAGGCCATCGACTCCAACTGGCGTGCGCATCTGCAGGCGCTCGATCACCTGCGTCAGGGCATACACCTGCGCGGTTATGCGCAGCGCGATCCCAAGCAGGAATACAAGCGTGAAGCGTTCGTTCTGTTCTCCGACATGCTCGATCGCGTGCGCAACGACGTCGTGCGCGTGCTGCTGACCGTGCGGGTACAAACGCCCGAACAGGTCGAACAGCCGGCCGAACAGGAACAACCCGTGAACGTGCGCTACCACCACTCCGATTACGACGCCGCCCTCAGTGGCCAGGACCCGGGGCTCGATGAAGGTCAGCCTGGCGCAGCTGCGGCGGCCGGTGGCTCGGCGGTACCCAAGGTGGGCCGCAACGAGCCGTGCCCGTGCGGCAGTGGCAAGAAGTACAAGCATTGCCATGGCCGGCTGGCGTAGCAGGTGGGCTGCAGCTCGCAAGGCGGGCTCGGTACGGCAGCAAACCGGCATCTGCAGGGATGCCGGTTTTTTCTTGTTTGCGAGCATGCTGCGGGCATGCACGTGGCGGTAAGCGCGAGCCGCTAACCGCGTGCCGCCGCCCGCGGTGCTTCTGGCGGCTTAAAGCAGGAACAGGGTGGCCAGACCCAGGAACAGGAAGAAGCCCAGTGAATCGGTGGCGAAGGTGAGCAGCACCGACGACCCTACGGCCGGATCCTTGCCGAAGCGTACGCGCAGCATGGGAATCAACACGCCCAGCGTGGCACCGATGAGCATGTTGCCGATGATGGCGGCCATCATCACCAGGGCCACCGATATCGAGCCGGAAAAGGCCCACGCAAAGCCCGCGGCCACTACGCTGCCAACGGCGCCCACCAGGAACGTGACCTTCATTTCGCGCATGACCAGCTGGCGGATGTTGGCCCCCGTGACCCGGCCCACCGCAAGCGCGCGGATCACCATAGTCATGGTCTGATTGCCGGAATTGCCGCCGATGCCGGCCACGATCGACATGAGAAAGGCCAGAATCACGATCTGGCTCACCGTGTGCTCGAAACGCGATGCCACCAGCGATGCGGTGGCGGCCGTCATCAGGTTCACCATCAGCCAGGGGGCGCGGTTGCGCAGGGCCGTGCGCACGGGTGCAAAAATGTCCTCTTCCTGCAGACCGGCGCGCGAGAGTTCCTGCTCTTGTGAGTCTTCCTGAATGACGTCGACCACCTCGGCGATGGTCACGCGCCCGATCAGCCGCCCCTGGTCGTCGGTGACCGGTGCCGAAACGAGGTCGTAGCGTTCGAACGCGCCCGCAGCATCGGTATCGGAATCAAGCGGATTCAGGCTCAGGTAGTCGGTCAGCATGGCGTCGCACACCAGCGTCTCGGGCTCCTTCACCAGCAGAATGCTCACGGGCAGCGTACCCTGCAGACGATCCTGGCGATCGACCACGAAGATTTGATCGGTGTGGTCGGGCAGCTCGTGCAGCCGGCGCAAATAGCGCAGCACGACCTCGAGCGTCACGTCTTCGCGCACGCGCACCATCTCGAAATCCATGATGGCGCCCACAGTGCCTTCCGGGTAGCCCATGGCCTCCAGAAGCTGTGCGCGTTCCTGTTCGGTCAGCCCCTTCTGGACTTCCGCCACCACGTCGGGCGGCAGGTCGGGTGCGAGATCGGCGATCTCGTCGGCGTCCATGTGCTCGGCCGCCGCCACGAGGTCTTCGTGATCCATCGACTGGATCAGGGATTCACGGGCCCAGTCTTCGACCTCGAGCAGCACATCGGCGTCGTGTTCGGCGCTGACGAGTTGCCACACAGCCTGCCGCTCATGGACCGGCAGCGATTCAAGAATGAAGGCGATGTCAGACGGATGCAGGTCGTTGACGATCGCCCGGATCTCGTTCTCGTGCTGACGTTGCAGCAGGCCTTCCAGGAGGTTCGAGCGGTCGTCGTCCTCGTACTGGCGGCGTGCGAGTGCCTCGACCACTTCCTGCCGCTTGAGGATGCTCTGCAGCTGCTGCAGGGCCTGCTGAGCGTCTTCCGGGTCGAGCCTGCGCCGGATCGTGACGGGCGTGGCGAGATCGACGGGTTGTTCCGACATGGGATCGCTCGGCTTACAGAGGTGGCAGTGGGCGACTGCGGCGGTTTTCGTCGGTCGCCACGTACGTGAGCGTGGCTTCGGTGACTTTCACCGGTTCGGTATCGAGGCGTTGCCGCTCGGCATAGACCTCGACGGACACGGTGATGGAGGTGCGGCCTTCCTTGACGATGTCGGCGTAGAAGCTGAGCAGGTCGCCGACAAACACGGGCTGCTTGAATACGAAGGCGTTGACGGCGATGGTGGCGACGCGCCCGCCTGCCCGCCGGGTCGCGGGAATTGCACCGGCGATGTCGACCTGCGCCATGATCCAGCCACCGAAGACGTCGCCATGAATGTTGGCATCTTTCGGCAGCGGCATGACGCGCAGCACGGGCTGACGAACGGTGGCGGAATGCCGGGAACTCTCGGTGCTCACTTTGCGGCTCCAGGTGAGACGGCGTCGGGGTGACGCCACGGACAGGGTGCGCCTGTGCGCCGCACGGCAATTGGAAACGCCGGCAGACACGAAGCGCCCCCGCATTTTACCGAGTTGCGCGTTTCGTGCCCCCGGGTTGGTGTTCAGCCGCGGGTGGGAGTGGCCAGCCAGCGCCGCGCGAGCTCGACCCAGTAGGTGCCGCCCAGCGGGATGAGTGCGTCGTTGAAGTCGTAGGTGCCGTTGTGCAATGTGCAGGGGCCCATACCGTGGCCCTGTTCACGATGGTCGCCCTGGCCGTTGCCGATCCAGACATAGCAGCCGGGCTTGTGCTGCAGCATGAACGCGAAGTCTTCGGCGCCCATCGACGGCGTGACGTCACGTACCACGTGCTCGGGGCCAACGATGCCTTCCATGACCGTTGCGCAAAATTCGGCTTCTTCCGGCCAGTTGACCGTAGGCGGATACTTGCGCTGGAAGTCGAACGTGGCCGTGCACTCGAGTGTGGCGGCCGTTTGTTCGCAGATGGTTTTCATGCGCGATTCGATGAGATCGAGTGTTGCGTCGGTGAAGGTGCGTACGGTACCGCGAATTTCGGCCTCGGTGGGAATGACGTTGTCGGCGGAGCCGGCGTGGATCTGCGTGACGCTGAGCACCCCCGGGTCGAGCGGGTCGCGATTGCGGGTGATGATGGTTTGCAGTACCTGAACCATGTTGACGGCCGCGATGACCGGGTCGGCGCCCAGATTGGGCATGGCGCCGTGCGCACCCTTGCCGACGATGCGTACGCTGAACGTGTTGCTGCTTGCCATGATGGGGCCGGGAGTGAGACCGAAACTGCCCACGGGCAGACCCGGCCAGTTGTGCATGCCGAACACGGCGTCCATGGGGAAGCGTTCGAACAGGCCGTCGTCGATCATGGCCTGGGCACCCGCGTGGCCTTCTTCGGCGGGCTGGAAGATGACATAGACCGTGCCTTCGAAGTCGCGGCTTTCGGCCAGGCAACGGGCGGCGGCCAGCAGCATGGCCGTGTGGCCGTCGTGACCGCATGCGTGCATCTTGCCCGGGTGGCGGCTGGCATGCCCGAAGGCATTCAGTTCCTGCATGGGCAGGGCGTCCATGTCGGCGCGCAGGCCGATGGCACGCCCGTTGTCGCTGCGGCCCCTGATGGCGCCTACGACCCCTGTGACGCCGATCTTGCGAGTGACCTCGATGCCCCAGGATTCGAGCTGGCTGGCAACCAGCTCTGCCGTGCGAACCTCTTCGTAGGCCAGTTCCGGATTCTGATGGATGTCGCGGCGGATGCGGGCGAATTCGTCGTGCCAGCGTACGATGGGTTCGGCAAGATTCATGGCGGGTACCGTTACTGTGATGATCGTGATTGGCGTGGCTTCATGTGCGGCTGGATCATGGCGTCGAGTTCGGTTGCCGTGTTGGTGTTGCCTGCATACACATAGCCGCCGATTGGCCACGGGTCGGCATGGAAGATGTCTTCGCAGATGCCACCCGCTTCGCGCACCAGCACCGTGCCGGCCGCGACGTCCCAAGGCGCCAGCCCCATTTCCCAGTAGGCATCGTAGCGACCGCAGGCCACCCACGCAAGATCGAGCGCCGCCGCTCCGTGGCGACGTACCCCGCGGGTGTGACGGATGGCGTGGTGCAGTGTGGGCATGTATTCGTCGGCGAACGAGAAATCGCGAAAGGGAAAGCCCGTGCCGACCACGGATTCGGCGAGGCTGGCCGCACGCGAGCACTGGATGCGCCGGCCGTTCAGCCAGGCGCCCACGCCGTGCAGCCCCGTGAAGAGTTCCTCGCGGTTGGGGTCGTACACCACGCCAATTACCGGCGTGTCGCGGTCAAGGGGTTGGTCGCCATTGATCAGCGCGCCGGCGTGGGCGATGAGTGCGATCGAGACGGCATACTGGGGAATGCCGTGCAGGAAGTTGGTGGTGCCGTCGAGCGGGTCGATATACCAGGTGGCGATGTCGGATGCCTTGCCGCCGCTTTCCTCGGCCACGATGCCAAGTTGCGGCGTGCGCTCGAGCAGTATGTCGATGATGGCCTGTTCCGCTTCGCGATCGGCCTGGGACACCAGGTCGTTGCGGGTCTTGGTGTCGATGACGAGGTCGCCGCGGTTGTGCGCGTACGCCTGTAAAATTGCTGCAGCCGCGTGCGCCGCGGTAACGGCGGCATCGAGGCAATCACTCAGGGGAAGACGTAAAGATTGCATGACAGATTCCTGGTTCAGCGGGCCCGATCAAAAGGGTGGGCTTCATTGTACGTGACGCCCTTCGTACCTCTGTTGCGGGGGTGGACATGAAAGCCCGGCGCGAGCCCCTGCAGCCGGCGCACCTCACGCTCGATGCGCAGGGGGTACCGTGCAGCACGCTGTATGGCGACGTCTATCACTCCCGCTCGGGCGCTTTCGATCAGGCGCGGCATGTTTTTCTTCGCGGCAACGACCTGCCGCAGCGCTGGCAGGGGCGCGACACCTTTACCGTGTGTGAAACGGGCTTCGGGCTGGGCAACAATTTCCTGGCGCTCTGGCAGGCTTGGCGGGAGTGTGGCGCCCGACCGCAGCGCCTGCACGTGCTTTCGTTCGAGGCGCATCCGTTCACGGCGGCTGATCTTGCACGTGCGCTGGCGGGCCATGAAGGCGAAATGGCCGGCCTGGCCCAGGCACTCGTCGATGCGTGGCCGCCGCTGATCGCCGGCCTGCACCGGCTCGAGTTCGAAGGGGGGCGCGTCACACTCACGCTGGCCTTCGGGCGTATCGAATACCTGGCCCGGCAGACCGAGGCACGGGTCGACGCCTTCTTTCTTGACGGCTTTTCTCCGCGCGTGAACCCGCAAATGTGGTCGCGCGAGCTGTTTGGGCAGCTCGTTCGCATGGCCAACGAGGGGGCCACGGCGGCGACCTGGTGCAGCGCGGGGCAGGTCAGGCGCGACCTCGCGGCAGCGGGCTTTCTGGTCACGCGAGTGCCCGGTTTCGGCGGCAAGCGTCAGATGTCGCGGGCGGTGCTGCGCCCCGGTCTGGGCCGGCCTGCGCCACGCCCGCAACGCGAGCCCGTGATTGTGGTGGGTGGCGGACTGGCCGGCACGGGTGTGGCGCATTCGCTTGCGCTGCGCGGGCACGCCGTTGCCGTATTCGACCCCATGTTCCGCAGTGGCCCGGGCGGCAGCCACGAAGGGCACCGCAGTGCCGCCATGACGCCCGCACTGAGCCGTGACGACAACCCCATGTCTCGCCTGAGCCGCGCAGGCATTCTGCTCGCCCACCAGCGCTGGAAGGGGCTGCACGACGCATACGTGCGTTGCGGCTCGCTGTTGCGGGTGCCGGAATCCGAATCCGGCCTCTGGCGAGCGGCGTTGCGCGAGCTGGCGCAGCCGGCCGAATGGGCACGCTGGTGTGAGGCGCACGAAACCGAAGCGCAAGTGGGGCATGCGCTCAGGCACGCGGGTGTGTGGCTGGGTGCCGGATCCCGCGTACGGCCGGCCGCCCTGATCGCCATACTGCTCGCGCACGAGGGCATTACCGTGCACCCGCGTGCCGTCGCCTCGATTCGCGCCGGCGGCACGGGCTGGCAGGTGCTGGGCGACGATGCTGCGGTGTTGGGCGAGGCGCCTCGCATCGTGCTGGCCACCGCCACGCACACGCCCGCGCTGCTGGCCGCACTGTTTCCCGACGCGCACTACCCCAGGTTGTCTGCCATGCAGCGCATGGGCGGGCAGGTGGCATTCTTTCGGGCGGGTGACTTACCCTGCACGCATGCCATTGTGGCGGGTGCGGGATACTGGCTTCCCGAAGACGGCGGAATCCATACGGGCGGCAGCACTTACGTGTTCGACACAGCCGTGAGCGAGCCGACCGAGTCCGGTTTCGATTCGGTGGCGCACAAGGTGGCCGGTTTGCTCGAGATCGACGCCGCACGCCTGAGGGCGGCCCGCGCGCAACCGTCGGGCTGGGCAGGGTGGCGTGTGGCGTTCAGCGACCACTTGCCCATGATCGGAGCGGTTGATGCCCGTGAGTCGGTATGGCTGGCCTGCGGGTACGGGTCGCGCGGACTGAGCTGGATGACGTTGGCCGGTGAGATTATTGCTGCCCGGCTGAACGGCGAACCCCAAGTGGTGGAGCGAGAATTGCTGAAATCGGTACGCGCCAGATAGGGGCAAACGACCGTACAATATGGTCGGATTTTATTTTATAGCTCAAATCCGTCAGAATAGGGGCTTTTGAATGCTTATTGGGCCATGTCCCGAGGATTGCGCTGTGCCGCACGATTCCGATCAAGTTTTGCTTTCTTCCCTGACCCATCTGGAATTCACCAACGCCACTTCTGTCCGGGCCGACTTCGCGCTACCCGCAGCCGGGCTGGCGTTACAGATCGAGGCGCATGCGCCCGGTGTCTACCGCGTGCGCTGTGCTCCTCCTGAAACCCTGCTCGCCCGCGAAGAAAAGCCCACCGCACGTCAGAAGGCATTGGCCGAGATGCTGCTGGCCCGCGACGAACCGGTTGGCGAACTGGCGACCAGTTCCGTCGTGGGGGGTGAAGGCTGGCGGCTCGAGCAGGGCGAAATTGCGCTCGAGGTGGCATCCAACCCCTTGCGGCTTGCGTTGTACCGGGGTGACCGCTGCGTGCTGCGCACGGTCGGGCACGACGCCCTGCAGTGCGCCGGTTCGGGCAACGACACGCAATGGCGGCTCGTTACGGCACTTGGAGCCGACGAAAGCCTGCACGGGCTGGGCGAAACCGCGGGCGACCCCGATCGCCGGGGTGCGCGGCTGGTTTCCGACAACGCGGCCGACCGTGTTGGTTCGTTGCTGTGGAGCACGCGCGGCTGGGGCGTGTACTTCAATACGCTCGGTCGCATCGAATACGATCTGGCCGCCGGCTCCAGCGATGTCTGCCGCTACGACGTTCACGACGCCGTACTCGACTTTTTCCTGTTCGCAGGCGAGCCCACCGAAATCCTGAACCAGTTTACTGCGCTCACCGGCCGCGCTGGTCAGCCCGGCCTATGGCCCATGGGCGTGTGGCTCGAACAGGCACCGGGCACGTCGGTCGACGAGGCCCTGGGCATCGTGGAAACGTTTCGCGCCAACGAGTGGAGCGTGGACACCCTGCAGCTTGCTGCGCCTGCGCCGTACGGGTTCCTGAGCGACAAGCCCGCCTTCGAATGGAACCCCGAGCGCTGCGGCGACATCCGGGAATTTCAGTCCCGGCTGCAGAAGGCCAACGTCCAGTTGGCGGCCCCCACGTTGCCTGCCGTGCTGGCGGGCACGCCGCTGTTCGAAGAATGGGAAGACCGCGGCTGGCTGTTGATTCGCGACGAAGACGGCAGCGCCTGCGTGTTCCCCGGCAACGACGTCACGGGCGGGCAGCCGTACGGGCTGCTCGACCTCACGAACAAAGACGTCTACAAGCTCTGGGTCGAGCGCCAGCGCCAGGCGGTCGACGAAGGCCTGGGCGCACCCGTGTGCAGCGCGCAGGTCGACATTCCCGATGACGTCACGGCGCGCGGGGGCGAATGCGGCGCCGTGCTGCGGCGTCTGTACCCGCTGCTGACGCGTCGGGCGCTGTTCGATGCGGTGGCGGGTCACCGCACCCCCCAGGAAGGCGTGATCGTCAGCTCCGACATCTTCCCCGCCGTGCAGCGCAGCGCCTGGCAGGAAGGCCCGCGTTGCGAGAACACCTGGGCCGGCATGGAACACAGCCTGCGCACGGCGCTCGCGCTGGGCGACAGCGGCATCCCGGTGCAAACGCACCGCCTGGGCTCTGCGCAGCACCCGCTCGATTCCATGACGCCCGAGCTTTACGTGCGCTGGCTGGCCACCTGTGTGTTTTCGGCCAACTTCTCGTTCCAGGGCGTGCCGGGGCTTCTGCCCACGGCATTCGATTCGTCGGTGCAGGAACTGGTGCGACACTGGCTGCAGTGGCGCTACCGGCTCATTCCCTACGTGCTGGGCATCATCGAAGACGCGGTGCGCACCGGCCTGCCGGTGCAGCGGTCCATGGCGCTGTGCTTCCCTGCCGACCCGGTGGCGCAAGCGTGGGACACGCAATACATGCTGGGCCCGGCGTTGCTGGTGGCGCCCATGCTCGAGCCGGGCACCAAAGCCCGCGTCTATCTGCCCGAAGGCTCCGCCTGGTGGGACATGAACACCGGCTGGCGCTACGAGGGCGGCACGCTGCTCGAGGTCGAGGCCGGGCTCGACACCCTGCCCATCTTCGGTCGCGAAGGCCACATGCTGTGTCTTGGCCCGGGCGGCCTGCATACGGGCGACTTCAATTCGGCGCGTCTGCTCGATGAAGTCTGGATGTTCGGCATGCCGGAGCACAGCCCGGTCGTCATGCGCAACAAGATTCGCGTGATGCAGATGCAGGGCTCCAGCTACATCAAGGGGCTCGAAGGCCTGAAGATCCTGCCTTCCGAAGGGCTGGAAGTGAAGCGACGGGGAGCCGAGGTGCGCATTTCGCGGGCGCGATGACGCCCGCGATGGTGGCAGCAACGGGCAAATTGACATGCCCCCGAAAAATAGGCCATAATTGCAGTCTTGGTCGCTTTTAGGCCGGGTCGTTAGCTCAGTCGGTAGAGCAGCGGACTTTTAATCCGTTGGTCGCGCGTTCGAGTCGCGCACGACCCACCAGCCTCATATCTTCGACCGGGGTGTTACCGTCATGGCAACCCGCTACTCCAAGATGCTGCTCACGGCGGCCATTGCGTTTTTCGCATCGCTCGTGGCCTTCGGCAACCTCACCGATTACGGCAGCAACTTCGCGTTCGTGCAGCACGTGCTGCGCATGGACACCATCTTCCCCACCGCCACCATCCAGTATCGCGCCATCGAATCCACGTTCGCGCATCACGCACTGTATGGCCTGATCATTCTCTTCGAGCTAGCCACCGCCGTGCTGTGTTGGGTGGGGGCCTGGCGCATGTTCCGTTACCGCCATGCGCCGGCGGCGCAGTTCAACCGCATGAAGCGGTGGGCCATCATCGGGCTTACGCTGGGTTTCCTGCTGTGGCAGGTGGGTTTCATGTCGATTGGCGGTGAATGGTTTGGCATGTGGATGTCCGAGCAATGGAACGGCGTGCCTTCCGCCTTTCGCTTCTTCATCACCATTGGGGTGGTGCTGATCTATGTGAGTCTGCGCGACGCAGAACTTCACGAATCTGCCTGACGCGCTGGCTGCCGAATGGCTGTTGCAACGCGCTTCGACACGTTTCAAGGCGACC
>Ga0079224_100008122_pt1 | contig 14174 bp, 8 predicted proteins | sample Stecom2015_FD_80414 | JGI IMG/M metagenome (GOLD analysis project Ga0079224, IMG submission 80414) | Agricultural soil microbial communities from Utah to study Nitrogen management - Steer compost 2015 | ecosystem: Environmental > Terrestrial > Soil > Agricultural land | place: USA: Utah...
AGTTACCATCGGTTTCCTCGGGTTCTTCCTTCTGCTCGATCTCAAAGGATTCAAGGTTTTTGATGGTGTCCAACAAACGGTCCCGCTGCCGTTTCCGGCGGTGCAGTTCTTCCACCAGTTGCAAGGTGTTTTCCAGATTGAGCGCGTGATGCGCGGGGCTCTTTGTCTGGTTGGGATGAACTTCTTCCACCTTCTTGGGTTGATCCTTATTGACCAAACCCGCACTTTTTTCCGGGGCACTTGCCGCCGGGACGGCCGTGCCGTTTCCTTGCGAAGCGTTGCCAGTTACCGGCTTTTTAGCTGCCTTTTCAGCGGTGATCTTACCATTTTCACTGATAGTTGCGGTTGATTTTTCTAACGTTTTCATGATTTTGTTTTTTAAGTTTTAATGAATGATTGTTTTTACGGTGTTTGGGGAAATCTCTAATTCCGGGTGGTGATCGGTCGCTTGCATGTTTCATTTCTTTCAGGTTTAAAATTGTTCATGTCCCCGAAGGGCTTGGCCTTGCCCCGGGCACCGGCGGTCAGAAATTTGCTACTACAAAAAGTCTGTGACGGACCTCAGCACTTGGCATCAATTAACCAGTCTTACGGGCTGAAAATCTTTTATAGGAGATCGCGCGAACGATTCTGAAAGGTTGAGGTAGAAAGAGGAAGGAAAAGGGTAGATGTTTCAACGGGTGGGAGAAAAATAAAAAGCCCGGCATTTTGAGGCCCGGGCTTTTTTTGACGCAAGAAAAACGAAAAACAACCGATTACACCGAGTTCTTTATCTGGGAGACGTCCATGCGGATATCGGGGCGATCAAAATAGGGGACACAGGATTTTCAACGAATTGCGGCTGGGAAACAGTGGTAGAAACAGCCAAAGAAGCGGCAAGGAAGGCAGGAGGCAACGTTGTTAAGATCACAAAACATACGCCGCCGAATCTCGGGAGTACCTGCCACAGAATAGAGGGAAGAATCCTCCTCGTGGAAGATGTTAAAACCCTGGCAGATATTGAAGCAGGGACGGATGCGATCGTAGACAGTACGTGGAATTATGCCAAGCTGTATGTTTACCGGCCAACCGGCCCGGGGCTCATCATCGCCTATAATCTCCATCTCGGGGATTCCGTTATCGCCAGGGTACAGAACAACTTCGCTGAAGAGATTATCATTACCCAAAAAGGGCGCAATACCCTATGGGCCAGAACAGAATCCCGTGCGGAAGTTCCGATAGATATCGAATACGGCAAAGCATACTACCTGAGGTGCAAGGTAAATATGGGTATCATGGCCGGCAGACCGGACCTTCAACTGGTAGATCCGGCCACCGGAAAGGTGGAGTATAACGCTATCCTGAAGCGAAAGGAAAAGAGGGAAGAGAAAAAACCAAACCAATAACAATATAAGCCCCGATATATGAAACAACCGCTACCTTTTCTTCTTCTTTTAACAGCTGCTAACATGGCCTTTGCTCAGGAGGCGACCATAGCTGACAAGGGATTCAGTCTTGCCGTACGCGGCGGCTGGAGCTATCGCACGGCCAAAATATACTCCGACCTCCCATCCGAGGCACGCGAACATCTCAAAGGTTTACGTTCCGGTTACCATATCGGCGGGGACGCCGTGTACTATTTCTCTGAATACTTCGGAGTCGGCGTAAACTACACGATGGCCCGTTTTCAAAATACTTCCTATGAAACCATCAAGGACGACATCATGATAAACTACGTTGGCCCCGCTGTCCACGGACGATATGCCTTTGCCAACCAGAAACTGCATTTCATATACGGCATTTCCCTCGGATACCTTCACTACAAAGACGACGCCTTCTACGAACAATCCCTTACCTACACCGGCCAGACATTCGGCATAGCTACCAACCTCGGAATACATCTCAGCGTAAACGACCACTTCCTCATAGGGATTGAACCTTCGTTGATCTCCGGAACCCTGAACAAGGTAGAGATCAGCAGCGGCAGGCAAACCGAAACGGTGGAGTTTGAAGAAGATGAACGGGAAAATATTTCGCAGATGAACGTAGCGTTGAAGCTGACGTGGAATTTTTGAGGGCAAGCTCTCGCACGGATTTTTGCAAGCTCCAACAGGCAATAGAGACTATTTTAGGTGAACCAATCTCTTTACCTGGCATTATCACTCCAAATCCTCCAGAACCGCCGTTCCCGGGGCAACTTCCACCCGGGTGACAAGCTGGTAAAAAACCGCTCCCGCTCCAATCCAGGCACCCTCTCCAACCGGTACCCCGCCGCAAAGGCAAGCGCCAGGAGCCACGTGTACGAAATCGCCCAACGGACAGCTCGTGGGTCAACCAAAGCATTGACATTGATGACGCAGTGGCAACCTATTTTCGCCCTGGTATTCGTCCTTCCAAAAACCAGAAATTCCGTGGCAGAGGAGTTTGCCGTGAAAGTATGCAAAATTAATTCGTATCATTGTAGAACAGAGTAGTACAGTATAAATATTTCAAAATAGACAATTGAAAATGAAAATGAAAAGCCTGTTTCTGTGTACCTTCTGTATGGCCTGGAGTGTTTTTTACCTTCATGCGCAGCAGTGTATCATCATAAATACCGAGCGCAATGCGTTGGTTTTGGGTGTTAATGAAAACAAGGAAGTGAATACCCTTTACCTCGGTAAAAAACTGGCTAACGAGGAAGAATACGGCAATATTTCGAGACAATACCGCCAGGGTACCGATTATACGGGAATTTACAATTCCGTATATACCCCTGCAGGAAGCAAGAACCTGCTGGAACCGGCCATCAGTGTTACCCATGCCGATGGCAATATGTCGCTGAATCTGCAATACGCAGGTCACAAAACCGAACAAAAAGGAGAAGGCATAACCGAAACAGACATCCATCTGCAGGATCCGGTGTACCCGGTGGAGGTGCACGTATTTATCAGGGCCTATTACGAAGATAATGTGATCGAACAGTGGACCACTATCAGCCACAGGGAAAAAGGCGACATTATCCTTCGCAAATATGCTTCTGCCAATTTATACCTGAGGGATAAGGGCGGATTCTGGCTGAAACACTACCACGGAGACTGGGCTCAGGAAATGCAGCCGGAAGAAGTGCAGTTAACCCACGGTATCAAGGTACTGGACTCCAAACTGGGCACAAGAACCAACCTGTTCCAACCCGCTGTGTTTATGGTGTCAATGGGAGGTCCCGTTTCCGAGGACGAAGGGGAAGTGCTGCTCGGGGGGCTGGAATGGTCGGGGAATTTCAGGACCGATCTGGAATTGGATCCGTTGAACAATCTGCGCATTATTTCCGGGATCAATAACTATGCTTCCGCATACCGGCTCGAAAAGGACGAAACCTTTACCACTCCGGTGTTCTTTTACACCTTGTCGCAGCAGGGAGCAGGAAAAGCCAGCCGCGACCTGCATTCCTGGGCCAGGGATCACAAGATACTGGATGGCAGGGGCGAAAGACTGATCTTGCTCAATAACTGGGAGGCCACTTATTTCGATTTTGACGAGACAAAGCTGCAAACGCTGATCCGTGACAGCAAAAAACTCGGAGTAGACCTGTTTTTGCTGGATGACGGCTGGTTTGGCAATGCCTACCCCCGGAACAGCGACAATGCCGGGCTCGGCGACTGGCAGGTCAACCGGAAGAAGCTCCCCAATGGCATAGCCACGCTTATCGAAACCGCAAAGGAGAACCGGGTGAAATTCGGTATTTGGATTGAGCCCGAAATGGTGAACCCGGAGAGTGAGCTGTACCGGAAACACCCGGACTGGGTGATCCGCCAGCCCGAAAGGCCGGAACACTATTTCAGGAACCAGCTTGTACTGGACCTCTCCAATCCGGAAGTGCAGGATTTTGTCTTCGATGTGGTAGATAACCTGTTCACCGAAAACCCGGAACTGGCCTATATAAAATGGGACTGCAACGCGGTGATATACAACGCCCGGTCGGCCAACCTTAAAGAAGATCAATCCCATTTATATGCAGACTATGTAACAGGCCTGTACAAGGTCCTGGAACGCATCCGGAAAAAATACCCGGAGGTACCCATGATGCTTTGTTCCGGAGGCGGAGGCCGGGTAGATTATGGAGCCTTGAAGTATTTCACCGAATTCTGGCCGAGCGACAATACCGATCCGCTGGAGCGTATTTATATGCAATGGGAGTATTCCTATTTTTACCCGGCCCTAACGATGGCAGCTCACGTGACCAACTGGGGAAAGCAATCCATAAAATTCAAGACCGATGTGGCCATGATGGGAAAACTCGGTTTCGACATCGTAGTAGACGAGCTAAGTGCGGAGGAACTGCAATTCTGCCAGGGCGCATTGAACTGGTATGACCGCCTGAAACATACCATCTGGCAGGGGACGCAATACCGGTTGCAGGATCCCTGGACCCACGACGTGGCCTCGTTGATGTATGTAGACGATACCCGGAACGAAGCCGTGGTATTTTCATACCTGACCGGGAACCGTTATGAAGCCGGAAGTACAGTTCCTATCAGGCTAAAGGGACTGGATGCTACTAAAAAATACACGGTAAGTGAGATCAACCTGTATCCGGGAACGAAACCGGAAGTAAAGGAATCCGTTTATTCGGGAGATTTCCTGATGCAAGTAGGGATCAACCCTTTAGTGAACGCAAACCGGAAAAGCGTAATTTTAAAAGTAAGCGTGGTTAACTGACTGCATGGAAAATATGCAACACATTGTTAAAAGAATAAGAGAACTCGAAACCGTAAGTCCGCTGTCCAAACACGAGCAGCTTGTTCGGGGTATTATAAATGCGATAGATGAAAAGGTTATCGTTAAGGGAGATCTTTTACCTTCGGTAAATGTTTTGATCAAGGAACTGGGGTTTGCAAGGGAAACGATCGTAAAGGCCTATAAGGAGCTCATCCACCGGGGGATTATCGTTTCCAAAAACCGGCTGGGATATTTCGTGGCTACAGAAAATACACAGCAGGAACTGAAAGTAGCCCTGTTATTGTTTGCTTTCGATATTTTCCAGGAAACCTTCTATAAAAATTTCCGGAACAGGCTGGGACCTAATGTTCACCTGGACGTCTTCTTTCACCACAATAACTTTGAAACGTTTAAAAACACGGTGGAGGATATCAACGGAAAGTACGGGATGTATGTCGTAGCACCCATACCGCATCCGGAAACGAGCAAAGTCCTGGATTTGCTGCCGGTGAACAGGTGTCTTATCGTAGACCGCTTTATTCCTTCCCGGAAAGAATACAATTATATCGTTCAGGAATTCGAAGAATCGTCCTACAATGCTTTTGTCAAACTGAAGGATAAGATCGGGAAGTTCAGCGAGATGGTGTTTTTCTTTAAACCCGATTCCGCGGAGCCTGAGGAGATCCTGCGCTCATTCAGAAAGTTCGTAAAAGATCACGGTATAAAGGGTGTGATCCGCCAGGCCTACGAACCCGGATCCTTGCAGAAAGGCAAGGTGTATTTTACCATTAACAATCTGGAACTTTGGGAAATGCTTAAAGATACCAAAGACAAGGGATTCCGGCTGGGAAAAGATATCGGTTTTATTTCCCATAACGATGATATCATCAAGGAAATCATCTTTGACGGGGTAACCACCTTTTCTACCGATTTTGCCCTCATGGGCCGTAAAGCAGCCGATTTTGTCATGAAAAAAGAACAGATTCGGGAAGTAATGCCCACCGTGCTGATAGAGCGAAATTCCCTGTAGGCAATGAATGTCTCTGCCATTTCGAGTTTCGTACTTTTTACTTTACTCGTAGCCCTTATTTCCTGGTGGAAGAGCCGGAGAAAAGGCACCGGCACTACTACGGGACTATTTTTTGCAAACCGGAAGAATAATTTCTGGGTAGTGGGAGGAGCGCTTTTCCTGAGCAATATAAGCGCCAACCAGCTTATCGGCGAAAATGAATCCATTTACATAAACAACATGAGTGTCATGGCCTGGGGGATCAGTTCCGTCGCGGCCATGCTGCTGGTGGCCGAGTTCTTTTTACCGGTATATTTTCGCACCGGGGCAATGACCATCCCGGACTTCCTGGGCAAGCGGTACAACGCTTCCACAAAACGGCTGGTTTCCCTGGTTTTCCTGGCCAGTTATATCGTCAACCTGCTCCCGGCGGTTTTGTACGGCGGCGCTGTGGCTTTTACCGGGATGTTTGAATTTCTCGCTCCCCTGAACCTCACTTACCGGGAGCGGATATGGATCGCGGTGTGGGCAATAGGGCTTATTGGAAGCCTGTATTCCATACTCGGAGGGCTCCGGGCCATAACTATTTCGGATGGCGTGCTCAGTATAGGCTTGCTGATCACCGGGATCGCCTTTCCGTATTTCGGTTTCAAATACCTGGGGGGCGATAGCTGGAAAGATGGTTTGCAACTGGTTTTGTCCAACCATAAGGAACACCTGAATTCCATCGGGGGGCCCGGTGACGAGATCCCCTTCGGAACCATATTTACGGGGATGTTCGTTATCAATCTGTATTACTGGGGAATGGAGCAGTATATTGTGCAGCAGGCCATGACCGCAAAAAACCTGGCCCACAGTCAAAAAGGAATGGCACTGGCCTGTGTGGGAAAGCTGCTATGCCCCTTTCTGATCAACATTCCCGGGATCCTGGGAGTACATCTTTACAATAGCCTGCCCAATACAGCAGCGGTTTTCCCCCTCGTGGTAAAAGACACGCTGCCCGCGGTGATGACCGGTTTAACAGCGGCTGTAGTTTTGGGGGCGGCCATTACGACCTTTAATGCCGGCCTCAACAGCAGCAGTACGCTCTTTACACTGAATCTCTACAAACCCTGGATGAAGTCACGCAACAGAACGGTTACCGAACAGATGCTGGTGCGGAGCGGAAAAAGGTTTGAGATCGCGATTTCCCTGCTGGCTATGTGCTGTGCGCCGTTTATTATGTTCGTAAATACAGGATTCTATACCTACCTGCAACAACTTACCGGGATGTTTTGCGTACCGGTCTTCACCATTATATTTATTGGTTTCATTACCCGGAAAGTACCTCCCGGCGCTGCAAAGGCGGGGATCGTATTTTTTATTATTTCCTACATCACCTGTAATTTTATACTGGATATCCCCTTGCATTACCTTCATTTGCTGGGAATATTGTTTGTCCTCACATCCACCTGTATGTTGCTGTCCGTAAGATGGTTCCCGCCGCATCACTATGAGGAAAAGATCGAAAAAGAGGTAGATACCATTCCCTGGAAAAACCGGTACTGGGCAGCCATAGCCCTGTTGCTGGGAATGGTGTTCGTCTTTGCGTTTTTTTCTCCTGTGGGAATTGCATAGGATCATTACAGATTAATAAAAGATATTTGTATACTTGCAATATAGAATAGTATAGTTCAGCAACAACCAGCCATTCAGGAGCTAAATCAATCTGTTAACTAAACCAAAGACCATTATGAAAATTCAAATTGGTTGTTTAAGTCTTTTTTTTACACTGTGTTCCCATGTATTGTTTTCCCAATCCATTCAGGGTACGGTGACGGACGAGGAGGGGGCTCCCTTACCTGGTGTGAATATAGTGGTACAGGACACGCAACAAGGCACCACCACAGATATGGGCGGCAACTACGTTTTACGGAACGTACCCGACGGAGCTGTTTTGGAATTCAGTTACATCGGGTTCCAAACACAGACTGTAAAAACAGAAGGGAAAACAACCATTGACGTGGTCATGGTCATGGACTCCGAGCAACTGGATGAGGTGGTCGTCGTGGGGGCTTCCATAAAAAAAGGAGACCTTACGGGAGCAGTGGTCAATATCGACGAAGAAGTACTTGAAGAGCGGCCTGTGACCAGTATCAACGAAGCGCTCCAGGGAAGGGCTTCCGGGGTGTTCATCCAGAACGACCCGTCGCCGGGAGGAAATGCCAGCATCCGTATCCGTGGGAATAATTCCCTGCAATACGGCGGTAATCCCATTTTCGTGGTGGACGGCATTATCATGGACGGAGATTTTAACCTGACTAACCTGAATGACGTAGCCTCCATTAATGTACTTAAGGATGCCAGTGCTACGGCCCTGTATGGCTCCAGAGGAGCAAACGGGGTCGTGGTGGTAACTACCAAAAAGGGTGAAAAAGGAGAAGGAAGCATCAACTATAAGACATGGGCAGGCGTACAGGATTTCACCAATGAGAACCTGACGCTCAATGCCAGGGATGTGTATAATCTGAGGATTGATGCCCTGGCAAATTCCCATGTTGCTGACGACTATTTTGCAGCTCACCCTGACGCTACCAGGCAACAGTTTATCGAAGAAGCCTTGTTGGGGGACGGATCCAATTGGTTCGCCGACTATGAAAAAGAGACCTATGCGCAGGGCAAAAGCTATAACTGGCTGGACGAAGTATCCAGAACCGGGATCCAGCAAAACCATGCCGTCAGTTTTTCGGGCGGCTCCGAAAAAAGTACTTTTTACATGAGCTTCGGGTATATCGACGAGAAAGGATTGATGCAAAATTCTTCGAATAAACGTTATACGGGCCGGATCAATGCCGAACATCAGCTCAAACCCTGGATCAGGATAGGGACCAATACCTCGTATACGAGTTCGGTCAGCGAAGAAGTGGACGGGGCTGTATTTGAAGATGCCCGCGCGGCCAACCCTTTGTTACCCATAGAAAGATACCGGGATACCTTGTTCTTAGCCTGGGGAAATAATTGGGATATCAATGCGGAAAACCCGCTGAATACCTTAAGGATAGATAAAGACAGGAATAAGAGCAAAATAACCTCTTCAAACTATGCAGAGATCACTCCCATTGAAGGATTGAAGATCAGGACCACCTTTGCCATTGATTACCTCAAGCAGGAATATTACGAATATATTCCGCGGGATATCCAACAGGCGAGAAGGGATTCCTACCTGGGAAGAGCCATTCACAATTTTGACCATTCCAATTACTTCCAGTGGGACAACTCGGTTACTTATGATACGAATTTCGGAAAGCACAGTCTTAATGCCATCGTATCTACCAGTATGAGCCGCGACAAGTTCGATTACACCAATGTGCTGGCAAGGGATTTCCCCATCGACGACTTTGGCTATTACGATCTCGGGGGCGCTTATGATAAGCTTAACTTTGAACTCGGCTCCGATTTCACGGCCGCTGCCCTGATGTCTTATCTCGGAAGGTTCAATTACAACTACGACAACCGCTATTATGTCACCCTTACCGGGAGATTTGACGGGTCGTCCCGTTTTGCGAAAGGGCATAAATGGGGCTTTTTCCCCTCGGTAGCGCTTTCCTGGAATGTGATCAATGAACATTTCATGAACCAGCAGAACCTGTTCAATTCATTAAGACTACGACTGGGGTACGGCAGTGTAGGGAACCAGGGAATACCCAATTATGCCTTTTTCAGCCTGTATAACCCGGTGTATTCCAACGAAAGCGTTTCCTTTGCTTCTTCCGGACTTCGCGGCACACCGGGGCTCACCTGGGAAAAGCAGGACCAGTTCAACATTGGACTGGATGCATCCTTGCTAAATAACCGGCTGACCATCAATGCAGAGTATTTCGACATCGTAAATTCCAACCTTTTGATGCGCCGCACCTTGTCCAGGATCACCGGATATAGCGAGGCGATCGAAAATATCGGGGAAATGACCAACCGGGGCGTAGAGCTGTCGCTGAACGGAATACTCGTAGATAAGGACGATCTCCAATGGAATATTTCGGCCAATTTTTCTACCGATAAAAACAAGATCACCAAACTCTACCAGGATGTAGATGCCATATACAACTTCGGAGGTTTTACCGGAAACGAGATACAGCGAACCGGAAATTTTTTCCTGGGCGAGTCGCTGAATTCCATCTATACCTATGAGTTCGACAGAATTATCCAGCCCGAAGATATGGATTATGTCAACAGCCTTCAGTTACCCGGAAAAACATTGCAGCCCGGCGATATACTTCCAAAGGACCAGCAGTCCGAAGGAGAAGAAGGTCATGGAGTTATCGACGAGAACGACCGTGTCATCGTAGGAAAGCAGGACCCCAAATTCTACGGAGGGTTCTCCACCGGCATTACCTGGAAGAGCTTTTCCCTCAATACCGTCTTCACCTACTCCTATGGAGCCAAAAAGATAAGCGGGTATTACGAGAGCCTGATGAGCGGAACAGGCTTCGGCCCGGCGCATACGGATATGCTCAACCGGTGGACACCCGGCAACCCGGATACCAACATACCCAGGGCAACCTATGACAACTCCCTGCGTTTCGGTACCGGAGAGACTTCCTGGGGGCTGCAGGACGCTTCTTATCTGAGGCTCTCCACCCTTACACTTGGCTATAATTTTCCGGGAAGCGTTCTTCAGCAACTCGGCCTTTCGAATCTGAGGGTCTATACGACGGGGAACAACCTGCATACGTGGACAAAATACAAGGGATATGACCCGGAAAACGGGGACTGGTACCCTACGGCAAAAATGTTTGCAGCCGGTATCGATATTACTTTTTAAGACACCGCATTTCGAATGCATAAAAATTACTGAAATGGGAAAGATCATAAAATACAGATTGTTGCTGGTACTGCTGGCGATCACTTCGTTTAACATGATTTCCTGCTCCGGCTTCCTGGATGAAGACCCTTATACCAGTCTTACCGAAGAAGAAGTTTTCGGGGATGAAGAAAAACTCTCCCTGTTGATATCCGGGCTCTATACACAATGGAGGGGAACCCGGCAGGACCGCAGTATGTTGTATCTCAGCCTGGGTACGGACGAAGCGAAACAGGGCGGACAACAGGTCGTGGAAAACAACGTGCAGGCTGCCCTGGACAAATATAACGGAGCGCTTAACGCCCCCAATTCCACGGTAGCAGGAGAATGGAACAAAAGATGGCCCATCGTCAGTACCGCTGCCAAGGCGGTATATTATGCGCCTACCGATGAGCTCAGGGCCGAAGCAGCCTTTATCCGGGCAGCGGTCAACTTTGAACTGGCCATGTACTGGGGACCCATCCCGATCCTTGATCTGGACGACATGAAAGAAGGGAGGCAACCTCTTACAGAGGTATACCCGTTTATTATCCGCGACCTGGAGTTCGCGGCAGCACATTTACCTTCCACACAGGAAGATAAAAAAATGCCGACAAAAGGAGCCGCGCAGGCATTGCTGGGCAAGGTATATATGTATGCTCCCGAAGAATCAGGAGTGAGGGATTATCAGAAGGCCATGGAATATTTTGACATGGTCATTCCCAATTACGCCCTTATTCCCAATTATGCCGACCTGTTCAATACAACGCTGAACCAGAACAGCAGTGAGGTTATTTATGCGTTTCAGTTTACCAATATGCAGCCGGACAATAATATGGTGCAACACCATGCAGGATCCAGGGCGGTGGCCGACCTGGATGCCAACACTTATTTCGGCGGCTACGATCTGGCGCTTCCTACCAGGTATTACTACGAAGATGTCTGGGAAGGCCTGGAAGAGGACACCAGGCGGGAAGCCAGTATCCGCTACGACTTTACCCTTTCGGACGGGAGAGAGCCGGAAATCACCTGGACGGGCCAGGCCGATGAACTGGAGCCTCATACTAAAAAGTTTGAAGACATCCGTACGCAGGGAAAGCAGAATTTCTGGTATTCGGGAGGCCTTATTTACTATCTTCGGCTTGCAGACATTTTGCTGTGCAAGGCGGAGTGTTTAAACGAGACAGGGAATACCGCTGAAGCGGTTAACCTGGTGAATTCCACCGTCCGGACCAGGGCCTTTGGCGGGACCTTGTCCCCGGAACAAGCCTGGCCCGCCGGGATGTCGCAGGAAGCCTTCAGAGCGGAGATCCTGGATGAAAGGATGCGGGAGCTCGGTTTTGAAGGCTGGCGCAGAATGGACCTTGTCCGGACAGGGAACTTCGTCCCTTACGTAAAAGAACGGAACCCCTGGGCAAAAGAATCAGGGACCATTCAGGAGTTTCATAAATGGTGGCCGATCCCCGAATCCGAAATCAAGCAAAATGAAAATATTAATCCCGAAGATCAGAATCCCGGGTATTAAAAACAGCACCATGAAACATGTAATTGTCATTCTGTTTTTGCTTATAAGCTGTGGAAAAAAGGAGGCCAGCCCTGAATTATCATCGAAAGACGGCCTGAACACCATCGTATTATCGCTCGACGAAAACGGATCGCCTTATTACCAGGTAAAAAGAAGCGGGGAGATCATCATTGATAAATCTCCGCTAGGACTGCTTTGTAACGATCAGGATTTTACCCAAGGGTTGACGATAAGTGAAATTACTCCTGTTCAGGAAAGAAGAGAGAAGTACCAGCTAAAGGTCGCTAATAACGAACAAATAGATCAGGTATTTCAAACCAGGAGCATCACCTTTAAAAATAGCTCCGGAGCGTTAATAATAATCGATTTAATTGCCGGCGAGGAAGGAGTGGCTTTCCGGTACCGCTTTCCCGAAGGAGAACAAAAGGAACGCGTCGTACAAAAAGAATTGACGGGATTTCATATAGAAGAAAACGCCAAAGGCTGGCTGCAACCCTACAATAAGGCAGGCGATTATACACCGGCGTATGAAGACTTTTATTTTAATGTGAACCCGGGAGATACCATTTCCAACCCGCGAAACGCGTCGGTGGGCTGGTGCATGCCGGCGCTTTTCAATGTAAATGATAAAAGGCATTGGGTGCTTATTGCCGAATCGGGAACCGACGGTTCCTATACCGGATGTCATTTGAGCCCGGATTCGGAAGGAGGCGTCTACAAGATCGCATTTGCAAAAGAAGATGAAAGATTTACGCTTCCTATAGACAAACAAACCACTGCCTTGCCTAAATCCGCTCTTCCCTGGACAATGCCCTGGAGAGTGCTGATCATTGGCGATAACGCGGGCGATATATTGCTGTCAAGCCTGATTACCGATCTGGCGCCGCCATCGAAGATCAAAGATGATTCATGGATCCAGCCCGGGAAAGCATCCTGGTCATGGTGGTCCCACCCGGATGACCACTCCCCTGAAACTTATGATGAATTTACAAACCTGGCCGCCGATTTTGGCTGGGAATACACGCTATTCGATGCCGGATGGGAAGAAGCGAACGAAAAGGGGGCTATCATAAATAATGCGGTATCCAGAGGCGTCAAGCCCCTGGTTTGGGGCTATTCGGCAAATTATTTTAATCCGGAAGAAAGAAAAAAACGTTTTAAAGAACTGGCAGCTATGGGGGTCAAGGGCGTTAAGATCGACTTTTGGTGCTCCGACAGGCAGGAAGTAATGAAAACTTTACAGTCGGTGTTCGAGGATGCCGCAAACGAGCATTTGATGGTAAACCTGCATGGTTCAACAGTTCCAAGAGGTTGGCATAGAACCTGGCCTAATTTTATGACCGCGGAATCGGTTTTGGGGGCTGAAAGTTATTTCTATGGAGAAAGGTTTCCTGAAAAGGCCGCACAGCAGAACACCGTATTGCCTTTCACAAGAAATGTCGCCGGACCGACCGATTATACGCCTGTGGCACTTACCATCAGAAAATATCCCCGTTTAACTACCGCGGTACACGAGCTGGCCACTCCAATGATATACACATCGGGAATTATTCATTTTGCTGATTCCAGGGAGTCATTTGAATCATTACCTGAAGATGTTAAAAAGTTATTGAAAGAAATGCCGGCTACATGGGATAAAACAGCCTGTATTATTGGCGAGCCGGGTAAAAGGATAGTGCTTTCCCGTCAAAAAGATTCGCTCTCCTATATAGTCGGAATTAACGGAACCAATGAAGAGCTGCCTGTTAAACTGGATTTGAGCAAGTATAGCGACGGGTTTTCACATTTCAGGATAATTACGGAAGGGAATGACCCGTTAATGGAATTCGAAAGCAATGTATATCCAGTAAATTCCGATTGGTCTTACACGATGGCGCCCAGAGGAGGATTTATCATTCAGTTTATTAACGATAAAATTTAAACTGTATGTAGGCCCCAACAAGACATGCAGCAAATAGAAAATGGTGTGACCGGTTCAGGAACGCACGCGAAGCCAGGTTATGGGTATGAAACCTATCGCGCGGGAGTGTTTTCTAAACTCTGTCCAACCTGCCCATCCGGGGGCTAGCCCCCGGATGGGGTTCGCGCCAAATCCAGCGGCAACCTGTCCTCAAATTTAATGGCTAATTGTTGAACGGTCAACC
>Ga0079224_100008123_pt1 | contig 14173 bp, 11 predicted proteins | sample Stecom2015_FD_80414 | JGI IMG/M metagenome (GOLD analysis project Ga0079224, IMG submission 80414) | Agricultural soil microbial communities from Utah to study Nitrogen management - Steer compost 2015 | ecosystem: Environmental > Terrestrial > Soil > Agricultural land | place: USA: Utah...
GCAAAAACGGGGCAACTCCGCCGAGAAACACGGTGGGTTGCCAGAGAAATTGGACCGAACTCGGTCGCCGTCATCATTGCGCGGAGGAATTCGCTGAAACCTCGGGTTATTCGAGGTGCCCCTTTTACTATTTTTCTTTTTCCAGAGGGGACGCCGGATTGCCGCCATGCTGCGAATTCGCCGCTGATACGGCGTTTTCGGGGCGTCCGGCCGAAGGCATGTCGGGACGGGCGTTGACCTGATGCCAAGGTTCTGTAAAACTGACCATGTGTAATCTTAAAGCGCAGTTGATCGCGCCGGGCGGGAAGTGCGGCCGGGGCGTCCGCACGGTGCGGGACTGTAGAATCAGGCAGCGGCATGGCCGCGCGCGTCTCCATTCCGGTATTCCAGGGGGGCGGGGGCGGTCGGCATGCCACAAGGAGGAGGGAAAATCGACATGGGTAGTGTTGCACAAAGCGATTGGGTGCCGGGGAGCGGATGGTCCACCGGCGAAGAAGACACGATCAACGCGGTCCTGCGCCGTGCCGCTCGCCAGTGGGGTGAGCGCCCCTTCATGGACATCTGCGGCGATGTCTACAGCTTCGCCGACGTGGACCAGGAAGCCTGCCGGCTGGCCAACGGCTTGCGCAAACTGGGCGTCACCAAGGGCCAGACCGTGGTCACGATCCTCGACAACAACGCCGAGGCGATCTTCATCTGGCTTGCCATCAACAAGCTCGGCGCGATCAGCGTGCCGGTCAACACCGCTTACAAGGGCGAATTCCTCCGCCACCAGATCGCCGATGCGGACCCCACGATCGTGCTCGCCGAATCCGACTACCTCGAGCGCGTCGCCGCCATCGCCGACAAACTCCCCGGCATCACCACCCTGGTCCATCGCAGCGCGGCGCCTGAGCTGCCCCCGCTCGGCCAGCAGGTGCTGCCCTGGTCCGCGGTGCGCAGCGACGACACCAGCGATCCGGACGTAACCGTCAAGCCCAGCGATCCGGCGGTGATCATCTACACCGGTGGCACTACCGGCCCCTCCAAAGGCTGCATCAACAGCCACAATTACGCCTGCAATCTGGCACGCCAGTTGATCCAGGCCATGCGCCGCACGCCGGAATCGATCACCTGGACGCCGCTGCCGCTGTTCCACTTCAACGCGCTGACCGCGACCATTCTGCCGAACCTGATGCTCGGCGCCCGGATCGCCCTCTATCCGCGTTTCTCGGTCTCCAATTTCTGGCCCGAGATCAAGCGCACCGGCGCCAACGACTGCAGCCTGCTGGCCTCGATGCTGGTGCTGATCGCCAACGCTCCGGATACGCCGGAAATGAAGGAATGTCACGGCCAGTTGAAGGTCGTGTGCGGAGCGCCTTTCCCACCCGAGATCATGAAGGTCTGGAAGGAGCGCTTCGGCGTCGAGCATACCCGCCAGGGCGGCTTCGGCCTGAGCGAATGCTCCATCATCACCTCGTTGCCGGGCGACGATCCGGGCAAGCCGAACAGTTCCGGCAAGCGCAACGAATGTTTCGACGTGCGCATCGTCGACGACGACGACGTGGAACTGCCGCCGGGCGTCCCCGGCGAGATCATCGTCCGCCCGCTCAAGCCGCACGTGATGTTCGAAGGCTACTGGCGGCGGCCGGAAGACACCCTGCGGTTGATGCGGAACATGTGGTTCCACACCGGCGACATCGGCATGTTCGACGAGGACGGCTATTTCTATTTCGTCGATCGCAAGAAGGACTACCTGCGCCGCCGCGGCGAGAACATCTCCAGCTTCGAGATGGAAACCACCTTCCGCAGCCACCCGGCGATCCAGGACGTGGCGGTCCACGCCGTCAAGTCCGAGGTGGGCGAGGACGAGGTCAAGGTCACGGCGGTGTTGCACCCCGGCGCCAGTCTGACCGAGGAAGAACTGTGCCGCTGGTCGATTGATCAGGTGCCTTACTTCGCGGTGCCGCGCTTCATCGAATTCCGTACCGAAGTGCCCCGCAGCCCGGTCGGACGCATCCTGAAGTATGAACTGCGCGACCAAGGCGTCACGCCCGCCACCTGGGACCGCGAGAAATCGCAGGTTACCCTGGTGAAGCGCTGACCGGCGGCACGACGGTGGACGGGCGCGGCGCGGCGGACGGCCAGGCGGTTTTCACCGGCCACGGCGGCGTGCGCCTGTCCGCCGACGTCGCGGGGCCGCCCGGCGCTCCGGAAGTGGTTCTGATGCACGGCGGCGGGCAGACGCGGCACGCTTGGCGGCGGGCGCTGGACGCGCTGTCCGGCGCCGGCTATCGCGTGGTGTCGCTCGACCTGCGCGGGCACGGCGATTCCGGCTGGCCGCCGGATGGCGACTACTCGCTGGCGGCGCTGTGCGGCGACCTGGAAGCGGTGCTCGGCAGGTTGATGGGCAAGCCGGCGGTGGTGGGCGCGTCGCTGGGCGGCAGCGTGGCTCTCACGCTCGCCGGGGAACAACCGCAGTCGGTCGCGGCGCTGGTTCTGGTCGACGTCACCCCCCGGCTGGAGCAAAAGGGCGTGGACCACGTGCGCCGGTTCATGATGCAGCGACCGGACGGATTCGCGTCCCTCGAAGAGGTGGCGCAGGCGGTCGGGGCCTACAACCCCCGGCGAGCGCCGCCGACGGATCTCGCCGGATTGAAAAAGAACCTCCGGGCAGACGCGGACGGCCGCTGGCGCTGGCACTGGGACCCCGCCTTCATGGCCGGGGACCATGACGCACGCGTGGCCGAGCTTTCCGACCGGATGCGCGCCGCAGCGCCGCGCGTCGCAGCGCCGGCCCTGCTCGTCCGGGGGCAGATCAGCGATGTCGTGAGCCACGAAGGTGTTGCGGAACTGCAGCGGATGATCCCCCGGCTCGAATTCGTCGACGTCGCCGATGCCGGCCACATGGTGGCGGGCGATCGCAACGACGTCTTCAATGCGGCGGTCCTGGATTTCCTGCGGCGGTATTTCCCGCCCTGATGACGCGTTTCCAGGTTCACTCCGCGGACTTTTCCCCGGCCGGCGCCGCTTCGTGCGAAAGAGACATCGGTTTGCATGCGGACCAGTTGTGATCGCTGTGAATATGCCCAATATATGCACTTTTTACGTCAAAATAGTTAACTCTTGACACCGCATCACAAATAATGCCTACTAGGAATTAACTGACGAACAGTCAGTAATAGAGCGCGTGCGGCATCCCCATGAGAAGAGCCTGTCGGCACAGGGCCATACGAAACGCCAGCCAAGCGCCAGATACAGAATCCATAATCCATATCGGTAGGAGCGAGCGAGAATGAAATCAGGGAATTCGAGTTTCAGACGCCGGATGTCGGCTGTCGCGGGTCTGTCCGCGGCGTGTCTGGCGGCTGTCTCCGCATCCGGGGTCGCGCACGCCGCGGCGATCGACACGGGCAATCCCGATGTGCAACTGCGCTGGGACAACACGCTGCGGTACAACGCCGGCTGGCGCGTCGCCGGCATCAACAAGCATTTCGCGAATTCGCCGCGCTTCGATGAAACGGAGCGCAAGTTCAAGCGCGGCGACATGATCACCAACCGGGTCGATTTCCTGTCGGAACTCGAACTGGTGTACAAGAACAGCTACGGCTTCCGCATCAGCGCCGCGGCGTGGACGGACGCGGCGTACAACAACCGGCGCAGTTCGCCGAATCCCGCGCTCGCGCCGATCTACGGCAACAGCTACGCCGGCGGCCGCTACAATTCCTATGTCAACAGGTTCGTCGCAGGGCCTTCGGGGGAAATCCTCGACGCCTTCGTCTTCGGCAATTTCGACCTCGGCGCGGCCTCGCTCCAGCTTCGCGTCGGCAGCCACAACGTCTATTGGGGCGATTCGATGTTCTCGATCGGGAACAGCATCGCGTATTCCCAGGGGCCGGTGGACACCTTGAAGGCGGCCACCAGTCCCGGCGCTGAGGCGAAAGAGCTTTTCATGCCCCTGAACCAGGTCTCGGCGCAACTGCAGATTGGCAGTGAATTGTCGTTCGGCGCGCAATACCAGCTCGACTGGAAGCCGTTCCGCCTGGTGCCGGGCGGGACCTTCTTCGCCGGGGGCGACGCCACGCGCTCGGATTTCGGCGCGAACGCCTGCGGGATGGTCGTGGGTGGCAATTGCGTGTTCCCGATCGATGCCCGTAACGGGCGCGACATCAGCCCCTCGAAGCGCGGCAATTACGGCGTGTATATGCACTGGTCCCCGGCCTGGCTCGAAGGTACCGCTGGGCTTTACTACCGCAAGTTCGACGAGCGCGTGCCATGGGGTGCGGTACAACTCCAGCATCTGGGCGGCTCCACCTTCGTGCCGTCCCAGGTGCGCCTCACTTTCGCGCGCGACACCGAGCTGTACGGACTGAGTCTGAACCGCGGGGTCGGAAAGGTAAGCGTCGGGTCGGAAATCTCCTACCGCAAGAACACCGCGCTGATCTCGGCTCCCAACATGGTTTTCCCCGCCGGGGCTGGCCTCACCTACGACGAGGCGGAAGGTCCGCGCGGCAACACCTGGCACGCGCTGATCAATGGTATCTACCTGGTGCCGCGCACCGCGCTGTGGGACGCCGGCACCCTCGTGGCCGAACTGACCTATCAGCGGCTCGACAAGGTCACCCGCAACCGCCACCTTTTCAACGGCACCGGCTATGCCTGTCCCAGCGGGCAGGGTAAGAAGGACGGATGCGCGACCCGGGACGCGTGGGGTGCCAACGTCTCGTTCACGCCGGATTGGATGGGGGTGATGCCGGGCTGGAACCTGAAGATGCCGATCTCCCTGGAGTACGGTCTGCACGGCAACGGCGCCGCGATGGCCGGCGTCAACGAAGGAGCCTGGAAGTTTTCCGTCGCCCTGACCGGGACCTACCGCAGCGTGCACGAGTTCTCGGTCAGATACGTGAAGAGCCATGCCGATTACACCAAGGCCGTCGATCCGTTGACCGGTCTGACCGCTGTGAATACCACCAACGGCAACGCCGTCCAGAACAGCCACGATTGGGTGGGTTTCACCTACAAGACCACGTTCTGAGCGCGGGGCCAGGCCGCGGTGGCGCGACGCCGCATGAACCGGTGGCGTCTTGCCGGTGTCAGTCGGCGAGCCGCCAGGCGTGCCGGCGGACGACCGCGCAAGGGTTGATCGGGGCCGCCGGCGGCCTGCCGACGCACCCGACAAGTTATATTGACGAATCATTACTAAAACGGAGCGAGACGAACATGCGCAGTTCCATCCTGCTTGGCACCCTCCTTCTCGGGTGCATGCTTGCCACCGGCGAGGCGGCGCAACCGACCGCCGAGGAAATATCACAACTGGGCGACACGCTGACCCCGCTCGGGGCCATCAAGGCCGGCAACGCCGAGGGCACCATCCCCGCCTGGGAGGGCGGCGTGTGCTCCCCGCCGGCGGGCTACCGGCCGGCACGGGGAAATGAAGGGATCCCCTACGTCGATCCGTTCGCGGACGACAAGCCGCGGCTGCGCATCGACGCCGGCAACTGGCAACAGCATGCCGACAAGCTCGACGACGGGGCAAAGGAGCTTTTTAGGCGGCACCCCGACACCTTCTACATGGACATCTATCCGACGCGCCGCTCGGCCTGTTTCGAGGACTGGGTGTACCGGAACACCATCGAGCGCGCGATGAACCCGCGCATCGTCAACGACCTCGGGGTCGAGGGCGCGCACGCGCAGGTTCCGTTCCCGATCCCGAAGACGGGCGTGGAGGCAATGTGGAACAACACCCTCACCCCGGACATGGCGTACGTATACTTCCAGATCGACAGCTACCTGGTCGACGCGGCCGGCCGCGTTACCCGGACCGCGCTGCAGGACGTCGAGCAGGCCAAACCCTACTGGGACAACTCCCTGTCCGAACTCCAGGCCGATGACCTGTTCTGGGCGGTCATCGCGACCACGATCGATCCCCCCGCGCAGGTGGGCACCATCCAGATGCGCCACCAGTTCCTGCGCGCGGACATGAAGACGCCGCTGGCGTGGACGTATCTGCCGGGGCAGCGGCGCGTGCGGCTCGCACCGGAGTTCAGCTACGACGGCGTTTCGACCACTTCCGGCGGCCTGCTGCTGTTCGACGAGATCAACGGCTTCGATGGCAAGATGGACAAGTACGACTTCAAGCTCGTCGGGCGGCAGGAGATGTACGTGCCCTATAATTCGTACATGCATGAGCATGCACCGCTCGACCGCCTCCACCGGCCGAACCATGTCAATCCCGAGGTGATGCGATATGAACTGCATCGCGTATGGGTCGTCGATGCCGCGCTCAAGCCGGGCGAGCGCCACGTGCACCAGCGCAAGGTGTTCTACATCGACGAGGATAGCTGGAACATCGTGTTGTTCGTCGGCTACGATCACTCGGGCGCTCCGCATCACTACCAGCAGTTCCGCGGTATCCAGGAGTACGACAAGCCGGTCTTCCAGGCGAACATCTTCGACCTCTACGACTTCAACAAGCGCAGCTACCTGATCTCCAATCGCTACCTCACCCCCGGCCTGTCGGGCCGGTTGGCACGAGAGTCCTACCCGCGCAACTTCTTCACTCCCAGCGCGCTCGCCGGCCGCGGCATCCGGTAACTGTTCCACAGAGGCGGGGGACACCGGCCGCGCGGCCGGCCATCCCGCTCAGACGGATGCGACAGGGGGGGCTCGTGCCCCCCTGTCTTCAGGAACACGAGGGATTTGCTTACTATGCGTTACATCGTTGCATTGTTGGCCCTGAGCCTGGGATTGGGCGTGGGCGGCCAGGCGTTCGGCGACTCTTTCGCCGATCCGCTCGACCTTCCTGCGCGGGAGAATCTGCGGCCCGCATCCACCCAGTCGAGCGCGATCGGACGGGCCGGCGAGCGCCTTGTCGCTGTCGGCGTGCGCGGCCTGATCGTCGTCTCGGACGATGGCGGGAAGAGCTGGAAGCAGGCCGCGGTTCCGGTCCAGTCGGACCTGCTCGCGGTCCATTTTCCGACCACGACCGAAGGATGGGTGGTCGGGCACGATGGGGTGGTGCTGCACAGCCGCGATGGCGGCGCGAGCTGGACCCGGCAGTTCGACGGCCGTGCCGCCGAAACCTTGCTGCGGCAGCATTTCGAACGGCTCGCGGTCGCGGGCGACCCCGATGCACCGCGCTATCTGGAGGATGTCGGGCTCAATTACGAAAGCGGGCCCGAGCAGGTGCTGACGGGCGTGTGGTTCGAGGATTCGCTGCACGGATTCGTCAGCGGGTCGTTCGGCACGCTGTTCCGGACCACCGACGGCGGGCAGACCTGGACGTCGTGGGTTGAGCGGGTTGCTACGGATGAAGTGGTGCACTTCAACGCGGTGCTCGGCGCCCACGGCAGCGTGTTCATCGCATCGGAGCAGGGCATGGTCTTCAGGCTCCAGCCGGGAGCGGAGCAGTTTGAAGCGATCCCGACCGGCTATACGGGGACCTTCTTCGGCCTCGTCGCCACGCGCAGCGGCGTCATCGCCCATGGCCTGCGCGGGACCGCATACCGTTCCCGCGACGGCGGGGAAAACTGGCACCGGCTCAAGACCGGGGTCACGACGGCGCTCACGCATGCGGCCACCACGGTGGACGGTAGGCTGCTGTTCGTTACCGCGGACGGGCTCATGCTCGCCAGCGACGACGAAGGCGACAGTTTCGCTGTGGAGAGGATGGAGCGCCCGATGGCGCTCACCGGCATCGCTCCGGCGAAAGATCCCGAAACCGTGGTGGTAACCGGGATCAGGGGCGTTTTGCGCATGCCGATGCCGCATCCGGCCGGTCGCGATCGGGCCGGGAAAGAAGCATCCACCCAACACAAGACACAATGATCGCTATCACAGGTAAAAACTTGTCCCACGACCTGCCCGTGACCGGTGATCCGAGCGAGTTCGATCCCCACAGCGGGATGTGGACCGAGCGTCTCGTATTCAACTTCCGGCCTGTCGTCCTGGTTCTCTGTCTGCTGTTCACCGGTTTTTTCGGATGGCACGCGCTGAAGCTGCCGATCAGCGCGAGTTTCGACAAGATGATCCCGCAGTCGCATCCTTACATCCAGCAGTACTTCGAGAACAAGGACCGGCTCGGCAGCATGAGCAATTCACTCCGGATCGTGGTCGAGAACACGCGCGGAGATATCTTCGACGAGGACTACCTGCTGACGTTGCAGAAGATCAACGACATCGTATACCTGACGCGCGGGGTCGACCGCGCCTGGATGCGGGGGTTGTGGACTTCGAGTCTGCGCTGGACGGAAGTCACCGAGGAAGGCTACGCGGGGGGGCCGGTGATGCCCCGCTGGGACGGCAGCCCCGAGGTCATCGCGCAGTTGAAGCTCAACGTCGCGCGCGCCGGGCTCGTGGGCAGCTTCGTCGGTGACGACCTGCGATCGTCGATGATCTTCGTCCCGCTGCTCGAATTCGACCCGGAGACCGGCGAAAGCCTGGATTACCGGGAACTCGGCAGGACCCTGGAGCGCGAGGTCCGCACCCTCGAAAGCGATAACGTCAGAATCCACATCATCGGCTTCGCCAAGCTGGTGAGCGACCTGATCGAGGGCCTCCACGAGGTCTTCCAGTTCTTCGCCGCTTCGGTCCTGATCGCGTCGGTTTTCGTGTTCCTGTACTCGCGCTGCCTTTCCAGCACGGTGCTGCTCGTGAGCGTCGCGCTCATCGGCGTGGTATGGCAACTCGGGCTGATGCAATTGCTCGGTTTCGTGCTCGATCCCTATTCCATCCTCGTGCCGTTCCTGGTCTTCACGGTGGGCCTGTCGCATGGGGCGCAGAAGATGAACGGCATCATGCGCGACATCGGCCGGGGCGTGCACAAGTACGTCGCAGCGCGGTACACGTTCCGGCGCCTGTTCATGGCCGGACTCGCCGCGCTGCTGACCACGATCGCCGGTTTCGCGGTGCTCGCGGTGATCGACATCCCGGTGATCCGCGACATGGCGGTGACCACGAGCATGGGAGTCAGCGTGCTGATCTTCACCAAGCTGATCCTGATGCCGGTCCTGCTCTCGTATGTCGGAGTCAGCGCCAGCGCCGCCAGACGAAGCGCGGAAGAGGCCATGCGCCGCGATGGCTTTGCCTACGTCATGCGATCGCGAATTGCGGAGCTGACTTCCGCCAAGCCCGCGTTGTGGATGGTGCTGGCGGCGGCGGCTCTTGTCGCGATGGGCATCGGGCTGAGCCGCGACATCCAGTTCGGCGATCTCGACTCAGGCGCCCCCGAACTGTGGCCCGACTCCCGCTACAACCGGGACAACGCCTACATCACCTCGCATTACGGCCTGTCCACGGACCAGTTCGTCGTCATACTGAAGACCCCGCCGGACGGGTGCTGGTCCTATCCGGCCCTGGTCGAGGCCGATCGGCTCGGCGCCATTCTGCGGGAGACCCCGGGCGTGCAGAGCGCCTTCTCGCCGGCCGACGGCGTGCGCCAGACGACGTCCGTGATATTCGAGGGCAACCCGGACTGGCTTGCGATCCCGCGCACGCAGAGCAACCGGGCCCTGGCCTTCACCATGTTCACCACCGAGCGGCCGGACCTCAGCGACCGCACCTGCGTGGTCACGCCGATCATCGCCTATCTCGCCGACCACAAGGCCGAGACGCTGGCGGGGGTCGTGAGCACGGTCGAACGGTTCGCCGCCGAGCACAACACCGAGGAGCGGCAGTTCCTCTTGGCCGCCGGCAACGCGGGCATCGACGCCGTGACCAACATCGTCGTGAGGCAAAGCTTCTGGATGATGCACCTGCTGCTGTACGGCGCGATGTCGGTGCTGTGCTTCCTCGCCTTCAGGAGCTGGCGCGCGGTCCTCGTCGCGCTCATCCCGCTGATGATCACCTCGGTGCTGTGCGAGGCCCTCATGGTCCTGCTCGGCATCGGGATCAAGGTCGCCACCCTGCCCGTGATCGCTGTCGGGGTCGGCCTGGGCACGGACTACGCGCTTTACCTGTTGAGCGTGCAACTGGCGCTGCAGCGCTACGGCGCCACGCTCAAGGAGGCGTACAGCGAGTCCCTGGCGTTCGTCGGCAGGATCGTGATCCTCATCGGCTGCACGATGACCGCCGGCGTGATCACCTGGGCGTGGTCGCCGATCAAGTTCCAGGCCGACATGGGACTGCTGCTCGCGTTCATGCTGCTGTGGAACATGATCGGGGCGCTGCTGCTGATTCCGGCGCTGTCCTACTTCCTGCTGCGCACCGAGGCCGACCGCACGCCTACGCCTGCGCCGGTCGGGGAGGCGCCCGCAGCAGCCCGCTGAGCGCCTGTCCGTCTTTGGTTTGCGGCCGCCAGGGAGATCGGCTCCACCGGAGGGCAGTTGCACCTACTTTGCATAGTCGACTGTAAAACCTCGTTTACTGTCATGAACTTACCAAGCCACTGTTCACAGCGCCATATTTTGCGTAGTTTCCTACCTTTTTGGGCATCTCACGAAGGCAGGAAACGCCATGCCGCTGAGGCAGGTGTTTGTCTCGGTTTCGGACCCGCGCAGCGTGCGCCACACACGCCACGATCTTTCCGAGTTGCTCACAGTGGCTGTATGTGCCGTGCTCTCGGGCGTGGACGACTTCGTTGACATCGAACTGTGGGCCGAGGCCAAGATCAACTGGTTGCGAGGCATCATGAAGCTTGAGTACGGCATCCCGTCGCACGACACGATCGGACGCGCGTACTACATCAGCAGCCTGCCGACCGACGCCGAGCGGATCGCTCGGGCCGTACGCAGTCACTGGGAGGTGGAGAATCGGCTTCACTGGTGTCTGGACGTGCAGTTAAACGAGGATCAGTCACGCGTTCGCAGCGGCTATGCCGCCAACAACCTGGCCATCGTCCGCCACATCGTGATGAACCTGCTGCGGCTGAACACGACCCGCAAGACCAGCATCAAATCCAAGTGCATGCTCGCCGCTACGATTGACGAGTTCCGGGCAGAGTTGTTCGGAGTTATGACATAACGGTGCGATTGCCCTGAGTGTCCGGTCAAGGAAATCAAGCTCAACGGACAGACGGCCGTGGGCGTGATTCTGGACAGCGGCGAGGAAATCCTGGGCAGGAAGGCGGTGATCGCCAACCTCAACATCAAGCAGGTATTCCCCCACATGGTTCCCGGGGCCACCTTGCCAGAGGGTTTTTCCGATCGCGTGCGCAACATCAAGTCGAGCAACATCCAGCCGTTCAAGATTCACCTGGCACTGAACGAAGCGCCGAAATACACCTTCGGCGCTGCGGCCGACGGCTTCTTCTATGTCGCCCGCTCGAACTCGGACCCGGAGGAATTCGAGCGTTCGTTCCGCGAGCTGGAGCGAGGCAACCCCATCCGCACCTTCGCCTCCTATACCTCGGCGGACGAAGTGGACAGCACGCGCGCGCCTGCGGGCAAACGGGTGCTCAGTGTGTATGCCTTCATGCCCTACAAGCTCAAGGGCGGCGCTCAGCGCTGGGACGAGATCGGCCAGGAAACGGCCGATGCCCTGATTAATGACATGCGCCAGGTCACGACCAACATGGGGCCGGAAAACATTCTGGGCATGTACTACACGACGCCCCTGGACATCGAGCGCAACAACAACGCCATGGTCAATGCCGACATCCTGCATATCGGCACCTATGCCTGGCAACTCAGTGGCAACCGCCCGCTGCCGGGCTGGAGCCAATACAAGATGCCGCTGGACCGGCTGTTCTTGTCCAGTTGCAGCACGCACCCCGGCGGGGGCGTCAATGGCGCCTCGGGGCGCAATGTCGCGCGTCTTCTCATGGAGGACCACGGCCTCGATTTCGACAAGATGGTTGGCGCCTGATCTCCGTTGGGCAGCGGCCCAAGGGTGGCCGTCCTGAATCAAACATTCGTGTCTTGTATTTTAAAAAGAGTGCGGCAGGTCTATCCGCCCGCTGGCGCCCCATCAGAAGATGGATACAGAAAAATGAAAATGTTCAGCAAAGAGGGAATGGAAATGATGGACGTCAAGTCCATCGGCCACGATGGGGACTGCCTGATCATGAAGGGCAAGGTCATGGGCTCCATCAATGCCGTGATTGTCATCAAGCCCGAAGATACCTGGCAAGCCCTCAAGCTGCTGGGTGGCGCTCTGTTATTCCGCATGCCGGTGATTCTCATCAAGGGCTATTTTCAGTCGCGCAAAAGCAAGAGTGCGGCTTGAAATGGAACCGAGTTGGCAACCCGTGCCCTGTTGCCCGCGTTGTTGCTCGGAGTTATAGAGCGTCTGAAAAAACCAAAGTGGCGGCGCTTTTTGGCGACATTGCCGCATCAACTCTGGAGACTGATTCAATGAAGAAACCGTACAAACTGATGGTCTGGGGCCCCGGCCGGATGGGTGGTCTGTGTATCTGGGAAATCGCCAATTCACCGGCGCTGGAGCTGGTTGGGCTGCGCGTATACAGCGATGGCAAGAACGGCGTCGATGCCGGTGAACTGATCGGCATCGCCCCTATGGGCGTCAAGGCGTCCAACGACGTCGATGCCCTGCTGAAAGTCGATTGCGACTGCATCGTCTACGCCGCGCATGATAACGGGACTTACGATACGGATGACGAAATTCTCAAACTGCTGACGGCCGGCAAGAATATCGTAACCATGTTGCCCTACCAAAACGCCCACTTGTTCAGGGAGCCCGAATTCGTGGCCAAGCTGGAGGCCGCCTGCAAGGCCGGTGAGGCCACTTTCTACGCCGGTGGCATCGATCCGGACCTGGTCAGCAACCGGATTCTGCTCGGGCTGACCGGCGGATGTGCAGATGTCAAGTCCATCAAGCTTCAAGAACTTTGGGACTGCACCGATGCCGGCAAACGCAGCCCCGAGCAATTGAAGTATGTCGGCTTCGGCATGGCACCCGCGCAGGCGCAACAAGTTGTCGTGACCCAGGTCATCGCGGCGAACTTTACCAAGGCGGTCGTTTACACCGCCGAGAAAGTCTTGGGCGTCAAATACGACCGGGTCGAGGAGAGCCACGATTACATCCCCACGCCGGTGGACATCCATGAGCCTTTCTTCATCGCGGCGGGCAACGTCGGGCGGATCACCCATCGTATGGAGGGCTTCGTGGACGCCATTGGGCCCAAGCCCTTCTTCACCATCGAATATCACTGGCTGATCGGCGCCGGCATGCTGCCCCAGGGCATACAGCCCGGTCAGTACTACGTGGCAACCATCGAGGGCCGCCCGTCCATGCGCATGACGCTGGACTTGAAGGTTTCCCATGAAAATGACGAGCGCTTCTACAAGCTCGGTAAGCTGAATGTGGAACCCTCCTATGTGGCGATCCTGACGCCTTGCATCCAGGCCATTCCGTACGTCTGCGCGGCGCCCGCGGGAATCATGCCGTCGTTTGATCCCAGCCTCCACTGGATGCGGGATCTGCGCGACAGCGTCTGATCAAAGCGCTGCATGGGGTGCACAGGCACCCCTGAGAACCAGCTGACCCATTGCTACAAGAACAACTTCGACATGAGGGCGGGGGACGACAGCGTGGAGCCCCCTTCTGTGAGAAGTGCCGACCAGGTTTTCGTGAGCACCCTGGTCGGCCCCGCTTTTCATAGCAAACGGTACGCTCTGTGCCTTAGCCGATCCGCTCCCACTCTTCAAAGTAGGGATGGTGGCCGCCCTGAAAAGTCAGGAGACCCCACATACCCTGAGGGAGTTGCCATCGAGCAGGAAGTGCTCCCGTAAGCTTCCCCCTCATCTAGACACCCGATAAGTAGGCCTTTCTGGCATGTTTGGCTTTAGCCAGGAGGTTGCATGAAGAAGTCACGATTCACCGAAAGCGAGATCATCGCGATCCTGAAGCAGGCCGATGCGGGTATGCCGGTCAAGGACCTCTGCCGACAGGCGGGTATCAGCGTAGCCACGTACTACCAGTGGAAGTCGAAGTATGGTGGCCTGGAGGCGTCGGAGCTGAAGCGGGTCAAGGAGTTGGAAGCCGAGAACGCCCGCCTCAAGCGCATGTACGCGGATCTGGCGCTGGACAGACAATGCGGCGATGAAGGATCTGATCGCAAAAAAGTTGTAGGGCCGGCTCAGAAGCGCGATGCGGTGCGCTACCTGGTGGAGGTTGTCAAGGGCAAGCGAATTTTCCCCAGTGTGGTAATTCAAATTTCCCCACCCGGTTGGGATTCGTCGTCGAATGACCGGACGAGTCCGGCCTTGAGCTTCTCCTTGAGGCGGTAGGAGTTGCC
>Ga0079224_100008124_pt1 | contig 14173 bp, 12 predicted proteins | sample Stecom2015_FD_80414 | JGI IMG/M metagenome (GOLD analysis project Ga0079224, IMG submission 80414) | Agricultural soil microbial communities from Utah to study Nitrogen management - Steer compost 2015 | ecosystem: Environmental > Terrestrial > Soil > Agricultural land | place: USA: Utah...
ATGTTGACTCGGCTCGAAGCCCGATGGCTCCAGGCGGCCTATCAGCAACTGTCCCTCGAAGGATCCCAAAAAGGTTTTGGCAGGGCGGGTGGTATTTAGGCTAAGGTGTTTAAATCCCCTGGCATTGTTGGAAAAAATCAGGGCATTGAACTGGCCGGGCCCCCACCAGATATTCTCCGTAGAAGCCCCGATCTCAAAGGCTCCTGCACTGAGGCTGACCTTGGATTGTCCCCAACCGATTTTGGAATAAGCTCCTTCGCCAAAGCGTTCTGGATGATCTCCGTAGTTCCAGGACTGGAACCGATTTCTATTGATCGCGTTTGAAAAATCATCTGGAAAACCATCCCAGGCCCGATTTTGTGCCCAAAGCACCTCTGGTTGGAGCTGTATATTCAGAAAATGGTACTTCATGCTCACACCACCTGTGGTATGGTTCTGTCCCCCGACATTGGGGATCATTATTCCGTTGCCCCAGCCGTAGGGTCGGCCAGAATTAAATTGAACGGTATTTTGGAGGGGGAGAATGGCAAAAGCGACCTTAGGCGTTTGCCGATCTGTAGCCCCCAGCCTGTATCCTTCTTTGAAAAAGTCATATTCCTCCTCGTAGGCTGCTTCTTCAGTAAGAAAATTCAATCTTAATGGGCGGAGGTTAAAGGAGATGCTAGAATCCAGCTCACCGAGCAGTTGCTTTCTCCGTAAAGCTTCTTCTAGTACGGGGGATCCGGCGGGCAGGGTTTGGCCGAGGACGGATTGAACGGAGGCGATAAATAATACTATTTGAATAAGGATTCTACCCAGCATGATTATTATATAGAAAGATTTATCTTAACATTCCCAATATTGTATCTTGGATTAACTTAAGGATATCGAATTAACCCTTAAATCAAACAACTGAAGGCTAGCCGCAGGAAAGCCCGGGCTAATACACTTAAACTGCAACTAGATCTTCCTGATGGACGGCATAAATTGAAAGATCTTATAGAAATATCTGATCAGCAAAAACAAGTAATTGGTGTATCGCCCGTTTTCCTTGAAAGCACGCCTATTTTCCTTCATGATAACGAAAGTACTTTGAATGGATGAGGTACTAACTCCTCCTGTTCGCATTTTCAATAAGGCTTGGGGGATGTATTGAAAGGAAAGCTTATGGATATACAAAAACCTGAATAACAACTCAAAGTCTGCTGCTATTTTATAATCTACCTTATATAACCCATACTTTTCGAAATTGGATCTATAAGTAAAAAAAGTAGGATGGGCAGGAATGAATCCGAACTTAAATTTACTAGGATGAAATTTTTTGGAGGAGAAATAACGCGTCATTTTGTTAGTGTCATTAGGGTCTACAAAAATTACGTCTCCGAAAACACAATCTGTCTTATACTCTTTCAGATATTTGACAATTATTGATATGCTGTCTTTTCTATGATAGAAGTCATCAGAATTGATAATCCCCACTATATCGCCCGTGGCCATCCTAAGCCCTTTATTCATGGCATCATAAATACCAAGATCAGGTTCAGACTTCCATTTGGTAATCCTCTCCGAATTTCTACGGATTACCTCCAAAGTATCGTCCGTGGAACCTCCATCTACAATAATGTATTCGATATCTTTATGATCTTGTTTGGCAACACTGTCAATTGTATCTTGTAGAGTCCTTCCCGAGTTAAAGGTACCTGTTATCAAACTAACTTTCATAAATCAACATCTTGCGTACCTAACATTGCTTCATAGAGCATGAAATATTCCTGAAACCGATCATTCTTATTGAAATTATCCGCCACATAGGCACTACATTTTCCCATATAGTAACCCTTTCCGTTCCTTTTGATAGCCTCAAGAGCTTTTAACACCTCGGATAAATCTCCTTTATCAACGGAAAACCCAGTATCAGGAGTGATAACTTCAACACTTCCACCTGTTTTGTAGGTGATTATGGGGATTCCACAGGCTAGAGCTTCTAAATTAGTTGTAGGAAAATTGTCTTCCCAGGTTGGATTAAAGAAAACGTTTGATGTGGCATATAGGGCAGCCAAATCTCTCGGATTTTCCGTTCGCTCGATTCCCACGACATTGCTCGGCAACCTACTGAGCAGCTTCTTATTCAAACCTACCAAGATAATAAGCTCATCTTCCGCCAAAAGTTCAGACAGCTGTAAAAAATCCTGGAGTCCCTTTCTTTTTTCTTCCCATAGGTTAGCGACGCCAATAATCAGGAACTTCCCCTCCAACTTCTCCCGAAGCGCAGGGGAGTTGACTCGCTGACTGGGATTAAAGAGAGACAAGTCCACCCCGTTATAAATTCTTTTCACAGGATAGGCATTAAGAAAAGACTGCTTTAACTCATCCCCGAGCCAATTTGAGACAGGAACCAAAGTCATATTAGCTACGGAATTGAAGCTATCTTTTTTAAGCCTAAAGTTCCTCCTAGAGTTGTCGCGATACAAGCTTTTAGGATATTCCTGTGTTTGAGGACAATTGTAACATTCTGTTTGCCATTTTTTACAGTTTACAAACTCATAGAAAGCGCAATGTCCAGTAAATGCCCAACAGTCGTGCAAGGTCCATACTACGGGTTTATTATATGTCGACAAAAATTGAAACAACAATCCGACATGTACGTAGTATCCATGTAGGTTGTGCAAATGAACGATATCTGGATTGATTTTTCTAATGTTCTCTATCAGTTGAATCGTCGCTTGTTTCGAAGAGAATCCATGATTATCAAATAATCTCGTCTCTAAGAGGTGTTTATACATATTCAAACGTCCTCCAACTTTGACGACTTTGGAATCGCTCATGTATGGGCTCCTACCGACTGCGATATGGCTTTCCCATCCTTTTTTAAGCGCTAGTTTCCCTAACTCCTCTGCTATCCTTCCCGTTGATCCAGTATTCACTACCACGTTAATCTGAAATAATTTCATATCGGTCTAATTGCAGAAGGATTGTGAAATACCGTCTTATAAGGCATGTAAGGATCGAGACGCATCCTCCCTGTCTCATGGAGGTGAGAACTGTACCATATTCTCACAAAAAAAAGCACCACCAATACCACCGCGACGGGAAAACGAATAATGAGATTTTGCTTAAATAAATACGTATAGTATGGGATAATCAATACCAAGAAAATTAAAAAATAAAAGGCAGCCCGGCCACCTATCACCGGAATATCATTGAACAGAAGAAATATACAGCAACCCAAATTGAATATATCCAGTGCATTTTTAGCGATCCCCCCCTCATTCACCAGCTTCTCGTAAAAGATAAAGTGTACCACATTCAGTAGGATCATGGCGAGAAATACAAAAAAATACCCGTCGGAATTTTGATTAAGGTAATAACTCACCTTAGAAAAACCGGATAGGCTTGACAACAAGGCGTAGAATACCTTACCGGCAGGAATGGCCAACAGAAAAATTATAAGATTGAACTTCCTGTTAAAGATCGGGAGATTAACCGCATACATGATGATGGCCACAAAAGCCGTGACATGAAACATACATGCGATAAAAACACAGGCTAGAAATTTGCCGGGGCTTCTCTCATTGATGTAGGTAATGGAATAAAATATGATCGAAATCGCCACAAATTGGCGTACAATATTTAGGCTTTCTAAGTAGAACATGGGAAAGCCGATAAAACATAAGGCACTTAGAAAATAATCCCTACTGTGAAGTTTTATGCCCTTATAAAAGAACATCATGGTCAGAAGCGAGGCCATGATAAAATAAAACTGTGGGCTGTTTAGAAGGTAGCCAATTTTGATCAGCCACACATTCAGCGGCTCAAAAAGCATGTAGTTGTTGGTGGTGATGTCGATTTTGCCGGAAGTAACGGTAAAATATGTCATATAGTCCGTGCCCACCTCATACCTCATCGCGGATAGTATAAACAAGGCAGCAAATATACCCCACAGCCTCAGTCTGGGATTAAGGATAAATCCCAGGGCTATAATGATTATAATAAAGGTGACATAAAACAACATCTCTTTCTACTTATGGCTTTACCAGGGACAAAGCAGCCTCTACTACCCGCTCAGCACTCTTCCCATCATCATGATCAAAAAAAAACTTTTTGATCTTCCTTCTCTGTTCCTCATAAGGGTCAACGCCGGTCTCCAAAATCGACCCTAAGTATTGAAAAAATTCCTCTGCCGATCTGCAAACGCGGCTGGGGATCCAATTTTCAATATCGTCAAAATAAAACCCTCTCGTCCTCTTATACTCCTCAAAATCCTCATTGACGCAGACCACAGGCTGGTCCATCATCATATAGTCCGCTATCACGGAGGAAACATCAGAAATTAACAGATCAGAAACCGCTGCCAAATGATATATCGTCAAACCATTGTCTGACAACCATTGGTCATCGATGAATTTCAGATGGCTTTGCCCCTGCTGATTGTCGTAGATGGGTGCCATTGGATGCGGCTTGACCATGCACAACACATTGTGTTTCTCAAGTATCGAATTAAACAGGCTGATGTCGAAATTACTTATGTAAAAGGGGTTGCCGATCTCCCTCCCATCGCTACGCTCCTCTCCTACCACCGCTTTTCTATAGGTGGGTAGCCAGATCATAATCTTGTTGAATGAAGTAAGCTTTAACTTTTGTTTGTAGTATATTTTTCGGGGCTTCTCCCTGATCATAATATCATTGCGCGGGTATCCCGATCCGACCACCTGCTGGTAGGGAACCCCGAACGATTTCATAAACATGGGCTTGGTAAATTCGGATGTCGCCACCGTCAAATCTACTTTGATAGGCCTGTTTCCTATCAATACCCCGACCGGCTTATAACATAGCCCATGCCAGATGTTTACGGCAATTTGCTTGTTGGAGAAGCTATTCAACGTAGAACCGTGGGTAAAAAAAATATATTTTGCGGTCAAGTAGTGATAGAAGAAGCGAAGAGAACTCTTTTCAAGCAGCTGGGGCTGTATCAATAGTTCTCCGGGGTGGTTCATAAGCCGCTTGTCAATTACAAAAAAGACCGGCAAGGTCTTCTTTGTTGCAATATAGTTATACACTTCAATGGCACTCCCTTCATTATTGGGAAAACCCTGTACAATAACCTTCTCGGATTTGGGAAGGAGTTTATTCAGAATGGTCAGGAAATGCCGGAACAGAAAGTATAGAACCTTACTTAGGCGCATGCAACAGTCTGCTTAAATGACTCCAGTTTGGCAATAACTTCATCGCCATTGAACAAATCCAACACGGTAAACCGTCCCGGTCGCATGAATTTGGACATTTCTAAAACCTCTTTGATATAATCATTTCCCTCGACGTTTAGAAGATCGGTAAACAACAGGGGGATTTTGGTCTTTTTGGCAAAATCGAGGTGTTCGTCCAACAGCTTATCCTGTAGAAAGAGGGTAAACAGACTGGTTGAAGCGACCTGGGTGCCATGCAGAACCCCTTCAGAATAACCCAGGTAATCAATGGCGTGGCTGATCAGATGTTCACTGCCGCTGCAGGGTCGGCTACTGCCTGCAAGTCCCATGGCAATCCCAGAATTGACTTGACCCTGAATAATTTGTCTCAGAAAAGGTTTGTATCTTAAGTCTTTTTTCTCAAAGTGGACGATGCAATTGGCCGCGCTCCTGGACAGATGGTATGCAATATCATTAATATGTTCATTGTCCCGCTCCAGCGCTAGCACCCAGTCGTTTGTTGAAGAGAGATTGGATAGCACGTCACCAGCAGCTGATCTCAGATAATCCAAGGGAGCTTTAGAGATAATATCCAGATCGATAATTACCCCCATCGGCATCATCCCGGGGACGCTTTGGGTTTTTCCGTCATGGTTTTTAATCACGGAAATGGGGGAAATCAGTCCATCGTTTGATATGATAGTGGGGATGGAAAGGTGGTTGATATTAGTCAGGTAGCTTACTCGTTTTACGACATCCAGCACTTTACCACCTCCTATGGCAACCAAAAGATCAAATCGGTTGGATAAGCTATGTTCTTTTAAGCGCTCTACCTGTTCGATGGCGTTGGAGTCGATCACCAGATGGTCCCAACTGTATCTGTCGATCACATTTTGAGCCAGCTCCCGCGAGGCACTTCCTCCCGACACCACCAAAATCTTGTTGAATGCCAACTTATTTCTCAATAGGAATTTTTCCACATCCAGATAAATTCCTTCATCTACCTGAAACAAAATGGGGAGGTAAGAAAGCTGCTTATATATCATATCTCCGGCGTTCAGAGGTTAATGGAATGGATCTGCTTGATGATTCCTGATGTACTTACACCTGAAGTATAGGGTAAAAACTTCATTTCCACGCCGTGCGCATCCAAGAATTCTTTCGTCACACGGATTTGTTGCAGATAACCCTCTTCATCCCAGTCGTCACCATGGACAATGATGTCTATGTTGAATTTTTTAATGTACTCTTTATTGTCAAACTCATGAATGATGAAAGCTTCATCAACGTACTTGCAGCTCTTTACCAATTCCAGCCTATCATCCTCACTGAAAATAGGTGCCCGCTTATAATCCGTTACTATCTTATCGCTATTAATGGCCACAATTAGTTTGTTCCCGAGTGTCCTGGCTTTTTTCAACAACTCTACATGCCCCCGGTGGTATAAATCAAAAACGCCGATAATGTATACGGTTTTATCGTTTAAATGCTCCATTCTTAAATATTATATTGATTAAATCTTCTGTACTATTTTTGTTTCCTTTGAAAAAGTAGTCCCTTAACTCGTTCCTTTTTTCCTGATAGAGATCCCTTTTCTGGAATACAACTTCTTCAATTTCAATAAAAAACTCCTGTTGGTTTCTGCAGACCTTGGCCGGGATCCAATTTTCAATGTCCTGAAAGTAAAATCCCCTGGTGTTTCCGTAGGCATCAAAGTCGGTGCTGACACAGAGGATAGGCCGATCCAATAATAAATAATCGAGGATAATCGAGGATACATCGGAGATCAAAAAGTCGGTACATCCCACCAAGTCATATAGAGTTATTCCTCTCTGTGAAAGCCATTGGTCATCAATGAAAAGCAAATTGCTTAAGCTCCTATTGTGGTATTTGATGGCCATGGGGTGCGGTTTCACTATGCAAAAGGAATTCTCCTCTCTTAATTTCTTGTTAAAATGCTCTACGTCAAAATCCTTGATATAAAATGGATTCCCTATTTCCTGCCCATCTTCCCTACGCAGGCCTACGGTGTTTTTTCGGTAAGTGGGTAACCAAATCATCAGGTTTTTGAACCCTAACAAGGTTGGATCCGCCTTGCTTAGAATCTTGTCCCTATTCCCCTGGGCTCTCATCAATTGCTCGTTGCGGGGATAGCCAGTAGTTACCACGCTTGCTTCGGGAACTCCAAAGGATTCAGAAAAGATTTTTTTAGTGGGATAGGAAGTACCAACAGTATAATCCGCCACCAAGTCTTCGCCACCGACCATCTTGCGGATTTTCTTATATGGCAAGCCGTGCCATATATTGACCACAACTTGGCTAGAGGAAAGTTTTTTCAAAAATGCCCCATGGGTAAAGAAGATATATTTAGAGGTCAAAAAAAAATAAAAATAAGATAGACTCTCTCGTCTGACTGTCTTTATCTCCGGGTGCAGCAGTTTGTCAGGGCGATCTGGAGACTTACCCGAAACGACGTAATATACCTTTATATCCTTTAACTCAACCACTTTATTGGCTACTTCAACGGCACTGGGTTCTATATTGGGATAGCCTTGAATGAGCACCCTGTCACGCTTTGGGAGAATCCTGTTTAACCAGGAAGCGGCGTCACTGACAAATTCTACTAGTCGTCTTTTCATGGTATAGATTAACAGAACGAGGTATTAGCCACGGATCTTTTGGGACAGCCGGCTTTTGTAATTGATCAACGCTTTGACCATTGTAACCAAGCCTACATTTCCAGTGGACGCAGCCCACATCATCAACTTGAAAATTTTAGGCAGCGGGGCCTTAAAAATATAATCATTGGTCTCAGGATATAAATTGATCCATCTCTTTATATCCTTGCTGTTGGACAGGATCAGCCGTTTCAAGATCATTTTCGAGCACATGATCTCTTTGCGGTACAGCGCACCAGCCTCCTGTCTCACCAAAAAATCCTCAATCATACCTGTTGCTTTCAGCCTGTGGTCCACATAAAAAAGTTTGTTGTCAAATTCTGCCTCATTTCGGGAGATGGAGTCGGCCCGGTGTCTGTAATGGTAATAGGCCCCACCGATCCTTCCCACGGTACTGGAGAAGTGAAACAATTGGATGAGGACAAGAAAATCTTCCCTTATATTAATTCCTTCCGGAAAAACAACATGATGGGCTTCGTATAGTTCTCTTCGGATCAATTTATCCCACAAATAGGTGCTTAAATTCCGGTTGCAGAGCATGGCTTTGATACAAGATTGGGCATTTTCCTCGCAATCCTGAACTTTCAGTATTGAATTTCCCCTTCTCTCGATAAAATAATCACACCAAGTGATATCGAAGCCACCCCGAACCGCCTCCCGGTAGAGATCTTCGTACATATGGGGCTCTATCCAATCATCGCCATCGCAGTGGATAATAAACTCCCCGGTCGAAGCGGCCAACCCTGAATTCCGGCTACCAGAGACGCCTTTGTTTACGGAATGTTGGATGATTTTTATTTGATCCTTTCTATGAGGATATTCTTCTATGACCTCGTTAAGGACTTCAATGCTGTTGTCGGGAGTACAATCATTGATAAAGATGTATTGGATATCCTGGAGTGTCTGTTCAAAAAGCGCACGGGCCCCTTGACGGATAAAAGCAGCTACATTGTATACAGGAACAATCACTGAAACCTTCGGCAAACTACCCCTCGACATGCTTACAGCCCGCTATCGGATAAAAACTTAAATGCACGCTCTCTTTCTCTAGCTAAAATACTTTCCACCTTGCTGAAGTCAATGGGCGCCAAAGACTGAAATTTGAAATCTTGACCCGGCACTACCAGCCGCTCTTCCAGTTCAAAGAGCTTCAATAAAGAGGTGAAGCGGCTCAGTCCCCGGTGGGTGTTTCCAATGGCCAAAAATGGCTTTTGAAAGATCAAGGAGAAGATTGTTCCGTGGAATGAATCAGTGACAACAAATTCCGCGTCCATAAATCCTCTCAGCCACTCCGTTACCGGGGGGAAAACACAGTCTTCAACGGTATGACGCGTTTCCCGGGAGAGCTTCTTGGCGGGCATGACAGAATTGACCTCCAGTGAAAGCTCCTGATTGACCTGGTCAACTACAGCTTTCTTTTCTGGAGACTGGTCAAGGAGGTATAACATCAAGCTGTTTTTCTTTTCAGCCACTTTGTCCTTATGAATCAATTGGACATAGTCCTGCTGGTCCAGCAGCAGGGTTGGATCAGGAACTTGTATAGCGGCAACGTCGAATTTTTCCCTGCACTGTGACACCGCTGAATCCTCCCTTACTGAGATGGCGTCGAATCTCTTAGCAAGTTGTTTGCATAGCTGGGCTTCATCCGCTTTAAACTCCCACTTATCGGTGCCAAAAGAAGCCGCATAGGCTATACGCTTGACTGGGGCCTCGCCTTTTAGAAAGTCGAGAAAAAAGGTACTAATGCCTGGAGAATACTTGGGCCGCCATACTTGATCACTTCCCACCACATAGGCCTCAAAGTTATACTGTTTTAGCCGGCTTATGTCTTCCACCCATGGTATCCTCTCCGATGTCTGGATGTTTTCTTTGATAAACCTTCTTGTATGTTGGGCGACCACCGCCATCTCTTCTTTCGTGGGTCTGAAGGAGAAAATTGGATCAGCCTGTCGGTCTAAAATTTTGGTAAGACTTCGGTACACGATCCCCTTCAATTCCATGAGCTTGGTTCTCCTAAATGGAATATCCACGGTCAACACCTCATGCCCCCTCCTGATCAGCACCTGCTGCAGCGCAAAAGCTTGAAGTAGTCCTCCATAATTGGTGTGAAGAGGTTGTGTAAGAATACCTATTTTCATTGAACGATAGTTAGTTGTTGCCTGAGGGATTAATTACGTACGTGTTCCCTACAAATTTACCTTTCTGGTCTCCAAGGTCTCTTCATCCATTTTAATATCCGCTTATCAAGAGCTCTTTTATAATGGTAAATTTTTGTCGCTCTCTTTAGAGACAGTAGGTACGGCGCAATCTTCCGGTCAAAATCCTCGGAATTGCGTACTTCCTTCCAAATTTGTAAGCTAACCTTCCTGACTTTCATCCGGATTTGCTGGACATACCTGAAATCCAAGGATACTTTTTCGTGGGCAAAGCGCTTAGGAGGGACAGGCTTATTTTCTTTTTTAGCCTTTTTAATCCTCACGGGTAAGCCGGTTTGTCGATGGTTAAAACTTCCTTGTTGAGAGGCCATAAAACGCTCTAACGAAATGCTCTCCAAAGAAAGTTTGCCCTGCGCGATTCCTTTTTGAAGGATATCCTCCGCCAAATGTGACCGCGTAACGACCACGTTAGTGCCCTTCCCATCAGCAGAATAGGGTGGAATCCACGCATCGCCGAGGGAAATGTCTGCCAGCTCGGTGGCCACATCCTCACAAAAATCACAGGGGTTCGCCTTAAATAAGCCTGTACCCCACATATCCCCCACACTTCGCATCTTAATCCTTTTTTGTTCTTCACTGTCGGGAACATTGCATCCAAAGGAGTAGTCCAACGCATAGCTGTTGGTGTCCTTTATCCTGAATTCAGGCCTCTGATAGCTCTCTACAGGTGCTCCCGCTTTGTGGGCAAGATATTCGGTGAAAAAGCGGCTTTTGATTCCCCCACATATAATGCCTACCAAAAAAGGAATTTTATCCTTGAGTTCAGGCTCGGTATGTTGTGCCAGCCGTATAGCTTTGATAAAACAAGCCACGCCCACAATAGCTACTTTACCGTCTAACTCGTGTATTTTCGAGAATACGGTGCTTAATGTGACAGGAAAGTATTTGGTTTTCGAAGATTCTAAAAGGGTTTTTCTGCTGTCTATTATGGTGTATTGGTAGTGCCTCCCAAGATCTGTGGATTCCCGCACCGAAAAGATATGATCAACGATACCGCGGTCAAGCAATTCTGCAAAAACATAGGTGGCCAAGCCTCCGGAAGAGGAGGTCTGCCTATATTCTTCAGCGTGTCCGGCATAGATACCTATATAACGTCCAATCCTATGGTGCTGCTGGCTGGTCTCCGTCAAAAATTTATCAGCCAATTCATTTTCAGTCTTCACCTCTTCCTCAGGAAAAGGGTTAAAAGGACATACTGACAGGCATGCACCGTCCTCCTCACAGTTACCGTTGAGCTGCGGGACGAGGAAGCCCTCCTCATTCCATTGCATTTCTAGGGCTTTTTCGGGGCATTTATATACACAAAGCCCGCAACCTATACAAAGATCGTTATTGACTACAGTTTCTATTACTTTGGGATGTCTTTCCATTTACCCGTTTGTTTTCATTTTGGCAAATACTTGCTTGGCCTTGCGCTTGACGACACCTTGCTCCTCCTGCTTCAACCCCAGCCAATAGATCGAAAGAACGACAGACATTAAAGAAACGCCACAGGTGATAAAAAGTCTCCAAAGGCTCGACTCGACACTATTTATAACGCACAATGGCAAAATAGCTGAAATAAAAGCCACCGGAACAATGCGTCCAATTACTCCTTTGAAGTACAAAGATACCGGAAGCTGAACCAGAGGGCTGATTATTTTCAACCGGGCCAAAAGCGCAACGATTGATACCACTATACTGACATAGAGGGTGACCTGAGGCGGATAACCCCATTGCAGAAAAAAGTAAGAAATCGGAAGTATGAGCAGAAGAAGCCCTCCTACTACGGCTTGGTACATTTTTATCTTTCCTGAAGCTTGCGCAGCGGTCATTAGGGGCCCGGAAATTGAATCGATCAAAATATTGGCGATCACCAATTGGGTGAAAATCACGGTATATTCAGGCACCACTTTCAACCATATATGTAGAATAATATCAGTCTCCAACAGTAAAGGCATGGCCAAACCTAACATCAAAAAAAATGAATATTTGGCTCCCTGGATAATTAACTGGTGGGTATACACCATATCAGCCGAGGAATAGGACTTGATAATTTGGGGGTTAATAGCGGTCTGGAAGTTCACTACAAAGTTATTTACCGCTCCCCGTATTTGGTAGGCCACCCCCTGTGCGGCGTTGATGGCCGGGCCGAAAAAAATGTTGAGGAGAATATTGATCCCCTGTGTATAAGACACATAGGCTGCACTTCCCCACAGATTCCAAGAGGCATAACTAAGCAGGGTTTTAAACAAATGCTTATCCCACATCCATCTATAGCGGCTTTCTGAAAAGTTCCTCAGGGAATACCAACAATACATCCCTCTAACGATAACGGAAACCACAAAAACCAGAATGGCATAAAGCTTTAGCTTATCAAAGCCAAACCAGGACAACATGAATACGACCAGCAGTTTCAAAACCACTTCCAACACACTGATCCCAGCAAAGACTTTCATCCGCTCATGCGCGATGATGACCGCGTTATACGGAACGGTGATGATATTGAAGAAAAACAGAAAAACGGCAAACTGGTACACCCAATTTGCCGCTGACATTCTTTCTTCGGGAACATTAAGTTGCGTATTTATGAACCATAATCCGATGGTCTCTGAAAGAACGAGCACCACCAACCCTATAAGGACATGGATATTTACGCTCATGTTAAACACCCTAGCAAGCTGTGATTTGTCCCGTCTCCCCAATTCCACTGATAAAAAGCGTTGTGTGGCTGAAGCCATGGAACCGCTCAGGAAAGAAAACATCACAATTATCCCCCCTACCACATTATAGATCCCGTAGTCCGTGATCCCAAGTATGTTGAGTACTACTCGAGAGGTATATAAGGTGACGCCCATTATAAAGAGCATCCTTATATATAACATCAAGGTATTCTTCGCTATTCGCTTACTTTTTTCTACTGACATATTGGAACGGGACTACAATAACCTTCGAAAGGTTACGCTTCATCCCATTGCGCTTTTGTTTTGGCTATAAAATCTTTCCCTAGCACGTAACTTAATGAGAGTATGATTCCTAAAATAACAAACCCACTGAGAACCAAAATAAGCCTCGGAGCAGACTTTTGAGCGGGGACGGTGACGGGTTGAATCAAGGAGAAGATGGGGGTGTCTTTGGAGACCTGGAGCTTGGATTGTTCCAATTGCTTGGCCAACTCTGTATAGACATTAAAAACTAAATTGTATTCTGCTTCTATTTTCTGCATTTGGTTAAGGACCACCGAACTGGTTACATTCTGGTTTCTGTCTCTAAAATTGCCTAGCCTAAGCTGAACTTCGTCGAACTCTTTCTTCTTCTCTAAATACCTCTGCTCAGTAAAATTCAGTTGCTCTTGGGCATTTTGAATTTTATAAGCAATAACTTCCTTTTGTAGCAGCTGCTCTGCAAACTTTGTCATCTGCGCAGAAGCTAGCGGCTCAGGCATCGCCACTGAAAGCTGCACTATACCTTCTTTGTCATTAAATGCGATGCTTATCTGATTATCCAAACGGCGGAAATGTTCGACCTGTTTCTCCGTCAAACGGACAAAACCATCTTCTTCCCGAACCAATGGTTCCGCGGGAGTCCCCCTCACCGTCCGCAAGATGACCCCCGGAAGGCCAATAGTATATTTTTTTATAGCGCTTAAAACCCCTGATCGATGGTGATTCTCGTAATAATCTTGGTATGAGACCTGTTCCGATACAGTGCTGATATCTATGGGGGCTTCGAGCAAGGCAAGCCGGAATGATACGCTACCTACAATTTTTGGATATAAACTGGGAGGGATCTCCTGCCCCACTAATGCGTTGCCGAGATTTATGCCCGCTACAGAAGCGAGATTACCAAGCCCTCCAAGGGATTTGTTGCTATCAGAAGTTTGGGGAATAAATACCGAGGTGGCTGAGTACTCCCGGGGGGTGATCAAATAAACCACTATTCCTAATAAAAAGAATACCCCTACCACCGAAAAAATCAAGATCCTGCTGATCCATATGCTTTTCGCAATAGCAACTAGATCAATTTTATCTTCCGACTTTGCAATATTGAAGCTTTGTTGTCCCATTTGTTAAATTGTCACCTGGGGTAATTGAACCTCCATGAATCTACCCTTTTACTTTTTTCATCTTCAGGTACG
>Ga0079224_100008125_pt1 | contig 14172 bp, 11 predicted proteins | sample Stecom2015_FD_80414 | JGI IMG/M metagenome (GOLD analysis project Ga0079224, IMG submission 80414) | Agricultural soil microbial communities from Utah to study Nitrogen management - Steer compost 2015 | ecosystem: Environmental > Terrestrial > Soil > Agricultural land | place: USA: Utah...
CGGATGGCGCTGAGCTCCCGCTGCAGGCTGCGTCCGGACAGGCCGCTGGCATGGCGGCCGGCGACGTAGCGGCGCAGCAGGGCGTTGTCGACCTCGTTCCAGTCGCTGATCTGCTGCTTTTCGAGAAAGCGGCAGCAGCTGAGCAGGTCGCGCCGGTAGGCCTCCAGCGTATAGGGGGAAAGCTGGCGCTCGTTGCGCAGGTGGTCGGTGAACTGCTCCACCGCGCCGTGCAACGGAGCGCTGAGGGTCATCGGGACGCCGGCTCGCTGAGTGTCGCCGGGCGCTGGCGCAGCAGCACCCGCGCCAGGGCATCGGCGATGTAACTGAGGAACAGCGTACCGGTGGCGCTGCGGTACTGCTGCGGGTCACGACTGCCAAGGGCCAGCACACCGTGCAGCCCCTGGTGCTGGATCGGCGCCAGCGCGGTGGAGGCAACCTCGTCCGCATGCTCGCCGAACAGGAACTCCAGTTCGTGACTGCGCAGCACGCCGCTGAGGGTCTTGCCGCTGTCGAGCAGGTGGCCGATGGCTTCCCGGGCCTGGGCATGGGTGGTACAGCGGGCATTGGAGAAGCGCCGGGTCTCGCTGAACAGGATCAGGCTGACGAAGGGCACCTTGAAATCATCCCGCAGACTGTCCTCGATGCTGGCAATGACCTCCTCCACATCCGGCGCTTCCAGCAGCTGGAGTATCAGCCGGCGGCTCTTCTCGAACAGGCGGTCATTTTCCCTGGCCACGCTCATCAGCTCGCTGAGCCGGTGACGCACATCGATGTTGCGCTCTCGCAGAAGCTTAACCTGACGTTCGACCAGCGACACGGCCTGACCGGACTGGTGGGGAATCAGCAGTTCCGGCAGCAGCTCGTCATATTCGACGAAGAAGGCCGGATTCTGCCGCAGGTATTCCGCCACCTGCGCGGCGCTGAGGTCAGGCTGGGTCGGCTGGGAGGGTGTGCTCATACGCGTATCTGTCCTTCGTAAACCCGGCTGGCGGGCCCGGTCATCATCACGGGCCGGCCTTCACCGGCCCATTCTATTTTCAGGGTGCCCCCCGGCAGGCGCACATTGACCGGCGACTGCAGCCGGCCCAGCCGAATGCCGGCCACCGCTGCGGCGCAGGCACCGGTACCACAGGCCTGGGTTTCACCGGCTCCGCGCTCGTGCACCCGCAGCCGGACGTGGTGGGCATCGACGATCTGCATGAAGCCGGCATTGACCCGCTGCGGGAAGCGCGGATGGTGCTCGATCAGCGGGCCCAGTTCGGCCACCGGGTAGCGGTCCAGGTCTTCCACCAGGGTGACGCAATGGGGGTTACCCATGGACAGGACGGACACCTGCAGGTTCAGTTCGCCGACCTGCAGGGGATGGACCGCTGCCGCGCTGTCCGCCTCGAAGGGCACCTGCTGCGGCTCCAGGCGTGGAATGCCCATGTCGACCGTTACCTGGCCGTCCCGCCGTACATGCAGGGTGATCCGGCCGCCGGCGGTCTCCACCTCGATGCTGGACTTGGCGGTGAGCCGCTTGTCCTGAACGAAGCGCGCAAAGCAGCGTGCGCCGTTGCCGCACTGTTCCACTTCGCTGCCATCGGCGTTGAAGATGCGATAGCGGAAGTCCACGTCCGGATCGCCCGGCGGCTCGACCACCAGCAACTGATCGAAGCCGACACCGGTATGCCTGTTGCTCCACTGGCGGATCAGCTTCGGCGACAGCTGGGCATGCTGGGTGACCATGTCGATGACCATGAAATCGTTGCCCAGGCCGTGCATCTTGGTGAAGCGCAGCAGCATGTCAGGCCTCGGGCAGCAGGGACTCGCCGGCGAACAGCTCGCTGACCGTCTCCCGGCGGCGCACCAGATGGCTGGTGGCACCGTCTACCATCACTTCGGCAGCGCGGGGGCGCGAATTGTAGTTGGAGCTCATCACGAAGCCGTAGGCGCCGGCGGAGCGGACTGCCAGCAGATCACCCTCGGCCAGCGCCAGCGGCCGGTCCTTGCCGAGAAAGTCGCCGGTCTCGCAGATGGCGCCGACCAGATCCCATTGCATCACGGGCACGTCCTCGCGCGGCCGCACCGGGTCGATGCCCATCCAGGCGCTGTACAGGGCAGGGCGGATCAGATCGTTCATGGCCGCATCGATGATGGCGAAGTTCCGGTGCTCGGTGGGCTTGAGCAGGTTGACGCCGGTCAGCAGCACGCCGGCGTTGGCCACGATCGACCGGCCCGGCTCGAACAGCAGGGTGAGATCCCGACCGGCGATCTTCTCGCGCACCCGGCCGAGGTATTCGCCGGGGGTGGGCGGCGTCTCGTTCTGGTAGACCACGCCCAGACCGCCGCCCATGTCCAGGTGGCGTACCCGGATGCCCTCGTCGGCGAGCTGGTCGATCAGCACCAGCATGCGATCCAGAGCGTCCAGCAAGGGGGTGTCGTCGGTCAGCTGGGAGCCGATGTGGCAGTCGGCGCCGACGATCTCGAGGTTCGGCAGCTCTGCGGCGCGGCGGTAGATGGCCAGTGCCTGATTGATGTCGATGCCGAACTTGTTTTCCTTTAGTCCGGTGGAGATGTAGGGGTGGGTCATGGCATCGACGTCGGGGTTCACCCGCAGGGACACCGGGGCCTTCATGCCCAGCTCGGCGGCGACATGCTGCAGGCGCTCCAGCTCGGCAGCGGACTCCACGTTGAAGCACTTGATGCCCACCAGCAGCGCACGGCGCATTTCTTCCTCGGTCTTGCCCAGGCCGGAGAACACCACCTTGCCGGGCTCCCCGCCGGCGGCCAGCACGCGTTCCAGCTCACCGCCGGAGACGATGTCGAAGCCGGCGCCGAGCCGGGCCAGCGCGTTCAGCACGCCAAGGTTGGAGTTGGCCTTGACGGCAAAGCAGACCAGATGGGGCAGACCGTCCAGGGCCCGGTCCCAGGCCAGCCAGGCCTGTTCGATGGCGCGGCGGGAATAGACATAACAGGGGGTGCCGTACTGCGCGGCGATGTCGGACAGGGCAACGTCCTCGGCATGGAGCTCGCCGTTACGGTATTGGAATTCACTCATTAAGCTTTCAGTCTTCCGTAGGTTGCTGGATCAGCGCTTCCCGCGCGGGATCAACCGGCTGGCCGGCTGTTTCTTCAGGCAGGTAAAGGGGACCTTTCTGGCCACAGCCGGCCAGGAACAGCAGGGCAATGAACGCTCCGAGGGATCGTTTCATGATGGAACTCCGGTTGATGAACGGATGATGAAATGCAGTATACCGAGGCTGGGGATGCCGCGCACCCGCCGCCTAACGTGCCCGCAATATCGTCAGCAGGTGCTGTGCATGCTCCGCGGCGTCCAGCCCCAGGCTGGTCAGGTAGCCACCGTCATCCATGGTGGTCAGGCCGCGCTGATACAACCGTTCGGCTGCCGCTATGGTATTGGCGTCTGCCTGGCGCTGATGGATTTTCAGGCCCTCGTGGGTATTGGCCAGGTTGTACTGGGCCAGCAGATTGATCTCGTCTATCTCTTCGGGGGTCAGGGACATGATCGCGCCTCGCTGTGATGGGAAGTCCTGTCCCTGCAGTCTAGCTGCAAACGGCACGGCGCAGGCAACCGGCAGCTTGTCGCGGGGCAGTCCATTCACCGTGCTGATGTGCTGGAAATGGAACGGGCGGGCGGGTAAAAGGGGTTTTCCGACAACAACACAGACAAGGACCCACCCATGCTGCGACTTCATGGCTTCGCCGTCAGCAACTACTTCAACATGGTCAAGCTGGCACTGCTGGAGAAGGGCGTTCCCTTCGAGATCAATACCGTTCGCGGCGGCCAGTCGCCGGAGTTCCTCGCCATCAGCCCGCGCGGCAAGGTGCCCTGTCTGGAAACGCCGGATGGCTTCATCATCGAAACCAACGTGATTCTGGAGTACCTGGAGGAAACCCAGGGCGGCAGGGCGCTGCTGCCGAGCGACCCGTTCCAGCGCGCCCGTGTTCGCGCGCTGACCAAGGAAATCGAGCTGTATATCGAACTGCCGGCCCGCAGCTGTTACCCGGAAGTGTTCTTCGGCGGCAAGGTCGACCAGGCCATCAAGGACAAGGCGCGGGAGGAACTGACCATGGGCGTGGCGGCCCTGCGCCGGCACGCCAGCTTCTCGCCCTATGTGGCCGGCGCGGAGATGACCATTGCCGACCTCATGTTCCTGTACAGCATCGATCTGGCCCGGGCGGTGGCCCGGAAGCTGTTCGACACCGATCTGCTGGCAGACTGGCCGCAGGCCCGGGACCTGCTGGAGCGGCTGGCCACCAACCCCAACGTTCAGCGCATCGAGGCGGACAAGAAGGCCGAGATGGCGGCCTTCATCGCAGCCATGGGGGTGAAGAACTAGTCCAGCATGTCGCTGAAGCGCTGATCCCGGCCGAACACCAGCGGCTGGGTGAAGCCGGGGATGCTGATCTGCTCCTGCGTGATGCGGATGTCGCTGTCATCGATCATGTCGTTGCCGAAGTTGTAGATCACATCCAGCTGGCCGAGCAGGGCGCGCTGCTCGTAGGCAGCGGCGACCTTGCGGGTTTCCGCGCGGTGGATCTCGTATTCGGCAAAGCGTTCCGCGCCGTAGCGCTTGCGCAGCATGCGCTCCACCGGTTGCGGCCCGAGCACCACGGCACTGGCATTGTTGCCGCCGAAGCCCTTGGAGTTGATGAAGCAGACCTGCAGCGGATTGTCCGCACGGTTGACGTCGGTGGTGCTGAAACGCAGGTGCTGCTGATAGACATCATCGGCGATCCGGTCGATGGTCTTGATGCCCGGCAGCAACTGGTACCTGAAGCTGCCCAGGGCCGAGATCAGCTGGTCGGCGCTGGCGCTGGCCAGCGAGTGGCCGACAAAGGCCTTGACCGCGGCCACCGGCAGCTCGTCGATGCCAAAGGCGCTTGCGACCTCGTCCAGCAGCTGGGATTCGGTCACCCGGTTGGCCGGGGTGCTGGAGCCATGGGCGTGCACGAAGCTGCCCCGGCGCACCGCATCCGGGCCGAGAATCTGCATTGCGCTGTGCACCGCCCTGGCCATGGTCAGGTAGTTGCCCGGGCCGGGGGCGGAGATGGACTTCTTGAAGCCGTCGGCGCTGACGAATACGTCCGGCACCGCACCATGGATGTCCGCGCCCAGCTCCATCGCCAGCTCATCGTCCATCAGCATGATGAACTGGCCGGACTCGGCCAGGGTGAAGCCGCAGTTCTGGCTGAACGGGCGGCTGGCGCGGCGGAAATCCACCTCGTCCCGGCCTTCGATATTGCGCAGGCCTTCCTCGGTGGCCAGCGCGCTCATGGCGCCATAGCCCTCGATGCATTCCTGGGTGATGGGCGCCTCGCTGGCACCGACCAGCACCACCCGGGCGCGACCGCTGTCGAGCATATCGACGCCTTTCTGCAGGTTGTACAGGAAGCTGGCGCAGGCACCGGTCACCGCGCCGGTGGTGCCGACACTACCCAGCACATAGGCGTTGACGAAGTCCGCCGGCATGCTGTTCAGGCCCAGCGCGCAGTGCTTGGCACTGACCCGATGGCCGCGCAGCCGCGACTGCATCATCCCGCCGAAACTGAACTCATCCAGCTGGCTCATGATGCTGCTGGAGAACACCGCCACCTGATCCGGCTGCACATGCTCCATGATGCGCTGCCAGGACAAACCGCTGGAATGCAGCACGTCTGCCGCAGCGACGATGGACAGCTGCAGGCCCCGGGGATGGAAGCGGGAGTTGTAGTGCTCGCCGGGCTCGAAACCGCTGGGCAGCTGGCCGGCGGACTTGACCGCCAGTTCCCGGTAGCTGTCGACCTTCAATTCGCAGCCGGCGGCGATCGTGACCCGCACCTCGTTGCCGGTCAGCGGCTCGACGCTCCAACCGGCGGGCAACGGCTCGGGCAGCTGTCTGGCCAGGGTGGTGAAGGTCAGCGGCTGGGCATCCACCGGGTTGACCGGCAACACCTTGTGCCAGTGGGCGGCATCGACGTCCAGGTGGCGCTTCTCGATGCGTCGCACCAGAGTGCTGTCCAGGATCTGTGCGGCAAAGCGCTGTTCGATATCCGCCGGGGTGAGCACGGCGCCGGCATGATCGACATACTGCTCGTTGTCGACGCGAACCAGCTGCATCAATACGGCCAGACCCGCCAGCGTTTCCTGGCGCTCGGCAGGGGACAGGGATTCGATCACGGTGCGGCGGAACGCATGGTGAAACGAGCTGCGGCCGGCGGCGTTGTAGCCTCCGAAGCCGACGATGACCGGCAAACGCGACATCTGGCAAGACTCCTCGCAGGGCCCCCATGACGGTCTCCCGGACCCGGTCATGGCATGGCGGACGTTACTTCGGTCCGCCGGGGCGTTATTCGAATAGCATAGATGACGAGGAATGTAACCGACCGGTCACGTATAGACCATGGTGTCATGCAAAAAAACGGGGATGCCGGGCATCCCCTCATCGCCTCAGGGCAGGCGGTGATTCTTCAGGTAGTTCCAGCTCTGCTGGGCATCCCAGGGGGAGTGGGTGCCGGTGCGGGCGGTGCAGAGCACGGTTTCAACGCCGTCGGCGCAGTTGCGCGCGCTCTGGCAGTTGCCGCTGCTGCCGGTGGCGGCCTGGCAGTTTCAGGTGAGATGGCAGGACGCCTGCCGGCCGGCAGAAGTCAGGGCGTGCGCTGGATGACGCTGCCAAGGGTATCGATGATCCGGTCCATGTGGCTGGGCTCGATGATCAGCGGCGGCGACAGGGCGATGATGTCCCCGGTGCAGCGCACCAGCAGACCCTCACGAAAACAGCGCTCGAATACCTCGTAGCCGCGGCTGCCCGGGCTGTTTTCCCGGCTGGCCAGATGCACCGCCCCGACCAGACCGGTATTGCGGATGTCGACCACGTTGGGCAGCCCGGCCAGGCTGTGCAGCAGCGTCTGCCAGTGTTCTTCCAGCTCGGCCGCCCGGGTCAGCAGCTGCTCGCTGCGGTAGATCTCCAGGGTGGCCAGGGCGGCGGCTGCGGCCACCGGATGCCCGGAATAGGTGTAGCCGTGGAAGAACTCTATCTGCTGCTCCGGCCCGCTCATCAGCGCGTCCTGCAGTGCGCTGTGCAGCAGTACCGCGCCCATGGGTACGGCGCCGTTGGTCAGTCCCTTGGCGGCGGTGAGCATATCCGGAACCACCTCCCAGCGCTGGGCGGCAAAGGGCGCGCCGACCCGGCCGAAGCCGGTGATCACTTCATCGAAGATCAGCACAATGCCGTGCCTGCGGGTAATCTCCCGCAGTCGCTGCAGATAGCCGACCGGTGGCAGGATAACGCCTGCTGAGCCGGACAGTGGCTCGACGATGACCGCGGCGATGTTCTCCGCCCCGTGCAGATTGATCAGCCGCTCCAGATGGTCCGCCTGCTCCACGCCATCGACAGGAAGCCCGCGGGTGAAGGCGTTGCGCTCGATGTCGAGGGTGTGCGGCAGATGGTCGACATTGGGCAGCGTGGTATAGGCCCGGCGGTTGTTGGCAATGCCGCCCACCGAGATGCCGCCGAAGCCCACCCCGTGATAGGCCAGCTCCCGGCCGATCAGCAGGCGGCGGCTGCCTTCGCCCCGGGCGCGGTGATAGGCCAGGGCAATCTTCAGTGCGGTATCCACCGCCTCGGAGCCGGAATTGGTGAAGAACACCCGGTTCAGACCCGGCGGCGCGATATCGACCAGTCGCTCGGCCAGCTCGAAGGGCAGCGGGTGGCCCATCTGGAAGGTCGGCGCAAAATCCATCTGGCAGATCTGGCGGCTCACCGCCTCGGCGATTTCGCGGCGCCCGTGCCCGGCGTTGCAGCACCAGAGTCCGGCGGTACCGTCCAGCACCTGCCGTCCTTCGGTATCGGTGTAGAACATGCCTTCGGCACTCTGCAGCATGCGCGGCCGGCCCTTGAACTGGCGGTTGGCGGTGAAGGGCATCCAGAAACTGTCGAGGCCGATGGCGGGTTCGGCGGAGGGCTTGCGGCTGGGGCTGTTCATCATTCACACCTTGCTCGGGTAATTGTTGTTTTGTTCGAGTCTATGTCAAATAAATCAAACAGCAAAGCGCGACGCCGGGGCGACTCTGAAGGAAGGAGGGGCAGCATACGGTCTGGCTCGAGTGGTGAGGCAGCAGCCTGAGCTGTCAAAAATATTGAATGTTTACCAGGGTCGGCGTATGTTTTCCCGCCTTCCATTTTCTGATCGGAACACAGTCGATGCGCTGGAGTACCTACTGGATAGTCACCTCGGCGGTGGTGGTCGTCGGTCTGGCCATGGGCGTGACCCTGCCGCTGGTATCACTGCGCCTTGATCAGCTGGGTTATGACGCCTTCGCCATCGGTGTAATGGCCGCGACGCCGGCGATCGGCATTCTGCTCGGCGCGCGACTGGCGGGGCACCTCGCCGGCTGGCTCGGCTCCGAGCGCTGCATGAGGCTGATGCTGGTCGCGGCGGCGATATCAGTGGGCCTGCTGACGGTATGGGTCAATTACTGGCTGTGGCTGGTGTTGCGCCTGGTGCTGGGGGCCAGTTTGACCATCACCTTCATTCTCGGTGAAAGCTGGATCAACCAGCTGGTGGTGGATCGTCTGCGTGGGCGATTGGTGGCGGTCTATGGCAGCGGCTTTGCCGTAAGCCAGCTGTGCGGGCCGCTGCTGCTGGGCGTGCTGGGCACCACCGGGGACGCGGGGTTCTGGCTGTCGGTGACGCTGTTGCTGCTGGGGGTGGCGGTGCTCTGGCAGGTGGACGGCGCACCCCAGATCAACGCGCAGAACGCCTCCGGCAAGGGCGTAATGGAGTTCGTGCGACGTATGCCCGCGGTGGCCTGGGCGGTGATCCTGTTTGCCGGTTTCGAGGCGATGGCGCTGACGCTGATGCCGGTGTACCTGATCCGTGAAGGTTTTCCGCCCGCCATGGCGCTGGTGATGGTCAGTACCGTGGTGGTCGGTGATGCGGTGTTGCAGCTGCCGATCGGCTGGCTGGCCGACCGGGTGCCGCGGACCACGCTTTACCGGGTCTGCGGGCTGGTGTTGCTGGGCAGCAGTCTGAGCATCCCGGTGCTGCTGCACGGGCCGTTCATCTGGCCGGCGCTGGTGCTGTTCGGCGCCAGCGCCGGAGGGTTGTATAGCCTGTCACTGATTCTGGTCGGGCAACGCTTTCGCGATGACGCGCTGGTGCGGGCCAATGCGCATATTGCGCTGCTGTGGGGCGGGGGGTGTCTGTTCGGGCCGCTGGTCACCGGTGCCGCCAGCCGCTGGGCCAGCAGTCATGCGCTGCCGGTGCTGATGGCGGCGATGGCAGTGGTGTTTCTGATACTGGCGTTCCGGCGCGGGGCGTTCGATGCGGTGCGGGTGCAGCGGTAGTTTCGAAACGGGTGGCGCATCGCGTCGGTTGGCCCGAATCGCCCCGGGGTCGGGACTCCTGCCGTCCGAGGGGGTGAGCTTTCCCGGTCGGCAGCCCGGCTCCCGGGTGTGGTGGGAGCGCCGACCCCGGCGCGATTGGCGCGCACAGCGCGCCCTGGTCGGGCGGTGGCCAAGGGCCCGAATCGCCCGGGGTCAGCGCCACTGGTACTGCACGCCGAGGCCCACCAGCCAGCTGCGTTCCGGGGCGGGTTCATAGTAGCGGGCGCCGGCGCCGTTGACGATCAGCGAGCCGATATACTCACGGTCGGTGATGTTGTCCAGCCGGGCGAAGGGTTCGACGGTCACGTTGCCAAGGGTATGGCGATAACCGCCCCGCCAGTGCACAACGGTGTAACCGGACGCCTTGTGCTGGTTGTCGTCGGTGGCGTAGCGCTTGCTCATGCCCTGGGCTTCGAGGGCGGTATGGAAACCGCTGCCCACCGGTTGCCAGGCCAGCTCGGCGTAGAAGCTGTGACGAGGCACCCCTGGCAGGCGGTTGCCGGCATGGCTGGTGCCGTCGCTCTCGCGGTAGCTGTCATATTCGGCGTGCAGCCAGGTATAGGCCAGATAACCCGTGATGCCGTGATCGAACTGCTGCTCGACGCTCAGTTCCACCCCGCGGCGGGTGGAGCGCCCGGCATTGGTGTAGGTCGACCGGCCGGTGACCACCTGGTTGGGCCCGGTGACGATCTCATCCTTCACCCGGCTGTCGAACAGCGCCAGGTCCAGGTAGGTATCGGTCGTGCGCCATTTCAATCCCACCTCGGCATCCCGCGAGCGGCTGGGGTCCAGGCTCTGGTTCATGCCGGCGCCGTCCTCCCGGTAGGCCAGCTCCTGAAAGGTGGGCGTCTCGAAGCCCTGGCCCAGAGCGGCATACAGACTCAGCTCCGGGGTCCAGCTCCAGCTCAGGCCGACGGCCGGGTTGGTGCGCTGGGCGCGGGTGACGCCGCTGTCATCCTGACCATCGATGAAAAAGTCATCATCGGAATCGAACTCCACGCGGGTGTGACGCAGCCCGGCGATCATCTCCCAGCGCGGGGCCAGCTGCCAGGTGCTGATCAGATAGGCTTCCTGACTGTCCACCGCATTGAATTCGTCGCGCATCAGCATGCCCTTGCTGCCGCTGCTGTTGACGAAGCCTTTACGTTCCTCGCCCTGGTAGTGGTAGGCGATGCCGGCGGCGAGAGTCACCGGCAGGCTGAACGCGGAGGTCTCGCGCTGCCAGCCCAGCTCGCCGCCACCGAAGCGCCGGTCCAGCTCGATCACCCCGCCGCCGGAGCCCGGGGCACCGCCGGCGAAGCCGAGAAACTGCTGCATGTCCCGTTCGCCGCCATAGACCATCATCGTCAGCTGATCGTCGTTGGCCAGCCGCCGTTGATAGTTGAGTCCGGCCTGGTTGTGGCGCACCGACTTGCGGGTGTTGAAATCGTAGGCCTGGGGTGGCGACTGGCGCCGATCATCCCGGACCTGGGCGCGGGTCAGGCCCAGCGGATCCTCGGTTTCGGGCTGATCCAGGCTGTTGACGAGCAGGGTCAGACTGGAAACATCGTCGATATCCCAGCCCAGCCGGAGGTTGGCGATGTCCCGTCGGGTATCGCTGTGGTCGCGGTAACCGTCGGTGTCCAGCCGCGAGATGTTGGCTGCGATGTTCAGATCGCCATGCTGACCACCGTAACGCAGGCGCGAGCGCCACAGCCCGTCGCTGCCAATGATGGTGCGGTTATCCAGCGTCGGGTAGAACGGCGCCTCCCCGGTATAACCCTGGATGATGCCGCCCGACGCGTTGCCATAGAGTGTCGAGAGCGGGCCACGGATCACTTCGATACGCTGCAGACCGTCCAGATCGAACAGCGACGGCTGGCCCTGGCCGTCCGGCATGGTCAGCGGAATGCCGTCCTGTACCAGCCGCACGCCGCGCACACCGAACTGGGAGCGGGCACCGAAGCCGCGGGACGAGATCTGCAGATCCTGGGCGTAGTTCTGCCGGTTGAGCGCCACAAGACCGGGCACCCGCTGCAGCGATTCCGACAGGTTGGCACCGGCATTGGCGGTATGGATCTGCTCACTGCGCACCGTGTGCCGGGCCAGCGGCAGGCGCAGGTCCTGCTCGTCCTTGCCGCCGCCGAGGATGGTCTGTGCCGGCAGGCTGAGCGGCTGGCTGGCGGCGTGAATGGAGCAGGCGAGCAGGGTGGTGGACGTGGCGAGGGTCAAGCGGAACAGCCTGGACATGGTGGTCTCTCATGCTGCGGGCACGGCGGAGCGTGCGCGGAATTATTGTATTTGTGCTTCCCGGGCGGCTGCAGCCAGCCTAGTCCTCGTCATTGCCGCAGGCGAATATCTTCTCCAGAGGCGGGAGCGGGGTCTCGCTGGACAGCGGCATGTCCGCATCGGTCTGCAGGTGGAAGTGTTCGAGCGGCGCGTTGTCACGGTCGTCATGCTCGAATACCGGCGGGCTGAACACATAGGCGATCAGCAGCCGGGTCAGCGCTTCCAGGCTGTCCCGATGGGTGCGCTCGTAGCCGTGGGTGGCATCGGTGCCGAAGGCGATCAGCGCTACCCGGGTGTCGTTGCCGGAGCGCACGGCCGATTCCGCGTCGCTGTGATAATAGCGGAACAGGTCACGGCGTACCGGAATCTCGTCACGCTGACACAGGCGCAGCAGGTGGCGACTCAGGTGGTAATCGTAGGGGCCGCTGGAGTCCTGCATGCACAGGGTCACCGCGTGCTCGGTGGAGGACTGGCCGGGGGCGACCGGGGCGATATCCACCCCGACAAATTCGCTGACATCCCAGGGCAGCGCGCCGGCGGCGCCGGAGCCGGTTTCCTCGGTGATGGTGAACAGCGGGTGGCAGTCCATCGGCAGGGTGCGACCACTGTCGACTACATACTTGATGGCGGTGAGCATGGCTGCCGCGCCGGCCTTGTTGTCCAGATGGCGGGCACTTATGAAGCCGTTGGAGGTGAATTCGGGCAGCGGGTCGAAGGCGACGAAATCCCCCACGCCCACCCCATGACGCTCGGTGTCCGCCCGGCTGCCGGTGGGAATGTCCAGCCGCAGCTCGATGGTATCCCAGCTGACCGGCAGGGTATCGACCTCGGTATTGAAGGCGTGCCCGGAGGCCATGAGAGGCAGCACGCTGCCGCGGAAACAGCCGCTTTCGGTGAAGACGCTGACGCGGCTGCCTTCGGCAAAGCGGCTGGACCAGCAACCGACCGGTGCCAGCTTCAGCCGGCCGTTGTCCTTGATCTCGCTGACCATGGCGCCGACCGTATCCAGATGGCTGGCGATGGCGCGGTCCGGGCTGTTCTGCCGGCCCGGCAGGGTCGCGCGGATGGTGCCGCGGCGGGTCAGTTCGTAGGCCACGCCCATCTGATCCAGATGTTCGGCGACGTAACGCACTATGCCATCGGTGAAACCGGTGGGGCAGGGAATGGCGAGCATTTCCAGCAATACCTGTTGCAGGTACTGCATGTCGGGAAGGTGTTCGTTGTGCATGTGTACTCCCGGTTCCCCTCAGCTGACCTGGCTGAGCGGGAACAGCAGATCGATAAAGCATTCCGCGGTGGGCTGCGGCTCGTGGTTGGCCAGTCCGGGCCGCTCGTTGGCCTCGATGATCACGTACTCCGGCTGGTCCACCGCGGGCACCAGCAGGTCCATGCCGACCACCGGGATTTCCAGTGCGCGGGCGGCCTGAACGGCGGCGTCGCGCAGGGTCGGATGCAGCTCGTCGGTCACATCCACCAGCACCCCGCCGGTGTGCAGGTTGGCGGTACGGCGCACCTGCAGGGTCTGGTTGGCCGGCAGTACGCTGTCGAAGGTGAAGCCGGCGTCCTCCACGGTGCGCTGTGTCTCCTCGTCCACCGGTATGCGACTCTCGCCGTCGGTGCTGGCCTGGCGCTTGCGGCTCTGCTTCTCGATCAGTTCGCGTACCGTCTTGCGGCCGTCCCCGCAGATCTGCGCCGGCTGGCGGATGGCGGCGGCGACCACCTGGTAGTTGATCACCACCACCCGCAGGTCGTGGCCGGGGTGAAAGCTTTCCAGCAGCACCCGGCTGTCGAACCGGCGGGCCTGCTCGATGGCCTGCTCCAGACTCGCCTCGTCGCGGATATTCACCGCCACGCCATCGCCCTGCTCGCCGTTGTCCGGCTTGACCACCAGGGCACCGTGTTCGGCCAGAAAGGCGGCGTTGTCCTCGGGGTTGCCTGCCAGTTGCCAGCTGGGGGTGTTCAGGCCATGCCGTTGCAATGCGCGGTGGGTGAGCTGTTTCTGCTGGCACAGGGTCATGCTGACTGCGCTGGTCAGGTCGCTGAGCGACTCCCGGCAGCGGATGGTGCGGCCTCCCTGAGTCAGGCTGAACAGACCGGCCTCGGCATCGATGATGTTGACCTCGATACCCTTGCGCATGGCCGCGCGGGTGATGATGCGGGCATAGGGGTTGAGCCCCTTGTCCTGCTCGGGACCGAGAAACAGTGGCTGGTTGATGCTGTTCTTGCGCTTGATGGTGAAGGTGCGCAGCTGGCGGAAGCCCAGCTTGCGGTAGAGGGTCTTGGCGCCGCGGTTGTCGTGCAGCACCGAGAGATCCAGATAACTGGCGCCGCGACTCATGAAATACTCGATCAGGTGCCGGACCAGCATCTCGCCCACACCGAAGCGCTGGGTCTGGCTGTCGGCAGCCAGGCACCAGAGGCTGGACCCCTTGTCCGGATCGTCATAGGCCCGGGCGTGGTTCAGCCCCATCACCGTGCCTATGATCTGCCCGGTGTCGGTATCCTCGGCCAGCCAGAAGTCCGGGCCGCCGGC
>Ga0079224_100008127_pt1 | contig 14171 bp, 10 predicted proteins | sample Stecom2015_FD_80414 | JGI IMG/M metagenome (GOLD analysis project Ga0079224, IMG submission 80414) | Agricultural soil microbial communities from Utah to study Nitrogen management - Steer compost 2015 | ecosystem: Environmental > Terrestrial > Soil > Agricultural land | place: USA: Utah...
CAAGGCGAGAAGCCGTGCACGTTCGTGCTCCTCCAGCTCGGCGATCGACAGCCGGTTGAGCCGCGCCAGGATCGCCTGAAGCTCGCTCAGATCTTCGGCGCCGACGAAGCTGTAGCGTTCGAAAATCTCCTGATCGGGGTCAAGATCGCCGAACAGCTCGACCATCACTTCCGCGATCTCGCTGCCGGCCTCCAGCAGACGATCCCTAATGCCGACCTTCTCGAGCACCGCGCGCACGTAGTCGCTGCCGGCGAGATTGTCGATTTCGAACTCGGGACCGACAGGGGAGCCGAACAGCAGATTCTCGGCGAGGGTCGCATTCTCGTTATAGCGCTCGGCGTCGAACGGCTCGACGAGACCTGCCATGTCGGGATGCGAGAGCCGCTCGCGGAGCTCGCATCGCGCCTGCAGCAGCCTTTCCGCCAGGGCGGGATTGGCAGCAGGATCGATGACCCCACGGAGGCCGAGCTCGTAGACCTCGCGGTCGAGATCGAAGGCGTGCAGGAGCTCGACCAGTCGCCGCGACATGCCCTGACTGTCCTCGACTCCCGCGGCGGCATAGTCGACCCAGTCTGCGAGGATGTCGTCGGCAGTGTTGCCGGCGAGCGCCGCCTCGGCAGCTCGTGCCGCTCGCTCGCCCCGCTCGTCGGCTGGGGGACGCAGCGGCCGGTGCTTCAGGCCGAGCAGAATATTGTCGCGGATGCTGGCCGCGAAGAGCTGGGCTCCCTGGCCGACATAAGCCATTCGCCGGCCGGTCACCGCTTCCGGCAGCTGAAACAGGTCTTCGCCGGCGACCATCACGCGCCCCGACGTCGGCTGAAGGAGCCGTGCGAGTATCATCGCGACCGCCTCCTTGCCGCCGCCGCCTGGCCCGACGATCGCGACGCGTTCCGAGAGCCCGAACGTGAACGAGACGCCTTCGAGCAGCGTCGCGCCATCCTCGACGTAGCTCACGTTGACGAAAGACACCTCACCCGACGGATCGAACGGCGTCACCGCCTCCGGCTCCTCGAGCTGCAGCCGCTCGTCGAGGAGTCCGGGTGGCTCGAACTGCTCGATCACCTGCTCGTACTTGATGCGGGCATCTTCCTTCTGCTGGTAGAAGAGCAGCAACTCCTTCCAGGGCGCGGACATATCCTTGTAGGCAGCGAGCACGGCCACGAGCGCACCGAACGAAAGATCACCTCTGATGACCAGATAACCGCCGATCAGATAGAAGAAGAACGGCGTCAACTGGGCCAGGAAGTTATTCAGAAACTTGATGAAGAACTTTCGCTGATAGATCTCGAAGCGAATCTCGTAGATCCGTCCCAGCAGATCTGCGAACCCTGCCCGGTGGAAGTTCGATGCGTCGTGCGCCCTTATCTCCGCGATACCGGAGATCGACTCGCCCAGCCGATCGGAGAGGCGACGGACAGTGCGGACGCGCTGCTTCGCCAGGTCGTTCACCCGACGCTGCAGCTTCGGGATGAGGTAGCCCTGCAACGGGTACAGCGAGATTGCGGCGAGGCCGAGGAAGGGATCCTGGACCAGGATGAAGGCGAAGATCGTGAGCAGCTGCCCGCCCTGGAAGACCGGCTGCGCGACCGCGTCGCCGATGAAGCCGCCGAGCGGCTCCACCTCCGAGGTGATCATGGGGATGATCTCGCCCTGGCTCACTCGCTTGAAGTGCGGCAGCGGGAACCTGAGGACGCGACTGTAGAGCTCGTAGCGCAGCCGCCGCAGCATGCGCTCGCCAAGGCGGCCCTTCCATACGTTGATGGTGAACTTGAACGCGCCGTTGATCAGCACGAGCAACAGGAAAATTCCGCAGAGCAGCACGAGGTACGGAATCTGGTCGAATTCCATGCCGAGCAGCTCGGCCGGAAAGTCCTGCCCGTTGATGGCGCGGTTGATGATCGTCTTCGGCAGCTCGAGCGACAGATACAGAAACGGGAATGCCGCCAGCGTCACCAGCAGTAACAGGACCTGCTGCCGCGCGCTGTAGCGGAACACGAACCCGTAGATGGTCTTGCTCATGCCCTTCCGTCCGCGGATGCCGACGCTCCGGGACCGCTCCCCTGCACCCCGTGGGAAGATACTACCCGACCGATGGAGCGTAAACGACCGGTCGGAGCGGCAATTTGCCGGTTCCTCCCTCTCGCCGGCTGTGCGATAGTCCCGGCGAACTCGCGGCCGAGACACGCCGCACCTGGGGGCAATGACGGTGCGGCCGTGGCCGCACGCTTTTACGGACCCGCGCATGACAGGATCGGACAGGACCTGTCGCATTCTGATCTACAGTCACGACAGCTTCGGCCTCGGGCACCTGCGACGGTGTCGTGCGATCGCGCATGCGCTGGTGGAAGCGAACCGCAACGTTTCGGTCCTGATCCTGTCGGGATCGCCGATCATCGGGAATTTCGACTTCCGAGCCCGTGTCGACTTCGTTCGCGTGCCGGGCATCATCAAGCTTCGCAACGGCGAATACACCTCGCTGAAACTGCACATCGACACCGACAAGACCCTGGCGATGCGCTCGTCGATCATTCGCCACACGGCAGAGATCTTCGATCCGGACATATTCCTTGTGGACAAGGAGCCCCTCGGACTGAGGGGGGAGGTCGCCGACACCCTCGCCCTCCTCAAGGAGCGCGGCACACGGCTCGTGCTCGGGCTGCGCGACGTCATGGACGAGCCCGAGCTGCTCGTTCCGGAGTGGCAGCGAAAGAACGTTCTGCCCGCGCTGCGCGATCTCTACGACGAGATCTGGGTGTACGGCCTGCCGCAGATTTGCGACCCGCTCGAAGGCATAGCGGTCCCGAGATCGGTCCGCAGGAAGATGGTCTACACCGGCTACCTGAAGCGGGAAGTTCCGGCGAGCCCGCCCTCGCACGAGGTCGCTTCGCTGACCGAGGAACCGTTCCTGCTGGTGACGCCGGGTGGCGGCGGCGATGGCGAGGAGCTGATCGACTGGGTCGTCAGCGCCTACGAGCGCGCCGCCGACCTGCCGCATCGCGCGCTCGTCGTGTTCGGGCCGTTCATGCCCGCGGAGCGCCAGTCCGAGTTCTGGCGACGGATCGAGCGCATCGACAACATGAGCGCCATCACCTTCGACGCCCACCTGGAGTGGCTGATGCTCCGCGCCGAGGGCGTGATCGCCATGGGCGGTTACAACACGTTCTGCGAGATCCTCTCGTTCGACAAGCGCGCCATCATCGTTCCGCGAACCAAGCCTAGGCTGGAACAGTACATCCGCGCCGCAAGGGCGCAGGAGCTCGGGCTCGTCCGAATGCTCCGCGAAGATTGCGGCCGCGACCCCGCGACCATGGTCGCCGCCTTGCGCCAGTTGCCGTTCCAGCAGCGCCCCTCCGAGGTGGTCGTCCCCGGCCTCCTCGACGGGCTGGAGAGCGTGAACCGGCTGGTGCGGCCGTGGCTCTCGGGCGAGCGGACGCCGCGCGTCCGCCTCGCACACCGTCGCGGATAGCGAGGATCGCCTTCGTCGTGACCGGTACCGTCGCTGTCATCGTCAAGGGCTACCCGCGCCTGTCGGAAACCTTCATAGCCCAGGAGATTCTGGCGCTCGAGCGCCGCGGCGTGGCGCAGCGAATCGTCTCGCTCCGCCATCCGACCGACACCAAAGTCCACGCCCTCAACCACGCGATTCGGGCACCGGTCGACTATTTGCCGGAGTACCTCTATCAGGAGCCGCTCCGGGTGCTGCGCGCCTGGTGGAAGCTGCGCAAGCGGCCCGGGTATCGGAGGGCACGGAGTGTCTGGCTTCGGGACTTCGCCCGCGACCGCACGCCGAACCGCGGACGCCGCTTCGGCCAGGCTCTCGTGCTCGCGGCGGAGCTTCCGGCCGGGGTCTCCCGTCTCCACGTGCACTTCTTGCACACGCCCGCCTCGGTCGCGCGCTACGCCGGCCTCCTCACCGGGCTTCCCTGGTCGGTGTCGGCGCATGCGAAGGACATCTGGACCACCCCCGACTGGGAGAAGGCGGAAAAACTCGCGGACTGCGAGTGGCTGGTCACCTGCACGGAGTCCGGTGCCCGGCATCTGTCGGAGGTGGCCGCAGCCGCCGGGCTCCCGGCCCGGAAGGTCGAGCGGGTCTATCATGGCCTCGATCTCACGCGCTTCCCGCCCATGACGACCGACCGGCCGCCACGCGATGGTGCCGATCCGTCGGATCCGGTCACGATCCTCTCCGTCGGGCGCGCGGTGCCGAAGAAAGGCTACGACGACCTGCTCACCGCACTGGCTCGCCTGCCCGCCGGGCTCCACTGGCGGTTCGTACATATTGGCGGCGGTGTGCTGCGCGACCGCCTGCGGGAGCGGGCGGGGTTGCTCGGCCTGGACGCGCGGATCGAGTGGCGCGGCGCCTGCACGCAGGACGAAGTGATTGCCGCCTACCGCGCTGCGGATCTGTTCGTTCTCGCGAGCCGGATCGCCGAGGACGGCGACCGGGACGGTCTTCCCAACGTGCTGATGGAGGCGCAGACACAGGCGCTCGCCTGCCTCGCAACGCGAGTCTCGGCGATCCCGGAGCTGATCGAAGACGGCTTTACCGGACTGATGGTGCCGCCGGAGGATCCCCAGGCATTGGCGGATGCCCTGCACCGCCTGATCGTCTCGCCCGCAGAGCGGTCCGCACTCGGGCGCGCCGGAGAGCTCCGGGTGCGAACCCGGTTCGGGTTCGAGGCCGGAATCGACCGGCTGGCGGCACGATTCGGACTCCCGCATGCGGGCGAGCCGGTCAGGGATGCCGCCGCCGCGCCCACCCGTTAGCGTCCATGGATGTCGCCTTCTATGCACCGCTGAAACCACCCGACCATCCGGTACCGTCCGGCGACCGCCGCGTTGCCCGTCTGCTCATGGCGGCGTTGGAGCGCTCGGGCTATCGACCAGTGCTCGCGTCGCGCTTCCGGAGCTACGACGGGCAGGGCGACGCGGGCCGACAACGCCACCTCCAGGCGCTGGGGAGCCGGATTGCCGCACAAATCGTCGCGGACTGGAAGCAGCCCGGTGCGAAGCCGCCGGATGCCTGGTTCACCTACCATCTCTACTACAAGGCGCCGGACTGGATCGGCCCTTTAGTCTCGAGAGAGCTCGGCATTCCCTATTTCGTCGCCGAAGCGTCCTATGCGCCGAAGCGCGCCGGCGGTCCCTGGAACGCCGGACATGAGGCTACGGCGCGCGCGCTGCGACAGGCGGCACGGGTGTTCTGCCTGAACCCCAATGACCTGCCTTGCATAGCGCCCGTGGTCGCTGAACCGGACCGGATCGTCATGCTGCCGCCATTCCTGGAAACGGCACCCTACAGGCAGGCGGCGGACCGGAGGCGTGAATCGCGCGGGGTGATTGCCGGCCGGCACGGTCTCGACCCCGATGCGCCATGGCTTCTGGCGGTGGCGATGATGCGATCCGGCGACAAGCTGCAGTCGTACGAGGCTCTGGCACGATCCCTGCTCCAGCTCCCCAGCCAACCATGGCAGCTGCTGGTCGTCGGCGACGGCCCGGCCCGCCCGGCGGTCGAGAGGGCTTTCGCAGCCTTCGACCCGGGCCGGATCCGCTTCACGGGCCTGATCGACGCCGCGGCGCTTCCCGCCATCTATGCCGTCGCGGACGTCTTCGTCTGGCCCGCGGTCAACGAGGCCTACGGCATGGCGCTCCTCGAGGCCCAGGCCTCCGGTCTTCCGGTGCTCTCCGCGAGGACAGGCGGCGTGCCGGGCGTCGTCGCCGACGGTGAGACCGGGATACTGGTGCGACCCGGCGATGACCGGGCCTTCTCCGAGGCGCTCGCCAGGCTGATCGGCGATCCGGCACTTCGGGACCGGTTCCGCGCTGCGGCGCTCGACGTCACCGCGACCCGCCACGACATCGGCACGGCCGCCGAGATCCTGGGCCGAGGCATGGCGGGCCCGCCATGACCTTCCTGCTGATGCTGAGACACGCGCCGACCGCATGGAACGAGGCGGGCCGGATTCAGGGCAGGACCGACGAGCCGCTCTCGGCCAGTGGCCGGGCGTTGGCTGCCCGGTGGCGGATCTCCGCCCGTTTCGGCGACTTCTCCTGGACGTCGAGCCCGCTCGCCCGCTGTCGGGAAACCGCCCGCCTGATGGGAGGCAACGATGCCGCGGTCGAGCCTCGCCTGATCGAGATGGCGTGGGGCGCCTGGGAGGGTTGCACGCTCGCTTCGCTTCGACGCGAGCACGGCGCCGCGATGGCGGCCAACGAGGCGCGCGGGCTGGACTTCACCCCGCCGGGCGGCGAAAGTCCGCGCATGGTTCAGATGCGCCTCCTTCCCTATTTCGCAGAAATCGCCGCCGAGGCGCGCCCACGCATTGCAGTGACCCACCGCGGCGTGATCCGCGCTACGCTCGCGCTCGCCACCGGCTGGGATATGAAGGCGGAGGCACCGGTGAAGATCGCCCGCTACGCGGCTCACCTCTTCAGCTTTTCACCTGCGGGCACGCCGCGCATCGAGCGTTTGAACATCCCGCTGCAGCCGCCGCCATTGAGTGCCGCATGACCCCAGCCAGACCGAAATTGCTGTTCTGGGTTCAGCATCTCCTCGGCATCGGGCATCTGCGCCGGGCGGCAACGCTCGCGCGGGCGCTCTGCAGCGCCGGCTTCGACGTGAAGGTGGTGTCGGGCGGACTGCCCGTGCCGGGGCTCGACGTCGGCACGGCGGCGTTCGTCCAGCTTCCGCCGACGCGCGCGGTCGACGTCTATTTCAAGGTGCTGGTGGACGAGACGGGCAAGGAGATCGACGACGCCTGGCGCGAGAACCGGAAGAACAGGCTGCTCGAGGTCTACGACGACTTTCGCCCGGACATCCTTCTGACGGAGCTGTTCCCGTTCGGCCGCCGTCAGCTTCGCTCCGAATTGGTCCCGCTGCTGGAGTATGCGAGGAGCCGGGAGCAGCGGCCGCTGATCGCCTGCTCGGTACGCGACATCCTGGTAGCGCCGGCCAAGGACGAACGCATGCGCGAGATGCTGGAGCGTGCGCGGCGCTACTACGATCTCGTACTGATTCACGGCGACCCGGACCTGGTCTCGTTCGACGAGACCTTCCCCCACATGGCGGAGATCGCGGACCTCGCTCGTTATACCGGCTACGTCGTCGATCGCGGAGCGGGAGCTGCTGCGCCGGCATCGCGAACGGACGGCGTGATCGTCTCGGCCGGCGGCGGCGCCGTTAGTGAGCCGCTGCTGCGAGCCGCCCTCGCTGCCCGACCCCTCACGCAACTCGCTTCGGAGCCCTGGCGTGTCCTCGTCGGCCACAGCCTCTCCGACGAAGTCTACGCCGAGCTGCGTACGGCGGCGCCCGCGGGGGTAACGGTGGAGCGCGCCCGGCCGGATTTCACCTCGCTGCTGCGAACTGCGTCGCTCTCGCTCTCGCAAGGCGGCTACAACACCGTGATGGAGGTGCTGGACGCCGGCATCCGCGCCGTGATCGTGCCCTATGCTGGCGGGCTCGAGACGGAACAGACCCTGCGGGCACGACGGCTCGCCGAACGCTCGGTCCTCCAGGTGGTCGAGGAGTCGGAGCTTACGCCCGAGGCGGTCGCGGCGGCGGTCGACCGGGCGGCGGCCGGGCCGCCGGCCACACTGGCCGGCCTAGACACGTCGGGCGCAGAGGTCACTCCGCGGCTGTTGCGCGAGGCGCTGGCGCGGCTCAGAGACACACCTTCGCCGTGAGCCGCCACTGGGCAGGCTTGGATCGGGAGCTCGACGCCTGGGCGGAGGCCGGTCGCACCGCCACATTCTGGTGGCGCGACGACGATGCCGCAGAGCGGACGCGCGCCCTCGACCGGCTGCTCGATCTCGCCGAGCGCACGGGAACGCCGATCGGCATCGCCGTCATTCCGGCCGCAGCGACATCGGCCCTGGTCTCGCACCTCGACGTACACCCGCGCACGACCATACTGCAGCACGGTTGGGCGCACGTGAACCACGCACTGGCAGGGGCGAAGCGAGCCGAGCTCGGCGGAGACCGTCCGATCGAGGCGGTTCGGAACGACATCGCGCGGGGACGCAGCCGCCTGCGTGAGTTGCTGGGACGACCCGCGCCCCCCTATCTGGTGCCGCCCTGGAACCGAATCGCCCCGGAGGTGGCGTCCGGCCTGCCGTCGCTCGGATTCAGGGGGCTCTCCACCTATGGCCCCAGAAGCGCTGGCCGGAAGTGCGGTCTCGCTCGGGTGAATTGTCACATCGATCCGATAGACTGGCGCGGCACCCGCCGGTACGTGGGGGAAGAGCGCGCGGTGCAGGAGGTCGTCCGGCATCTTCGTGCACGCCTGGAACGGCGTCTCGATCCCGACGAGCCGACGGGGCTGCTGACGCATCATCTGGTGGCGGATGACGGATGCTGGGAGTTCGCGGAAGCGTTGTTGGAGCGCACGACACGGCATGGCGCGGCGCGATGGCTGACTCCGGAGGCCGCGTTCCTGACCGATTCCGGAGCGGCATGACCGGCGGAGGCCGAACGTTCCGTTACGAAGCCTCCCGCGTGTTGCCTGACATCGCACGCGGGTTGGCCGGCTTCGCGGTTACGGCCGGGCCGTTGCCGTGGCTCCTCGCCAGTCCCATCCCGCTTTTCATTCTCGGCGGCCTTTCGCTCGCGTTCGCGATCTTCACCATCGGCGCAGTACGACGCCTGCGTACCGTGGTCCGTCTCGACGAGACCGGCATATCGACCTCGGGCGGCGGAGGCGCTACCGTGTCCTGGAACGATATGCAGGCGGTCGATCTGAGCTATTTCTCGACGCGCCGCGACAGGGAGAGAGGTTGGATGCAGTTGCGCGTGCGGGGCAACACGGGCACCATCCGCATAGACTCGAGCCTCGACGGCTTCCGTACAGTTGCCGACAGTGCGATCGCCGCGGCGAGCGCACGCGAGCTGCCCATGACCGAAACGACGCTCGCGAACATGGCGGCTCTCTCCGCGGGAGAGCTTCACCGGCCGCACGAGCCCGTGACGCAGCCTCGCAGACGCCGGTGATGCCGAACCTCCTCGAAGTCCGGAACCTGCAGATCGATTTCGGCATCCACGGCGGAAGCATCCGTGCCGTGGACGGGGTCTCCTTCCGCGTGCCCGAAGCATCGACGGTGGCCCTGGTCGGCGAATCCGGCTCCGGTAAGTCGGTGACCGCTCAGGCAATCATGGGAATCCTGCCGGAGATCGCACGCATCTCCGGCGGCGAGATCGTCTTCAACGATCCGGCGCCGCGCGACGGTGTGCCGCAGACCGTCGACATCGCCCGGCTCGACCCGGACAGCCGCACGATGCGGAAGATCCGGGGCGGGCGCATCTCGATCATCTTCCAGGAGCCGATGACGTCGCTTTCGCCGCTGCACACGGTCGGCGACCAGGTCTCGGAGGCGCTTCACCTGCACCGGGACGTCAGTCCACGTGCCGGCAAGGAGCTGACCGAAGAGATGCTCCACCTCGTCGGCTTTCCAAACCCGTCACGAGCGCTTCGCACATATCCCTTCGAGCTTTCGGGCGGCCTCAGACAGCGAGCGATGATCGCGATGGCGCTGATCTGCCGCCCCGCCCTTCTGATCGCCGACGAGCCGACCACCGCGCTCGACGTTACCATCCAGGCCCAGATCCTGAAGCTCATCAAGGACCTTCAGGCCGAACTCAGCATGGCGGTCCTGCTCATCACCCACGACCTCGGCATCGTCGCCAACATCGCCGACGAAGTGGTCGTCCTCTATCACGGCCGTGTGATGGAGGCCGGGATGCTCGAGGACGTCTTCCGCCGAGCAGAGCACCCGTACCTCAAGGCGCTGTTGCGTGCCGTACCGCGCTTCCAGATGGCGCCCGACGAGCGGCTCGTGCCGATCCGCGAGGTCGAGCCCCGCACCGGCCATCTGATGCGCGCCCGGACGGAAGAAACCACTGACGTGGCATCGGACCGCCCGCTGCTCGAGGTCCGCCACCTGACGAAGACCTTCCGGATTCGCAAGGGAGGCGTCATCGGCAAGCGGATCGACGACGAGGTCGTGGCTGCCGAGGACGTCAGCTTCTCGATCCGCCGCGGCGAGTGCCTCGGCCTCGTCGGCGAGAGCGGTTGCGGCAAGACCACTGTCAGCCGGATCATCATGCGCGCCCTGGCACCCGACCGGGGCGAAGTCCTGTTCGACGACGGCGGCCGCCAGGTCGATCTGGTCAAGCTCTCCGGCGGCGAGCTCTTCGAATACCGGCGCAAGATCCAGTACGTCTTCCAGGACCCATTCAGCGCGCTCAACCCGCGCATGACGGCCTTCGACATCGTCGCCGAGCCGCTCGTGATCCATGGCATCGGCGACCAGCGCATGCGCACGGAAATGGTGCGGGAGCTGATGGCGCTGGTCGGGCTCGACGACCGCCACCTGAACCGCTACCCGCACAGCTTCTCGGGCGGTCAGCGCCAGCGCATCGGCATCGCCCGCGCCCTCGCTCTTCGACCCCGGCTCCTCCTCTGCGACGAGCCGGTCTCGGCGCTCGACGTCTCGGTGCAGGCGCAGATACTCAACCTGCTCAAGGATCTCCAGCGGGAGCTGGGCCTCACCTACCTGTTCGTCTCGCACAACCTGGCCGTGGTCGATTACATGGCCGACCGGATCGCGGTGATGTGCGCCGGACGGTTGGTGGAGCTGGCGCCGAGCTACCGCCTCTTCGAGCAGCCGCGGCATCCCTACACAAAGGCCCTGGTCGCGGCCGTGCCCAACCCCGACCTCGACTACCCGCTCGATTTCCAGATGGTCATGGACGAGCGTGCCTCGAACCCGGCCGCCTGGCCGCCGCCGTTCACGCTCGACGGCATTCAGCCCGCCGATCTCCTCGAGGTCGAACCGGGGCATTTCGTCCGAGCACGTAAATCCGCCAAGACCGAGGAGCTCGTCGCCTGATGCGCAGATTCGCCCGCCTCGACCTGCGCATCCGCGCCGTCGCCGCACTGTGGCTCGGCGCGATCGGCCTTTTCGTCGCACCGGCGGCGAGCGCGGCTCCGGTGCCGGTCGAGCCGCCCATGCTCGCGGAGAAGGTGACCAAAGGGAAGCTCCCGCCGGTCGCGGAGCGGATGCCTACGACCCCTCTCGTGCTATCGATCGACCGTCCGGACTGGAAGCCGGGCAAGCATGGCGGCGAAATCAGGACGCTGATGGGGCGGGGGCAGGACACGCGCCAGCTCGTCGTCTACGGCTACGCCCGCCTCGTCGGCTACGACCCGAACCTCAACCTCGTCCCCGATATCCTGGAGAGCTTCGAAGTCGAGGACGGGCGCATCTTCACGTTCCGTCTGCGTCCGGGTCACAAATGGTCCGACGGACATCCGTTCACCACCGAGGACTTCCGCTATTTCTGGGAAGAGGTGGCCCAGAACGAGGAACTGACCCCCGGGGGCCCGCCGATCGAGATGAGCGTCGACGGCGAGCTGCCGACGGTGGAGATCATCAACGAGACCACGGTCCGCTACACCTGGTCGAAGCCGAACCCGGCGTTCCTGCCGGCGATCGCCGGCGCCAGCCCGCTCTTCATCTATCGGCCCGCGCATTACATGCGGCAGTTTCACCAGAAACATACCGAGGCGGCCGAGCTGCAGGAGCGCGTCACGCGGCACCGTCAACGGAGCTGGGCCTCCCTGCACAACCTGATGGACAATCTGTACAAAAACGACAATCCGGAGCTGCCGTCGTTGCAGCCATGGATCAACACCACCTCCGCGCCGTCCGAGCGGTTCGTGTTCGTGCGCAACCCGTATTTCCATCGCATGGACGAGAACGGGCTGCAGCTTCCATATATCGACCGGATCATGATGGGCGTTGCCTCGGCTCAATTGATCCCCGCCAAGACGGGCGCCGGGGAATCGGACCTCCAGGCGCGCTATCTCCGCTTCGACAACATCACCTTCCTGAAGCAGAACGCCGAGCGCTATGGCTATAAGGTCCACCTCTGGCGGACCGGCAAAGGCGCGCATCTGGCGCTCTACCCGAACCTCAACACGGTTGACCCTGTATGGCGTGAGATCTTTCGCGACGTGCGTTTCCGCCGAGCGCTGTCGCTGGCCGTAAACCGGGAAGAAGTCAACCAGGTAATCTATTTCGGTCTAGCGCTCGGCGGCAACAACACGCTCCTGCCCGAAAGCCCCCTCTACGACGAGTCGATCCGCACGATGTGGGCGAACTTCGACCTGGAGCAGGCCAACGCGCTGCTCGACGAGATGGGGCTGGCGCGCGGCGACGACGGCATTCGCCGCCTGCCCGACGGCCGACCGGCATCGATCATCGTCGAAACCGCCGGGGAGAGCACCGAAGAGACGGATGTCCTTCAGCTCGTGCACGACAGCTGGCTGAAAGCCGGGATCAAGCTCTACACGAAGCCGCTGCAGCGCGAGGTCCTGCGCAACCGTATCTTCGCGGGCGAGACCCTGATGTCGGTCTGGTCCGGTCTGGAGAACGGTCTCGCCACCCCGGAAATGTCGCCGGCGGAACTGGCGCCGACCAGCCAGCATCAGCTTCAGTGGCCGGCCTGGGGCCAGTACTACGAGACCAACGGCCAGGCCGGCAAACCGATCGACATGCCGGTGCCGGAGAAGCTCATGAGCCTCTATCGCGAGTGGCGGGAGGCGACGAACGTCGACGAGCAGCGCCGCATCTGGCAGGAGATGCTGCGGCTCTATGCGGACGGTGTCTTCAGCATCGGCATCATCGGCGGAATATTACAGCCGGTCGTAGTGGCCGGGAGGTTGCGCAACGTGCCGGAGGAAGGCTTCTACAACTGGGATCCCGGCGCACACTTCGGCATCTACCGCCCGGACACGTTCTGGCTCGACGACGGTGGGCGCTGAAGGCTCATGAAGGGGGTGGATCCCAGCCGGGGGACCGGCAGGAATAAGGTGGGGCGTCATCCCGAGGAGGTCGCGTGAGCGACCGTCTCGAACGACGAAGCTCGGTCCATGATCGTTTCTCGATCTCCGAGCACAGCGAGCGCCGGAGGAGGCGGAAGTGTTCGCTTACGTAATGCGCCGGATCATGATCATGATTCCGACGCTGCTGGCGGTCAGCCTGATCGTCTTCGTCATCATCCAGCTTCCTCCGGGTGATTACCTCTCGAACCAAATCGCCGAGCTCCAGGCGCGCGGCGAAAACGTCGACCAGTCGAAGATCGAGTTTCTGCGCCGCCACTACGGGCTCGACCGGCCGATGCACGAGCAGTACCTGCTCTGGGTCTGGGGCCTGCTGCAGGGCGATCTCGGCTATTCGTTCGAGTACAACATGCCGGTGTCGGAGGTGGTCGGCGACCGGCTGTTCCTCACCTTCCTCCTCTCCTTCTCGACAATCGTGTTCACCTGGCTCGTGTCGTTCCCGATCGGCGTCTACTCGGCGACGCACCAGTACAGCTGGACCGACCACGGCCTGACCTTCCTCGGCTTCCTCGGTCTCGCCACGCCCAATTTCCTGCTCGCGCTGGTGCTGCTCTATGTCGGCAACGTCTGGTTCGGGACCTCGATCGGCGGCCTGATGGACGACCGCTACATCGGTCAGCCGATGAGCTGGGGCAAGTTCCTGTCCGTTCTCGAGCATCTCTGGGTGCCGGTCATCGTCATCGGCACGGCCGGCACGGCGGGCATGATCCGGCGCCTTCGCGCCAATCTTCTGGACGAGTTGCGCAAGCAGTACGTGATCACCGCGCGGGCCAAGGGCCTTCACCCGTTCCGCGCGCTCGTGAAGTATCCGTTGCGCATGTCGCTCAACCCGTTCATCGCCGACATCGGCAACCTTCTGCCGCAGGTCGTCTCGGGTGCCGCGATCGTCGCGGTCGTGCTCTCGTTGCCGACGACCGGCCCGATGCTGCTCGAAGCCCTCCAGAGCCAGGACATGTATCTCGCCGGGTCCTTCCTGATGTTCCTGTCGGCGCTGACGATCGTCGGCGTGCTGCTCTCCGACCTGGCACTCGCCGCGCTCGACCCGCGCATTCGCCTCGGCGCCTCGACATCGCGGTGACCGGGAGATGACCGTTACCCATGACGAGGGCGCGGTAACACGCCGACGGCCGGAGCCACTCGAGCATTTCGTCTCCCGCGAGCCGTTCGATCCCTATTCGGTCGAGACGCTGACACCGGAGCAGGAGCGCTATTACCTCGCCACCCAGTGGCAGCTGATGTGGTGGAAGCTGAAACGCCACCGCCTCGCCGTCG
>Ga0079224_100008128_pt1 | contig 14170 bp, 7 predicted proteins | sample Stecom2015_FD_80414 | JGI IMG/M metagenome (GOLD analysis project Ga0079224, IMG submission 80414) | Agricultural soil microbial communities from Utah to study Nitrogen management - Steer compost 2015 | ecosystem: Environmental > Terrestrial > Soil > Agricultural land | place: USA: Utah...
ACACCGCCCAGGCCGCCGTGATCAATGGCCCCCAGCCGGAGGCCGAAATCGTCTCGCCCTCCGGTGAGCTCCATTGGGCGGTCGGCGATCAGATCGTCCTGGAAGGCCAAGGCCGGAATTCGGCCGGCAACCCCATCCCGGGGAACCGGCTCAGATGGAGGGTGTTCTTGAACCATTGCGCCCAGGACAGCTCATGTCACCAGCATCACGTGACGGAGATCCACGGCGAAAGCGGGACGTTCACCGCACCGGATCATGAAGAGTCCTCGCTTCAGATCGTCCTGGAGGTGCTGCACACCGACAGCCGCACGGTCATTGCGTCCGACAGCGTCGTCCTGGATCCAAAGACCGTCGTCCTCACGTTCGAGTCAGACGTTCCCGGAATCGAAATGACCGTGCGCACGATCGGCTACACGACACCGTTCAGCGTGACGTCGACGGTGGGCTCTCAAGTGTCCATCACCGCCCCGAGCGTCGCGACCAGCCAGGGCCGCACCTACGAGTTCGCCGGCTGGTCCCATGGCGGCGGCAGGAATCAGACCCTCACAACGCCCGCCCAGAGCACGACCTACCGGGCTGAGTATGTGTCGGCTGCCGTCGGTGACGGTGTCGCCCTGGTCGACATGTCCACGGCAAGGTGGACGATCATCGATCCGCAGACGGGACATATCACCTCGTTCGTCTTCGGCCGTCCTGGCGACCATCCGATCCTCGGCGACTGGGATTGCGACGGGATCCAGACACCCGGCGCCTACCGACGAAGCGACGGCATGGTGTATCTCCGCAACTCCCTGTCGGCCGGCAGCGCCCACCACGTGTTCAAGCTGGGTCGTCCGGATGACTTCCCCCTCGCCGGTGATTTCGACGGAGACGATTGCGACACCGTCTCGGTGTACCGGGCGTCCGAGCGTCGGATCTTCGTGGTCAACGAGCTCGGAACGCTTGGAAAGCCACTCTACGCCGAACACTCGTATGTCTTCGGCACCGTCAACGACCGGCCGTTCGTCGGCGACTTCGACGGCAACGGCGCCGACGAGGTGGCTATGCACCGGGAGTCGAACGGGACCGTGTACATCCGCAACAGCCTCACCTCGGGCTTCGCCGACGAGACGTTCGTCTTCGGGCGAGCCGGTGATCGCGTAGTGGCCGGCATGTGGGACCCGAACCTGAGCGACACCGACACTGTCGGCGTGTATCGCCCGGGCACGGGGATCTTGTATCTCAAGAATCAGAACGCGGCAGGACCGGCGGATATTGCAATCCCGTTCGGCGGGGCGTCGGTGTGGCCGGTCGCCGGTCGGTTCGAGCGATGAGAGCAAACTACCGGTCGAGACCTATCGAGAGGACGCGCCTGGCGCTCCCCGCGAAGAGCATGTAATCGGCGTTGCCGGCGGAGTTCTCGTTGCGGAGATAGAACATCCCCGTAGAGGGACGGTAGACGCCAACAGTGTCGGTTCCGTCTCCATCCCAGTCCCCCGCCACGATCACGTCTCCGGCCCGTCCGTAGACGAACTCGGCGTCCGCCCAGCCCGAGGAGAGTTTGTTCCGGAAGTACACGAGGCCGGTCGATTCGCGATGCAGACCGATTGTGTCCACCCCATCGCCGTCGAAGTCTCCGGCGAACGGCTTGTCACCCGGACGACCGAACACGAATTCCTGCTCGGCCCACCCGTCCTCGAGAGTGTTCTTGATGTAGAAGGTGCCCGTCGAAGGCCGATACACCGACACGGTGTCCCTCCCGTCCCCGTCGAAGTCGCCCACGATGGGCACATCGCCCGAGCGACCAAAGTAGAACGTGATGTCGGCCCAGCCGGCGGAGTTCGAGTTCTTCAAGTAGACGAAACCGTCCGACTGCCGGTACAAACCGACCGTCGCCGTTCCATCACCATCCCAGTCCCCGCTGAGAGCGATGTCCCCGGGACGCCCGTAGACGAACGTGAAGGTCGATCCTCCCCATTCGATGCCTTCCCAGACCTTGAAGGTGCCGTCGGAGTAATGGAAGGCGACCGTGTCGCAGATGTCGTCCTCTGAGCACGGCGGCTTCATGTTCGGCGTCGGGAGGGCGGCTCGTAGCGAGGTGTAGGGATTGACGGCAATGCCGTGGCCATAGTTGCTCCCGTCGGGACGCCTCAGCTCGAAATGGAGATGGGGCGCGGTGTTTTCGGCATTCCCGGAATCCCCGACCCATCCGATCAACTGCCCCGCCTCGACCCTGGTGCCCCGCTGGATCCCGGGAGCGATACCCCACCCCTTGCCGTCATCTGTGTACGACCCGTCGGCACGCCGGCTGTCATTGTTGAGATGGATGTACCGGGTGACCCAACCATCGGCATGACGAATGCCCAGATAGCAACAGTCGCCCTGGTTTGGGCTGATCCAGATGACCTCGCCTGCTGCGGCTGCCACAACCGGGACGCCCTTCTTCCCGTAGGTCATGATGTCGTTGCCCTCGTGTTTGCGTCCTCCAGAGCGAGGGGCTCCGAAGGTGTCGCTGTAGTAGTGATCCCCCTGAACGGGGAAGATCAGGGGGTAGAGAACGTCATCTTCCGCCTGGGCCGATGACGTGGGAAACAGAGCCAGGAGAAGCCCCGCGAGAAGGAACCAGACTCGCATCAGTCGGCGAAACCGCGTCGAGACGGACACGAACGGGCCGCGGGCAAGCGACCCGCTGTCGTAGCTCTCCTCCTGCATCACCCTGACATCTTCGGACTGTCCGGTAGCGCTCTTGAGCGCATTCGCCTTCTCAGTTCCGGGGCGCCGTACCCGCTCGAACCAGGTGGCAAACCTCACCGCGTCGCCGCTCCCGCGGTCAGCGTGCTTTTATCCATCATGTGACTCGAGTAGAGCCCCCCGCGGGCGCCTTTGCCAAACTCAGAAGCTGGCTAGCCGAAGACGGTGTCGCCGGGGCGGCCCGGAACGTCGGGAGCTATATCCAATGGCGGCTTACCCGACGAAAGACCGAAGACGAGCGAGACCGACAGCTACGCGCCCTTCGCGAGGAGGCTTGGATGCCGATCCTGGAGCGAGCCCAGAGTGTCGTCTGGAGTGCCGGCGAGGACTATTACCGGACCGTCTATCAGTCACATGAGATCCACTATTGGACCAACATCGCCCGATGGCTCTACGAGCTCTCTCAAACCCGCCAGGAAGTCCGTGCCGTCGACGTCGGCTGCGGGTTCGGGACCGTCGCCGTTTACATGAATCTGCTCTTCGACCGGCCATCGTTCGCCAGTGACATGCACCGCCGCGACTCGCTCGATCTAATGGAGCAACAGGGATATCTGACGTTCCGCCGTTGCAACATCGAATTGGATCCCTTCCCCTTCGAGGGGCCGTTCGATGTCATCGTCTTCACCGAGATCCTCGAGCACCTGAACTTCGACCCTGTGCCGACGTTGCTCAAGCTCCGGGATGTCCTGGCTGATGACGGTCGCGTCCTCCTGAGCACGCCGGACGCGGCCTCCTGGGGGAGGGTCACCAGCTACTACAAGAGTCCCGGCGACATGCCGACCCCCGAGGAGGGAAAGGCGCTGATGGCGGCCGGGGAGTGGGATTACATCGACGATCACGTTTGGCAGTACTCATGGGACGAACTGCAGGCCGTACTGGATCGAGCGGGGCTGAAGGTGATCAGATCCGAACACGCCCCGGGCGTCGGACACGCCCACTTCAATCTGGAGCTGTCCAGGGCCTGACTGTCGTCAGGGCAACATCGAGACGATTCCGGACTGCGCGCCGATGTAGGCCTGCGCGTCGGCGTTCCCGGCGGAGTTCTTGTTCCGCACGAAGAACATCCCGGTCGAAGGCCGGTACACACCGACCGTGTCCACGCCGTCGCCGTTCCAATCTCCGGCCACGAGGATGTCCCCCGGTCGCCCGTACACGAACTCGGCATCGGCCCACCCGGACGACAGGTGATTCCTGTAGTAGACCAAACCGGTCGACTCCCGGTGGAGACCGATGGAGTCCCTCCCGTTCCCGTCGAAGTCGCCCACGAAAGGCTTGTCCCCTGTTCGCCCGAAAACGAACTCGAAGTCGGCCCACCCCTCCTTCAGGCTGTTCTTGATGTAGAACTTCCCGGTGGAAGGCCGATACACAGAGACCGTGTCCTTCCCGTCACCGTTGAAGTCGCCCACGATCGGAACGTCACCGGAGCGACCGAAGTAGAAGCTGTGGTCCGCCCATCCGGCCGAGTTCGAGTTCTTCAGGTAGACGAATCCGTCGGACTGCCGATACAACCCGATCGTCTCGTCGCCATCGCCGTCCCAATCGCCGCTCAGCGGGATGTCCCCGGGCCTCCCGAATATGAAGGACTTGCTCACCCTCCCCAGCCCGGAGGCTGCGTACTCGAAGATCCGGAACCGGCCGGACGAGTCGTGTGCCGTCAACGTGTGGCAGCGCTTCCCCTTCCCACAGAGATTCTTCCCGGCGGTATGGCCGAGGAGAATGCCCTTCTCGAACCACGAGCTCAAGGGGAACTGATATGCAGTGGACGAACTGCGCATGCCGTCCCGCCATCCGGCGTCGAGGCTCGAACCGTTCCAGATCCGCCAGTCGGTCTCGCCGATGCTGCGATTGTCGAAGTTGAAGTAGATCAGAGCCACGACGTGTGGGTGATTAGCCGCCCAGGAGAACATGTCCCGGATCCACTGCGACTTGCTCGACGAGGGCCACACCGCGGTCTGCGCGATCACGAGGGGCTTGGTCGGGTATCGGACTGCCAGGTCGTTGATGGTCGACCCCATCACCTGGCCGACGGTCCCACCGTCCGACCACCGGTAGGCCGAGATCCCGATGATGTCCACGTAGGAGTCGCCGGGGTAATAGTCGTGGATCGATGCACAGTTTGGATCCGTCCAGCCATTGGGGGCCCAGGCGAATCGGACCTTTGTCTCGTCGATCCCCTCGGATCGGATGATGTCCACAATCCTTCGGAAGGCGGTCTTGAATGCAGATGGCGAGCAGCCGTATGACGTCCACTTCCCGTTCATCTCTTGCATCGGGGCAAGGATCAAGCTGCGGCCACCACCCAGGTTGAGAAACGACTTCAGGTGGTTGACCCACTGGCGGATCTGAGCGTCATAGGCGCCGCCTGCGATAGTCGCGGCGGAAGGCTTGTCCGGCCAGAAGTCGATGTTTGCAAACGGAGTGGCCTTGCCCTTCCAGATCTCGTTCAGCTTGTTGCGGGTGTTAGAGGATTCATCGACCGGCCTGCCGGCATCCTCTTTGAACGACATGAACGTACCCCCGATGCTCACCCGCTTCCCGGTGGCGGAGGCGAGGGCGTTCAGGTCGCCGGATGAGAAGAAGTCGTCGGAATAGAAGCCACCGTGAACCTGCCCGGATCCCTCTGCGGTAGCCGCCCCGGCGGGTATGGCGGCGGCCATGAACAGAAGGACGGCGACGAACAGGGCAACGAGACGAGACGATCCGGGCACGAGTCTGGTATCGGCAGTCTCAGGCCGGACCTGAACCGACGGCGGTGAGCACAGTCCGGTCATCGTCAGCATCCATCGACCTGCTCGTCGCGCACCAGAGACCGAGAACGAACCACAACACTGGCTCGAACAGAACGGTCTGGGTGAGTGTCGCCAGCCCGACTACGACTATGGACGCGGCGACGACTGGCCCCGGGCGCCCATGAGCCGAGGCGAGCAGCCCCAGCATGGCGAGAAAGCCGGCGACCCCGAGGATCCCGGTCTCGGCGGCCAGCTGCAGCCAGAGGTTGTGCGGCTCTTGAAAGTCGGTTTCTGCCCATCCTGCGCCGAGACCCGTACCCCTCAGTGGCGATGTGAGAAACCTCTCCCAATATTGGGGCCACACTTCGAGACGGTTGTCCCCAGGCTCGCCGCCCGGAACAGCAAGGTCGTCCGTCACCTCGATTTCTCCCAGCGTGACGATGTTCGACAGGCGGAAGGCAACCGACCGAGCCATGTCGTTGCCCACCTCCGGCGGATCGGTGATGAAGAGTGCCAATAGCATCATCACGCTGACGCCAGCCGCAGCAGCCACCAGCCGGATCGAGCGGCCCGGGTTGGCTCGAGCGGTCAGGAGCAATGCCCCGGCACCGACCACGAGACCGAACCAGCCTGTCCGCGACAGGGTGAGGACGGTGCTCGTGGCCAACCCTCCCAACACGAGAGCGCCGACCCATCGTGGGGCCCTGACGACACCCCTCAGCCAGGCGTGGCCGGCAAGGACGAACCAGACGTTCGTCCAGAGGGCTGCGTAACCAGGATCCTGGTGCCAGTTGGTGACGGCCACGAAACCGAGGACGTAGGCGGGCTTGTTGACTCGATCCACTATCGGGAGCTCGTTCACCCAGTTGACGACACCCGAACCCATGACTCCGTTGGTGAGCAGCCCAAAGACCAATCCGGTGGCGGCGAGAGCCGCTCCCGACCAGAAGATCGTCCTGAGAACGCGATCCAGGTCCCGGGCGTGAACCCCCGTCACGACCAGGAGCAGAGCGCCCGCCCCGAGCGCGAGCACCAGCCGCCAAAACGTGTTCGGAGCGCCCGGGCCGGGCCAGGAGAGGAGGACACCCACCAGGAACAGTCCCACCGCGAGGATTTCGCTTCTGCCCCAGCGAAGACCGCGTCGCCCGACCAGATCAACGAGCGTCACACCGCCAAGCAGCACAAGCCAGGGCTTCCACGAAATCCACTTGTGGAAATACACGGTGTGCAGGGGCAGCACGGCCACGAGAGCCAGGAAGAGCCGATCGGAGACACGCTGCACTGATATGGACACGGATGAGAATCGCCTGAGAGGCGATCCAGAATGCTACTTGCGTTGGGTGGCGAGCAACGCCACGGTTCCAGGATTGCCCGACCACTCGTATCCTGCGCACGGCCGCCCGCGGACGAAACGATGAACGAACCAACCTCGATGGACCCGACACAGAGAAACGAGGAACCCGACCTGTCCGCGGCGGAACAACTGGTCGAGGCGAGACGTCAGCTTCGCGAGGCCAAACTCGAGCTGGCGGCGACACGTGAGGATCTCGCTCGAATCAATCAGCGTCTCCTCGAGGTGCTCGATTCGACCTCATGGAAGGTCACCGCTCCGCTTCGAGCCCTCGGCGACACCATCAAGAGACTCAAGGGCGGTGGTCGACCCGAGACAGAGACACCGGTCGGAGCTGCCCTTCCCGCCGCGACAGCCGAAGAAGCGACCAAAGTCCGGCGCCTCTACCCCGAATTCGACGAGCGCGTGGACCGAGCCACACGCCGGGAGAGCAAGCAGTATCTCTTGGAGCACCCGGAAACGGCCGACGTGCTGGTCAGCATCATCATGCCGACGCACAACAGGGCCGATCTGATCGAGGCCGCGATCGACTCGGTGCTCGCCCAGTCTCATCAGAACTGGGAGCTCCTGGTGATCGATGATGGCTCTACTGACAACACCCCGGAAGTCATGCAGGCCTACGCGGCCGACACCAGGATCCGATACGAGCGCCTGGAGAAGTCCGGTGTCGGCCCGGCGAGGAACCGGGGCATCGAGCTCGCCCGGGGCGATTGGTTCGCATTCCTCGACTCCGACAACAGGTGGGATCCCGAGTTCCTGGGGACGATGATCGGCGGTCTTGCTCGGGCGGGGGCGAAAGTCGGATACTCGGCCATCGCGATATCTGAGGGCGGGGCGATCACCGGGTTCAGGGGTGATGACTTCGACTTCGAGGAGTGCCTGCAGGCCAACTACGTAGACATCAACAGCCTCGTGGTCCACCGATCGGTCATCGAGGCCGGACATCGATTCGATCCGGACATCAGAAGGACGAGCGACTGGGACTTCCTGCTCTCGGTGGCATGGGAGTTCGACCCCGCCTACATCCCCTTCGTGGGTGTCAACTATCGGGCGGACGATGACCCGTCCCGAATCACCACGGCCGAGCCATGGCTCTTCAGGTCGATCGTTCAGGAGCGCCATCGCCGTCGGGCGCGAGGAAACCTCCCCCGGCCCGAACCTTTCGCCACGGTGCTGCGGTCCACCCCGCTCGACATCATCATCCGGACGGCCGCCCACTACCACGAACGTTTCAATTGGGGAGACCACTACTTCGCCATGGGGCTTGCCCAGGCGTTCGAACGACTGGGCCACAAGGCGACCGTGCTCTACCGCGAGATCGAGCCCGACCACTTGCCCGACGTCCTGATCGTCCTGCGCGGTCTCTCCTACTACCCGCCCGTTCCGGGCACGGTCAACGTCATCTGGAGTATCAGCCACCCGGATGAGACCGAACTCCAGGAGTGGGCCGGCTTCGACATCGCCGCGGTGGCATCGAGACCGTTCGCTACGTTCCTACAGGTAGCGCTCCAGAAACCGGTCCACACCATTTATCAGGCAACCGACCGCGCCCGGTTCTTCCCTCGTCCGCACATCCAACCTGGCGAGCATCTGCTGTTCGTCGGCAACTCGCGAGAGGTGTTCCGCCCTTCGATCAGAAATGCGCTCGAAACCGGGCACGAGCTGGTGGTGTACGGGTCGGGATGGGAGGGAGTCATCCCCACCTCCTCCCTCCGGGACCGGCTCATCGCTGGGAAGCGGGTCGGAGACGAGTATGCGGCCGCGGGCGCCGTTCTCAACGACCATTGGGACTCGATGCGAGACTTCGGGTACATCTCGAACCGTCTCTACGACGTGATCGCTTCGGGCGGCATCCCGGTGACCGACACCTTCCCTGACCTCGAGCGGAAGTTCGGCGACAAAGTCCAGACGTTCTCTTCGTCGGACGATTTCGGCGATGCCGTGAAGACCGCATTGGCCCGGCGGAGGGACAACGGCTTTGCAGGAGCGCTCGACGTGTTGAACCACGACACCCTGGACGAACGCGCGGGTCAGATCCTCGATCTCGTGTACGGACACATGAGCGCCTCAGCCGGGCAGAGCGAAGATCTCGACGACGCTCCGGTTCGGGTGGCAGTCGTGCGCCCCGATGGGGCCACCCCGGCTTGGCCGGATGACGGTCTTACCCGAGTCATCTCACCCCTGACAGCCGACCTTCCCGAAGCAGTAGTGCAGCTCAGCGTGGTCACGCCCCGCTCTGAGCCCGTGGCCTCAGCCGATGCCCTCGTGATCGATTCCGCGGCGATGACCGACCCCTCGACGTTGCGTCTCGTCGAGCGCTACCGGGCATCAGGCAGGCCCGTCTTCCTCGACGCCCCGGACCTGGACATCGACATCTCCATGGCCGGCGACCTGGCCGCCATATGGACGTCCGACTCGGGCGCGCTCGAAGGGAAGGTCAGGCAGACGGAGCGGATGGTGGTCGTGCCCGACACTCTCGACCCCCGTCTCTGGCGCACCTACCGCAGACGGGCAGCGCGTAGCCCGGGCTCCGTGCGCGTTCTCATCGACCTGCTGACCTTGGGCCCCGAATCCCTGGAACGGGTGGAGGAGGGACTGTCTTCGATGCGGGACGCCGTCGACGACTTCGAGGTTTGGTTACTGATGCGCGACCCGCCCCGGAATGCACCTCCGTGGATCCACGCCCTGGCGCTTCCCACCGAGTTCCAGAGCGCCGCCGAGATCGCCAGATGGATCCGGGACAAGGGACGGATGTGCGACCTGGCCCTCCTCATCGACTCGGGTCAGCCCTTGCGGCGGCTTCTCATTGCATGGCTCCAGTACACAGCCCTGGAAGTCCCGGTTGTCGTAGCCGGTTCGCGGGCGCTCCACCACCCCGTCACCGGTGACCCGGCCGGTGGCGACGAGTGGAAGACGTCCCTGGTTTCGCTGCTCGGCGATCCCGAACTGCTCTCGAAGGAGTCCGAGAGGGCTCGGAAACTGAGCGAAGAGATGTGGTCACGCAACTCGTGTTCCCTTGCGGGAAGCAAGATGCTGCAATCGATCCTCGACCACCTCTGAAGACCCGGTCACCCGTCTTGGGACTCGTCTCCCCCTACCATCGCCGCCGATGGAGGACGAGGCGCGGGTGTCCGTCGTGATGACAGTCTTCAACGAAGCCGACAACATCGGTGATCTGATCGACGCGTTGCTCCTCGGAACGGAAAAGCCGTCCGAAATCGTCATCGCTGACGGCGGCTCCACCGATGGGACGGTGGAGATCATCAAGGAGAAGATGGCCGTCTCGCCCGAGATCAAGTTGATCGAGAATGCCGGCGACCGTTCATCCGGCCGGAACCTCGCCATCGCCGCCGCGAGTCATGACCGGATCGCCGCGATCGACGCCGGGGGCCGCCCGCGACCCGACTGGCTCGAGCACATGTCGGCGGCATTCGACCGTGGCGCCCGATGGGTGGGGGGCTTCTACGAGGCCGTTTCCGAGCGGCCTCTCACCAGAGCCATCGGCCTGACGATGGTCTACGTCCGTGAAGAGGCCGAGAGACACTTCGTGCCGTCAGCGCGTTCGCTCGGGTTCACCAGAGACCTATGGCAGGAAGTCGGCGGGTTCCCGTCAGGGGTCCAGTTCGCCGAGGACACCCTTTTCGCTGAGCGACTCTTCGAACGCGGGTACGAGCCGACATTCGTTCCCGAGGCCATCGTCGATTGGCACCCGCCCCGCGGCCTCGCCCAACAGTGGAAGACAATGTATCGCTGGGGCCACGGCGATGGTGTCCAAGGCTTGAGACGGCGACACTACCTCCGCCTGCTACTGGGATTGGCGGGCACCTTCGTTCTGGCGATTGCCCTCGGAATCGTCGACCTCGGCCTGGCGCCACTCGCCATCCTTCCCGGACTGCTCTACATGGGGCGAACCATGAGGTTGAAGTTCAAGCACATGGAGGGCGCCTCCAGATGGATTCTCATCCCGGTAGCCGCGCTGAACGGCACCCTGGCCACCCTGGCGGGCTTCATCGTCGGTACTTACCGTCGCCGACGTTGAGCCGGATCGTCTTCGTCACCACTGAGTACGACCCCGTTCTCCCCGGGGGTGCCGGAACCGTCGTCAGCGAAATGGCGCGACGTCTCGCCGACGAGGGTCGCGAAGTCGTCGTGATCCTGGTTGCCGACGAGGTGGACTTTCCCGGTGACGGGATTGTCCAACTGCGTGCGGTTTCTCCAGGGCAACCCGATCAGGAGGCACCCAACCCGGCAATGGCGGCCTCACGGGCCGCGGCTCTCGCTGTGGCCGAGTTGCGTCCCGGTGACGGCGATGTCATCGAATTCATCGACTTCTGGGGCCTCGCCTACTGGACATTGACTCGACGGCCCCAACTCGGGCTTCAGTCCGCCCGAATCGGTGTGAGGTTCCACGGGCCAATGCACCTGATCTTCGAGGCGGTCGGACGGGAGCTGTCCCCGTATGAGCGTCACATGGAGATCGATGCCTATCGCCTCGCCGATTTCGTCGTGGTCCCCTCAAGAGCGATGTCCGAACTCGTCATGGAGCGATACGAGATCCCGCCCGATCGGATCGTCATCGGTGCACCGCCAGTCCCCGATGTCGGCTTCGCTGACTACTCCCCAGGAACGACACCGGAGATCCTCTACTTCGGGACGATCTCCGAGCTCAAGGGAGCCCCGGACTTCCTCGCCGCGGTGGTCCCGATCCTCCGGCGGGATCCTGACACGAGGGCAGTTCTCGTCGGGGGCGACGGATGGAGCATCTCCGAAGGCGCTTTCATGACAGCGATCCTCCGCGACTCCATCCCGCCCGAGGTCGCGGACCGCATCGAGTTTCGTGGTCGCGTGGGCAGAAGCGAGCTCGTCGACGCGCTCCGATCGGCTTGGGTGGTCGTCTTGCCGTCGAGGTTCGAGACCTTCTGTCTGGCCGCCCACGAGGTACGCCAACTGGGCCTGCCGATAGTCGTCCCGCAAATTCCTGCACTCACCGACTTCTTCTCCGAGCGGACAGGCGCCGTCATCTACGACGGGACCGTGGAGGACCTGACGTCCACGCTCGAGGACCTGCTTGCCGATCCTGCCAGGTTGGCCGATCTCGCGGTCGCAGCCGCCCCGGTGGTAGAGGACCCGCTGACGCCCTACTTGGGACGACTACCTCCACCGCGCCATCCGAGATCACAGCAGGGTCTTGCCGAGAAGAGCATCGCCGACCTCCGGGTCCTCGAGATTCCCCAGGAGGTCACGCCGAGCTTGAAGAGACGCCTGGCCTCCCGAGCGCTCCGACTCCTTCCGGAACCAGCGGCTCGACTCGCCGTTCGGATCCTGCCCCAGCGGATCAAGGATCGGTTTCGGTCCGTGGCCAATTGGCGGGTAGAGGCACACCGACGGACAGTTGAAGACCGATACGAGGAGATTCGGTCACGCCGGAGCGAGTTCCCCGAGCTCCAAGAGCCCGAAGTCTCCGTCGTCATTCCTTGTCACAACCAGGGAGAGTTCCTCCCGGACGCCATCCTCAGTGTCTTCGACCAGACATTTCGATCTTTCGAGATCGTCATCATCGACGACGGTTCGACGGACCCCGCCACCCTCGACGTGCTGCAGACCATCCAATTACCCCGGACCAGAATCATCCGACAGGAGAACCGGGGGTTGCCGGGTGCCCGGAATGCAGGAATGGAAGTGGCACGAGGAAAGTATCTGGTACCCCTCGATGCCGACGACGAGCTCAGGCCCACTTTCATGGAGCGTCTCCACGCTGCGATCGAGTGCCGACCCGATGCCGCCTACGCCCACTGCTGGGCCGAGCTCTTTGGGAATACTTCCTTGCTCTATGCGACACGCCCCTGGAACCCGTTCTGGTTGACACGGGCCAACTCAGTGATCGGATGCGTGATGATGCGTCGTGAGGCCTGGCAGGCGGTCGGCGGATACGACGAGACGATGGTCGGCTTCCCCGAGGACTGGGAGCTCTGGATCAGGTTCTACGAGGAAGGCTGGGACCAGGTCCTGGTTCCAGAACCTCTGTTCCGCTACCGACGTCACGGAGTGACCCTCAGAGTGTTGGGCGAGATCAATTACGAGCGTGGCGTCGAGGCCATCGAACAACGCCATCCTGCCCTCTTCTCACCTCAATCGCTGGGCAAGCTGCGCAGCGAGTGGTATCCCCTGTTCACATTCGTGGGCGACCGGAATCCTCTGCCAAAGGTCGCCGAGCTCGTTCCGGCGATCGAGGGGCTGGACAACACATGGGGAAAGTACGTGGTTGACCTCCGCCGCACGCCCGAAGTGAGGCCGGACACCCTCCTCTTCATGGCGAGGATCTTGGAGCAGAATGAGGAGTTGGCAGAGGTGCGGACTTCCTCGGCTACACCGCTGGTCGTCTTGCGCCGCTGGAATCTCCACGACCCCGATGCAGCCCCGACTGGCGAGTTGGTGATAGACGATCCCACACCAGGCTCGTCCGACATCCACCGCGGTTCGATGCCACGCCACGGCTGGGTCGTGCCGGACCAACTTCGCAACGCTGAGATTCCCTTCCACCGGGAGCGTCCGGAAGAGGCTTGGCCAGTCGAGGAAGTCGTCTCATGAGGCGCCTGCTCTTCATGCTCAAGAAGGTGATCCGGCCCCTGATCCCCGACCGGCTCATGGCGCGGATCAGGATGCGTCAGCACTCGAGACACGTTCGCTGGAACGTCGACATCTTCACTCCCGACCGGCGAGTGGCGAATCGATGGAAGGATTGCACTCCCGACACCTACCGCGTCCGCCTCGTTTTGCCGTCCGGCGACCCGTCACCGGGAGTGACTGTCGTGACTGACGACGACCGTCCCACACCGGCCGGACTGAGCGACGAGGCCATGCGTCTGCTGAACGATCCGTTTCTTGGGGCGGTGATCGCCGGCGAGACCGACCCGCCTCGCATCGTCAACATGAGGCGGTCGGAGCCCGAAGTCGGCCCGAGGTTGATCGCCATCCGGGACGAGGTTCTGAAGGAGGTCGGGGGCATCCCGGAAGGAGACACACCCCTCCCGGTGCTACACGACCGGCTTCGGCAAGCGGGTCATCCCGTCGGCCTGATTCCTCTCCCTCGAACCGGAGCGCCGACGAGACGGGCAGATCGCATCACCTTGCCGACCGTGATCATCTTCGCACTCGTGCCGATGCACGACATTGGCGGAGGAGCACGGAGCACCCAACTCGCTTTGGAGTTGCTCCGCCAGGGCTATCACGTGGTCCTGGCCACGGTATACGAGTCCCAGGAGTCGCTCGATCTCGGCCTCCGCTTCATCCACCCGGAACTGGAGCAGTACTCGATCCCGAAGTTCGACCTGCAATCCATCCTGGACAGGGCGGCCCAGCC
>Ga0079224_100008129_pt1 | contig 14169 bp, 13 predicted proteins | sample Stecom2015_FD_80414 | JGI IMG/M metagenome (GOLD analysis project Ga0079224, IMG submission 80414) | Agricultural soil microbial communities from Utah to study Nitrogen management - Steer compost 2015 | ecosystem: Environmental > Terrestrial > Soil > Agricultural land | place: USA: Utah...
ACAGAACCGGTACCTATGGAGAGAAAATGCATGGACTGTGGTGAACCGCTTGTAGGTCGCGCCGACAAGAAATTTTGCGATGACGCCTGCCGCGCCAACTATAATAACCGGCGAAACAACGAAGAAAGCGGTTACCTACGCAAGGTAAATAATATTCTCAAGCGGAACCGCAGGATTTTGGCGAAGCTGAGTCCGGAGGGCGGTAGAAAAGTGAAGTGGCAAACGTTGATCGACGAAGGCTTTAATTTCAATTTCATTACAGATATGAGCGAAACGGCCGAAGGAACTCAATATCGGTTTTGTTATGAATATGGCTATCTTTTGCAGGCCGACGACGAGGTGTTGTTAGTGCGGAGGAGGGACTAAGCGACAACCACCACGGTCGGTTACGATGTATTGCACCTGCTCGAGTTCACCTATCTTGCCTATGCCGCGTCTCCCGAATTTGGAGCTGTCGGCTAATACCACCACCTGCGACGCATTAATCATCTTTTGGTTGATGTAGGCTTCAGTAAGGTTGCTGATGGAAAAACCGAAGAAGATGAGTCCTTTGTCTTCCAGAAATTTCAGATCCTTCCGGATGGTTACCCCAGCAAATACGAAGGAATACGTCTTAATCAAAACATAACATAACCGTAATCTTGACGGAAGCTGTACTGCCGGCCGATAGGGTAATTTTGCCTGCCAACATCAGGTGCATAATGAATAAAACGAAAAGCAATCAAATTATTTAAAAAAGGTAATGAACAACAAACAGAAATCAAGCCTTGCATATCGTTGTAAGGTGCATTCGGGCAAGCAATCTCCGATGGCGATCGCTGCCCTACTCGTGTTCCTGTTGAATGGCTGGGCAACGCAGGCCAAGGTTAATGATGAGCTGTCAAAAATGACGGTCCGTAAGGTGACTGTCCAGCAAAGGACCGTGTCGGGCAGGGTACTCGACATCGAAGAGCAGCCCATTGCCGGGGCGTCGGTGGTTGCCGAAGGGGCATCGGATGGCGTTACGACCGATGACGACGGGCGGTTCATGCTATCGGTGCCGCAGGGAACTACCGCATTGACCGTCCGGTTCCTAGGCTACATCACCAAGACGGAGCCCATCACGTCGCAGGCGGATCATATGACCGTTTACCTTCAGCAAGACGTTATCGACCTCGAAACCGCTGTGGTAGTGGGTTACGGTACCCAGAAGCGCGTCAACCTCACCGGTGCAGTATCGGTCGTCGATGGCGAACAATTGGAAGACCGCGTGACCACCACCGTGACCGGCATGTTGCAGGGGGCTGCCCCGGGGCTGAACATCACCACCAGCGCAGGCAAGCCCGGCTCAACGCCCGACATCAATATCCGGGGCATCACGTCGATTAACGCGACCGAACCGTTGGTGCTGATCGACGGTGCCGTGGGCGACCTGAACCGGGTGAACCCGCGCGACGTCGAGTCGATATCCATCATTAAAGATGCTTCGGCGGCCGCCATCTACGGCGCACGGGCGGCATTCGGCGTCATTCTGGTCACCACCAAGAGTGGCGGCACGTCCGACGGCAAAGCCACCGTCCGCTACACTTCACGTATGGGGTGGGAAGCGCCCACCGCTTCGACCGACTACGAAAACCGCGGCTACTGGTCGGTATTTCTAGTCAATAAATTCTGGCAGGCCGACTCGGGCAACAAATACATCCAGTACACCGAGGAGGATATGGAAGAGCTGCTCGCCCGCGTAAACGACAAAACCGAACATCCCGATCGGCCGTGGGTCGTCGAAGATGTACGCGAAGGCAAAAGACGTTGGATTTATTACGCCAACCAGGATTGGTGGGACGGGCTGTTTCGCGAGAAACGGCCAAACCAGCAACACAGCGTCTCGCTGAGTGGTGGCACAAGCGATGTCAAATACTTTGTGTCGGGGTCGTACCTCCGCGAGCAGGGGATGCAGCGGCACCACCCCGACGTGCTTAACCGCTACAATATGCGCTCGAAAGTTGATTTCAATATCAATAAATGGGCCACCCTGTCGAGCAACATCTCACTGTTCGACTCTAAATACAATAACCAGAACGGCATCGACAACGTTATCCACAATGCTGCCAATCACGCACTGGCCAACTTCCCATTCTTCAATCCTGACGGGTCGGGAATCTACGATACCGACGGCTTGATCAACACCTACAAAGTGGGTAATGGCCGTCAAATTATGCTGATCAACGGTGAACATCCCACCATAGACCATCATAATGACTTCTCGACCACCACCCGGCTGGTGCTGAAGCCGCACCGCACACTGACCGTTACGGGCGACTTCACCTACCGGTTCTACCAAGACCGCACCACGGCCCGAGGCAACAGCCTGGATTACCGCGTGTTCCCCGACGGGCCGATGGAATCGTATACTACCGGTGCCGGAATCAACCGGCTTACCGAAGACGTAGGCACCAGCAAATACAAGTCGTTCAACGCGTTCGCCAATTACGACGATACCTTCGGTGGTGATCATGCCGTTTCGGCGGTCGGCGGTTTCAACTATGAAACACGCCACACCAAAGGCCTCCGTGCCCTTGGCGAAAACTTGGTGGTTCGAAATATCAACGACCTGAACCTGGTGGGCACCGACGACAACGGCGGAGTGATCACAAGTGTAGGTGGCGGGCAGAGCGAATACGCACTGATGGGTGTCTTCGGCCGCGTCAACTACGACTACAAAGGGCGCTACCTGCTCGAAGTAAGCGGCCGCTACGACGGCACCTCACGCTTTGCGCCAGAGAGCCGCTGGGGGTTCTTCCCATCGGCATCGGCGGGCTGGCGTATCTCGGAAGAGCCGTTCTTCCAAAATAGCGGTGCCGGCCGTATTATCGACAACCTCAAGCTGCGCGGCTCGTTCGGCAGCCTGGGCAACCAGAACGTATCGAGCTACTACGCCTACATCAGGCTGGTCACCATTAGTAACCTGAACAACCTTTTCGGCGGGTCAACTCCCTCCAAACAGGCGTCGTTGGGCGATCCGCTGGCCGACGACCTCTCGTGGGAAACTGCCGAACAATGGGATGTGGGACTCGACCTCGCGATGCTCCACAACCGGCTGAATATGACCGCAGATGTCTACATCCGCGACACGCGGGACATGCTTACTGCCGGCGTCGCCCTGCCCGCCGTTTACGGTGCCAACCCACCCGAGATGAATGCTGCCGATCTCCGTACCAAAGGGTATGAAATCGCTTTTAACTGGCGCGATCAGTTCAACCTAGCGGGGAAGCCGTTCGCTTACAACCTGGGTATTAACCTGAGCGACTACAAAACTGTCGTTACCAAATATGACAACCCCGAACGGTCGTTCGCCAAAGCTCACTACGTAGGCGAAGAGTGGGGCGAAATCTGGGGCTATCGAACGGACGGTTTTTTCAAAACGGACGAAGAGGCCAGGCAATATGCCGAAGAGGTAAACCTGAGTCTGCAATCAACACGCCTCACCGGTGGCTGGATGGCCGGCGACCTCAAGTTCCTCGATACCAACGGCGATGGCATCTGGGGTTTGGGCGCCAACACGGTCGACAATCCGGGCGACCTGGTCAAATTGGGCAACTCGCTTCCGTCGTTCGCCTATGGCTTTAACCTGGGCGCACGCTGGATGAACTTTGACGTGTCGGCTATGTTCCAGGGCGTGGGTGAGCACCATGTGTACTTTCATGGCAATACACGCGATTTCTGGGGGCACTACTCCGCCTCCTACGGGTCTTTCATGCCGTACAACTTTATCGACAAAGTGTGGTCGGAAGACAATCCGGATGCGTACTTCCCAAGGGCAAGAGCGTATCTGGCAACCGGCGGTTACCTGGCAAAGACCAACGACCGCTACCTCCAGAATATCGCCTACCTGCGTTTCAAGAATCTAACCATGGGGTATACGCTGCCGATGACGATATCCAAAAAAATTGGTATCGAACAGGTAAGACTCTACTTCTCGGGCGAAAACCTCGCATACTGGTCGCCACTCAAAAAGAACACGGACTATATCGATCCCGAAACGGCGTATGTATACCGCAATAAGCAGTTGTCTGACCAAGGGAAAACCGACCAGGGTTACTACCCGTGGGCAAAAACGTTCATGTTCGGTCTGGATATCACTTTTTAATTACCAGGATACACGAAAAAAAATAAATGATGAAAAAAATAGTCAAAATATTAGCCTTCGGCGTTCTCATCACCGTCCTTTCGGCTTGCGAGGAATATCTCGACAGGCAGCCGCTTAGCCAAATTCCGGAGACGGGCTACTTTAAAACCGCGCAAGACCTGGAATTTTTCACCAACCCGTTGTACAACATGCTGAACGTGGCCAACTTTGACCGCGAGCAGAGCGACCACCTCGTTCAGATGACCCTCTCGGAAATCCTCATCGGCGGTGACCGCCGAGTCGTGCCCAACTCGGGGGGCGGTTGGGACTGGGCCCACCTGCGGCGGATCAACACACTGCTGGCACGTGCCGACCAGTGCGAAGACGAGGCCGCTGTACTACGGTACACCGGCGTGGCACGCTTCTTCCGCGCCATGTTCTACTTCGAGAAGGTCAAGCGGTTCGGCGATGTGCCCTGGTATGCCACTGAACTGGGCCCCTCTGACGAGGCGCTCTATAAACCGCGTGACCCGCGCGAGCTGGTGATGGCCAATATGATCGCCGATATCGATTACGCCATCGCCAACCTGCCCGAAGAGATTAGCACTTACCGGGTGAATAAGTGGACCGCCCTAGCCCTCAAATCGCGGTTCTGCCTCTACGAAGGTACGTTCAGAAAGTACCACGGCGGCGAAGACGCCAACAGGTACCTTGAACTGGCTGCCGAAGCAGCCCGGGCCATCATTGACGGCCGCAAATACCGCTTGTTCACCGCCGGTGGCGTAGACAACGCCTATTTCACGCTGTTCAGCCAGGATGAAGCCGATGCCGGCGAGTTTATTCTTGCCTACGATTACAGCAACAGCCCCCGTGTAAACCACGACGCATCGTCGTTCACCATGTCGGCCGCGCAGGGACGCCCGTCGTACACCAAGAAGTTCGTTAACACCTACCTCATGAAAGACGGCAGCCGCTTCACCGAGCAGGATGGCTGGGCGACGATGACTTTTATTGATGAGGTTAAGGACCGCGACCCCCGGCTGACGCAAAGCATACGAAACCCGAAATTCACGTTGGCCGACGGCCTGCCGTTCCCCAATAAATTTGCGGTATCGGTAAATGGGTACCATCCCATCAAGTTCCTGCAAGACGTAACTAAGGGATATGACGTCCGCGTGGGCTACTCGTACAACGATCTGCCGGTTTTCCGTTATGCCGAAGTGCTGCTCAACTACGCCGAAGCAAAAGCCGAGTTGGGAACATTGACCCAAGCCGATGTCGATGTCTCGATTAAACATCTTCGCGACCGGGTGGGCATGCCCAACCTTGACGTAGCCGAAGCAAACGCCAACCCCGACCCGTACCTGCTGTCGGCCGAAGCCGGATACACCAACATCACCGCCGGTAATGTCGGCGCCATCCTCGAAGTGCGCCGTGAACGCGCTATCGAGCTCGTTCAGGAAGGCTTTCGGTTTGACGATCTGGTGCGCTGGAAAGCGGGGTACTGCATCGATCAGCCACTGCTGGGTATCTATTTCCCCGGTCCGGGTGAATACGACCTGACTGGCGACGGAAAAGCGGACCTTGTTCTCTATACCAATGGAAACAAACCGGCAGATGAAGTAGGAGTCGAAATGTATGAACTCGGCACACCGGTCAACAACGGAGGCATGATCCTTACTGAGGGTACCAAAGGAAATGTATTCTTCCACAGCAACATCGAGTTGGCCGGGTTCAACGAAAATAGAGACTACCTCTATCCGATACCTATCAACGAACGTTCGTTGAATCCCAACCTCGCTCAAAATCCGGGTTGGGTTGATGGCCTCAATTTTTAACTAAAAACAACGCAATCGTTAGCGCCCGCCCTTTCCCGGGACGGGCGCTAATATTCCATCCACCATGAATATACGCTATGTACTATCGGTTTCGACGCTAATGGGTTTTACAGCGGCAGCATGTGTCGACGACACCCCTGCCCTCCATCGGCTGGATTTCCAGACACCTGCTGAGCTCCACCAGTTTTTTGCCTATAAGGAAGGCGCGACCATCGTCAGCGGCCACCGCGGCACTGTAGAGCAGGGGCTCCCCGAAAACAGTATCGAAGGCATGGAAGCGGTATTGCAGCATACTCCGGCATTCTTCGAAATCGACCCACGGCTTACCAAAGATAGCGTGGTGGTGCTGATGCACGATGCCACGCTCGACCGCACCACCACCGGTACCGGAAAAGTGGCCGATTATACGTGGGTCGAATTACAGCAACTGCGATTGAAAGACCGTGAGGGGAACGTAACCTCCTACCAAATACCTACGCTTGATGAGGTGGTTGAATGGGCACGTGGGAAAACGGTACTCAACCTCGACCAGAAGGATGTACCGGTGGAGCTTTCGGCCGATATCATCCGGAGGCACGATGCCTATTCGTTTGTGATGGTCACCGTGCATTCGCCCGAGCAGGCCCGGTTTTACCTAGAACAGAACAGCGACCAGATGCTCTCGGCACACATCAAGACGCCCGAAGTGTTCGAAGCCTATCGTGCGGCGAATATCCCGTTTAACCGGATGATTGCCTATATCGGTCCGGATGTGAAGCCCAGGAATCAAGAGATGTATCGACTTTTGAATGCAGAAGGTGTGATGTGCATGATTTCCGCAGCGCCGACGTACGATAAATTGCCAACCGCAGCGCAACGTGTCGAGGCGTACCGGGCTGTTTTTGCCGATGGCGCATCGATTCTGGAATCAGATTTGCCCATCGAAGTGGCGGAGGCAATTGTTGGGAAGAAGTGATTGCACTTAGAAAAGTTTGCGGTTTGTCCGCAATCTTTTCTAAGTTTCATCGTGCTTGTTTATTTTAAAAGGCCGATGAGAGATCGAAAAGATTGCGGTTTGTCCGCAATCTTTTCTAAGTTTGCTGCATGGAGCGGAACACCTTTGCCGATTTTAAGTTCAACAAGCAGATTTTGAATGCTATTGAAGACGCGGGGTATAACGCGCCGACGCCGATTCAGCAAAAAGCCATCCCGCCTATCCTGGCGGGCCAGGACGTCATGGGCATCGCCCAAACCGGAACAGGAAAGACCGCCGCCTTCGTGCTTCCGCTGCTCATGAAGTTGAAATACGCACAGGGCAACGATCCCAGAGCGCTCATCCTGTCACCCACGCGAGAACTGGCCATGCAAATTGAAGAACACATCCAGCTCTTTGCTAAGTATACCGACTTGCGAACCGCCGCATTGTACGGAGGCCTCGGTCCGAAGACCCAAATTGCCGCTTTAGAGCAGGGTACCGATATCGTGATAGCAACCCCTGGGCGGTTCCTCGACCTGTACCTCGCCGGCCACTTGGTCACCAGATCCCTCAACGTGCTGGTGATGGACGAAGCGGACAAGATGATGGATATGGGATTCATCAGTAAGCTGCACCGTATCTTGGAAGTGGTCCCACGCAAAAGGCAGAACCTGCTGTTCTCGGCCACGATGAGCGAACTGGTGCATAAAATAGCCGGCGATTTCCTGGAATTCCCGACAGTTGTAGAGGTAACGGCGCAAGCTACCCCCGCGCAGACGGTCACCCAAACCTGTTACAAGGTGCCCAACCTGAAGACGAAGATCAACTTGCTCCAACACCTGCTTAAAGATGACGAGGCTGTAAGCCGTCTCATTATTTTCTGCAAAACCAAAGCCGTCGCCGACAACGTATTCCATTTTTTGGAACGCCGGTACGGCCCGGAACATGTACGCGTCATCCACGCCAACAAAGGACAGAACACGCGTATCAATTCCATCAATGCGTTTAAGGAAGGGAGCGTGCGGATGCTGGTCGCTACCGATGTGGCCGCCCGCGGACTGGATGTGAGCAATGTAAGCCACGTCATCAATTTCGATGTGCCCATTGTTATCGAAGATTACGTTCACCGTATCGGCCGCACCGGCCGGGCTTTCCAAACCGGTGATGCCATCACATTCTGCAATCCGGCGGAAGAATATTATATCCAAAAAATCGAAAAGCTTATTCGCCAGCAGATACCGGTATCGGATATCCCCGAAGAAGTGTTTATTGAAAAAACCGGCTTTGAGGAACGGCAGGCGATTGCACGTGAAATCGATGCCCAAAAGCGGAAGGAAAACCCGGAATTTCAAGGAGCGTTCCACGACAAGAAGGCCAGCAACCAACGAACGGCAAAAAAAGGCCGGCAGCAAGTGGGGGGTAGCCGTAAGCGCAAACCCAAACAAAATAAACGGGGCCGATGAAGAAACTGCGCGTCACTCCCCTGAATATCGCTACAGCGGCACTGCTAGCGGCCTTGCTATGGCAGGTGATCGACGACGCCGCGGAAATGGCGACAATTGGGTGGTTTTTGTTACTTTTGCTCATCATGGTGGTTGCAGACCAGTTTTTCCGATTCATGCTGCGCAGTCTCAAACGGGTGTGGATTGCCGAAGGGATATTTTTGGTGTTCGCGGTGCTGGGCTTATGGTTGTTGAGATTGGGGTGAGTTTGTTGGTTAATTTTAGTGAACAGTCAATCAAGAATAGTAAATAGTCTGTCAGGAATGTCATTCCACATGTTGTTAATAATTTGTAATTAACTTAGCGTCGTGGGGGGCATGAAATAAAAAATTACGTTCGTTGTAGCGGGCAAGAAGAAAAACTTAGCGTCTTAGCGAGAGATAAAAAGGAAATAACGAGAGAAAATGAAGAAAGCAGAGATAAAATTAACCGTAACGCTCGACGAGAACAACGTACCCGATGACATCATGTGGGAATCGTCGGATGGCGAAAACAAGGAAGCACTGCCCGCAAAGGCACTGTTCTTGGCGCTGTGGGACCATCATTACAAAAACTCGATGCGTATCGACTTGTGGACGAAAGACATGCCGCTCGACGAAATGAAGCGCTTTTTCTACGAAACGCTGCAAACCTTGGGCGACACCTTTATCCGCGCTTCAGGAGACGACCCCATGGCCAAGGCGGTCATCGGCGATCTGCGGGACTATTGCGATCATTTCGCCGAGAAAATGGAAGTCCCCCAAAAACAGGGTTGATGAGTTGAATGCATACAGCAAACAGCAGAAAAGTAATGAACTATTTCTTAGTAAAATCAGAACCATTCAAATACAGCTGGGACCAGCTCCTTGCTGATAAGCAAACCTTCTGGGACGGCGTGCGAAACTACCAGGCCCGAAACAATTTGCAGGCCATGAAAAAGGGTGATTTGGTGTTGTTCTACCACAGTAATGAGGGTAAGGAAGTGGTGGGCATAGCCAAAGTGGTGACCGAGGCTTACCAAGATCCCACGACGACGGATGAGCGCTGGGTGGTGGTGGATATCGCACCCGTGGAGACCCTGAAAAAACCCGTTACGCTCGAGGCCATCAAAGCAGACCCGCAGCTCCAGGACGTGGCGTTGGTTCGTCAGGGCCGGCTCTCGGTCATGCCCCTCAAACGCGAGGAGTTTGACCGCATCGTCGCATTGGGCAACGGGGATTCCGAAGGTTAGTGGAAGTAAACCACAAGGCATTCCATGCAGAATTTGAAAACGAAAAATAAACCAATAATTATCCGATATGAAAAAATACGCAATGTACGCCCCGATTATCTGTCTGCTGACTACAGGCATGATTTCATGCAATAATGGCGCCTCCATGCAGAAACAAGAAGAAGAAATACATAACGCCGCTACGCAGGTGGTGCCGGAAGAAGCCAAAGGGTTGATAGGGCGCTGGGACCTTACGGTAGATAAAGACGGTAAAGAAGTGCCTTCATGGCTGGAAGTCAAATTGTCGGGTATGGATGTACTGGTAGGCGCCTTTGTAGCCGATGCAGGCAGTGCCCGTCCGGTGTCGTATATTACCCTTAAAAGTGGAAAATTCTCCTTCCAGATTCCGCCACAGTGGGAAGGGGGAGGAGGTCTTTTCACCATCGAGGGCGAGCTGACCGGCGACGGCTTAAAGGGTACGATTACGACCAATAAAGGAAACATCTTTAATTTTACGGGGGTTAAGGCACCGTATCTGGTCAGGACCGGCGATGTGGAATGGGGTGAACCCGTCGAACTCTTCAACGGCAAGGATCTGACCGGCTGGAAAACATCGGGCGACAACAGCCAATGGGTGGTGGAAGATGGTATTCTGATCAACAAAGAAACTGGTGCCAACTTGATTAGCGAGCAGCAGTTTGAAGATTTTAAATTAGTTGCTGAGTTCCGGTACAAGGAAGGGGCCAATTCCGGCATTTACTTGCGGGGCCGGTACGAGGTGCAGATCGAAGATTCGCCGAAAGACCGCCACCCAGGCTCCCTGTACTTTGGCGGGGTTTACGGCTTCTTATCGCCCAGCGAAATGGCCACATTGGGTCCAAATGAGTGGAACCGATACGAAATCACCTTAATTGGGCGTATGGTAACGGTGGTCGCTAACGGCAAAACGGTTATCAACAACCAGGAAATCCCCGGCATTACGGGTGGCGCCCTCGACAGCCACGAGGGAGAACCCGGTCCGATTTATCTACAAGGCGACCATACGGGCGTGGAATTCCGGAAGATTACCGTCATACCAGCGAAATAACCGGGCGACGGATCGGATATCCCAAACATTTTAAGCCTGTCTTTGTTGGATGATTAAATGTAAATCGTATGGCAAAGACAATCGGAACTATTCTGGTCATCGTAGGTGCAATCATGCTGGTGTGGACCGGCTTTTCATTTACGAAAAAAGAGAAGGTAGTAGACATCGGCTCGCTCGAAATTACGGCCGACAAAAAAGAGCAGGTCAATTGGCCGCCGTATGTCGGTGGTGTGATATTGGTCGCCGGAATCGTATTACTGGTTATACCGCGGCGGCGATAGCAAAAAGCCCGTGGTTAAAAAAAGGCCCGTGGTTAAAAGGTGCCAAGGGCGTGTTGGGGATGGCTTCGAGACGGCTTCGGGTCAGCTAGGGTGATAAGTTTGCTCTCGATGATACCTTGTATTGCACTTCTACAGGCGGCGCCAATCGGAATCCAGTCGGAGCGCAATACGAGCCCAGTCAATGACCAGTCGAAGCACCGAAGCCATCTCGAAGCCGTTCCGAAGGCGACACCGGGTTTACCCTCCCGGAATCCCAGTTACGCTTTCACGACCTCTTTAAACAGGTTTTGCAGCTCTTTGGCGTCTTTCGGTTTCAGTTTACCGGCCAATACAAGCCGCAGCTCCCTGCGTTGGAGGGCTTCATTGTAAAGCTTCCGTTCCTCATCGGTCTCGGGGACCAGTCGCGGTACCGTTACTTTTCCATTATGCTTGTCGATGGCGACAAAGGTGTAGAACGCCTCATTCGACTTTACGCGGGTACCCGAAGGTATGTTTTGTGCCCATACCACGAGGCGAACTTCTACGGATGTCGTAAAAGCGCGGGTTACCTGGGCTTCGATACTGATCACGTCGCCTAATTTGATGGGATGTTTGAACGACACATTATCTACCGAGGCGGTAACGACGATGCTGTTGCAATGCTTTTGTGCCGAAATGGCCGCCGCAATATCCATCCAATGGAGCAAGCGCCCGCCCATGAGGTTATTGAGTGTATTGGTGTCGTTGGGCAGCACCAATTCGTTCATGATGGTATGCGACTCGCGGGCAAATTTTTCATTCATATTATTTTTCGGTTATCCGTGTGTGCTATGTTTTAACGAGTTGCCGATCTACCCATGCTAGTCCCTCTTCGAAGCTATGGGGTGCATACCCCAACACGTGGTAGGCTTTGTCGAGCACAAAACCCGTGCGTGCCGGGCGGGGGGCCGACTGACTCAGGGTAGCCGAGCTTACCTGCCTGATCAAAGACTTATCGAGCTTCCAGAAATCGGCCACTGCCGCCACCAATTCGTGGATAGCGAACATATCTTTACCAGAAATGTGGAAAATGCCTTCGCCCCCCTTTCTCGCGGCGAGGATACAAGCCTCCGCCAGGTCTTCGGCCAGCGTCGGCATACGCCATTGGTCGTTGACCACGTTGAGTGGTTGCCCTTTTTCCAGCGCTCCCTTTGCCCAGAGCACGATGTTGCTACGGCTCATGTCGGCTACCACACCGTATACCAGTATGGTGCGTAAGATGGCCCATTTACAACGCGATGCCTGGATCAGGTGCTCGGCATCGAGCTTGCTTTGGCCATATAGGCTTAATGGATTGGGCTGGGCGTCTTCGGCATAAGGGCCTTCCTTTCCGTCAAAGATAAAATCGGTGGAGAGGTGGATGAGGTGGATGCCGAATTCCTCGCACAAGGCAACCAACGTCGCTACCGCATCAACGTTCAGCTTCCGGCATCCTTCGGGGTCGTGCTCGCAGGCATCGACGTTGGTCATGGCTGCCGTATTGATGATGGTTTGCGGGCGATGCTCGGCGATGGCAGTCCGTAATCGGTCGCTCTCGAGGATATCGAGGTCGATATAGGTGTAGCCTTCTTTGATTGGATGGCGGTTCTCGCCCCTCGAAGTAGCCACCAGCGTGATCCGGTCATCAGCAAGGGCCAAGTCGGTCAATTTCTGGCCAAGAAGGCCGTTGCTGCCAGTAACGAATATTTTTTGTGGTAATTGGGTGGAGGTCATCAAATAAGCGTTTGAATGTATGGCTTCCTTTGCTGGAAAACTCGGTCAAAGATAAGGATACTTTGCGAGGTTGCGTTCTTCAACCGGGAAAAAACGAACGTTGGCGTGTATCCACCCCGGGCGACCGCGGGCACATGAATTGGATATGAAAGCAACTTTATCTAAGTTTGCAACAATTTACGAAATGCGGGTATGGGTATTATTACCTTAACAACAGATTTAGGACATAAGGACTTCTACCAAGCTGCACTTAAGGGGAGCATCATCAGTCAGTATCCGGCCGTGCGACTGATCGATATTTCGCACGATATTCCGCCTTTTGATATCCAGTATGCCGCATTCGTGTTGAAGAACGCCTATCGGTACTTTCCGAAGAAAACCGTTCACCTCATCGGGATTGATTCGGTATTCAACCAAGATACCCGGTACGTCGCCGTTTTACACAAAGGGCACTATTTCGTTGGCGCCGATAACGGTGTTTTTTCACTGATACTGGACGGACCGCCCGAAGAAGTCGTGGAACTGAATATTATCCAGGACCTGAAATATTTGCATTTCCCGCTCACCGATATCTTCGCTAAGGCGGCTTGCATCCTGGCAAAAGGAGGGAAACTTGCCGACATCGGCGACCCCGTTGACCAGGTGGTCGACCGGACGCTCGTGCAGCCCGTTGTGGAGGGAGACAGCCTGCGGGGTAGCGTGGTTTTTATCGATTCCTTCGGCAACGTCATCAGCAACATCAGCAAAGAGTTGTTCAATAAGGTACAGCGCAGCCGTAATTTTACGTTGTATTTCAGACGCAACGAAACCATCGACCAGATGAGCTGGCATTATAATGATGTGCCAGAAGGCGAGAAGTTATGTCTGTTTGGCATCAGCGACCATTTGGAAATTGCCATCAATAAGGGGAATGCGAGCGGCCTGCTGGGGCTCAATAAGGGCGATATCATTCGTCTCGAGTTCGGAACGTAGGATCATCTTTGGTCCGTTTTTTGACTACCTAATTCCATGCGACTTTTTTATCTAGCCCTAACGGCGTACCTATGCTGGCTGCTACCCAGTCCATTCGCCGTCGCTGCCCAAACACCCGCTTCAGACACTTCGGGTTACGAAGCCCAAAGGCAAAAGGTGAACGGACTGCTTCAACAGCGGAGTGCACGCTTCGGTCAGTTTGACGAAAGCCTTAAGAAGCGGACCGGGATTTTCGGCCTGAAGACCAAAAAGGACATGCAGGCGTCTATCGATATCCTCAAACAAATCGTGCTTACCGACAACGATATTTTCCGCGAAACGAAGCTGCTCTTGGATTATAAAGATTTTGAGAAGTCCCAAATCGCCCGGCAGGCCGATGAATTCGATGGCCGTATCAACGGTTATATCAAGACCATCAGTAAGCTGCAGCGCGAACAGGAGCGCCTATCGGCGGAGGTCGACCGGCTTGAAAAAGCAAACCTGCGTAACCAAGGGCTGCTTGTCCTTTC